>ODAJ012183383.1_pt1 | contig 11610 bp, 7 predicted proteins | sample 1539241 | NCBI WGS metagenome assembly ODAJ01 (sample SAMN02144231, study PRJEB22623) | gut metagenome | biome: sheep rumen | host: Ovis aries | place: New Zealand | reverse complement strand
ACCGCATACTTGATAAATGTACCGCCAACGTCTACCACCGCATAATTCATATTGCCACCTCCATGTGTACTAACTGTGAATCCATTTATTAATTATTTCTTAAACCAAGAAACACCTCGGTGTTCTTCAGCGCGAAGGAAGACGCACAGAGTGCGTCTCACATTTCAAATATCGTGTCCGCCGCGTTCATCGTGGAATCCCTGTGGGAAACGATCACGACCGTCCGGTCGCGGCACTCATCCATAAGAGACTTCAGAATGATGCCCTCATTCAGTGAGTCAAGGTTGCTGGTCGGCTCATCGAGAAGCATGAACGGAGCGTTGTGAAGAAAAGCTCTCGCGATGCCTATTCTCTGCCGCTCACCTCCGGAGAGCGTATCTCCGAGTTCTCCGACCGTCGTATCATAGCCGTTCGGAAGCGACTTGATAAAGTCGTGGATCGCCGCTTTCTTGGCTGCCCGGACGATCTCGACGCGGGAAGCGCCGGGTTTGCCGATCAGAATGTTATTTGCAATACTGTCATGGAACAGATGCGTCTCCTGCTCGACCAGCGACTCCGTGTCGCGGAGCTCTGTCGTCGCAATATGCCGGACATCCTCGCCGGAGACCATGACCCGCCCTTCCTCGACGTCAAAGAAGCGCATGAGAAGCTTCAGTATCGTTGACTTTCCGGACCCGGACGGACCGTGAATGCCTATGATCCTGCCCGGCCAGAAGAGTATCGAGAAATCCTTCAGGATCATCTCATCCCCGTAGGAGAAAGTGACCTTTGAGAGCTCGGCACCGCGGAAGTGCTCAAAGCCGTCCCAGCCTTCGCGTCCGTCCGTGCCGGAGACATCCCACACGACGGGCATCTCCTCCAGCAGATCAAGGACGCGGTCGCCTGCCGCCAGAGTATGGCTCAGGCTGTTAGAGAGACTGCCGAGGGCAACTACCGGTCCGAAAGAGCTCATGAACGCGATCTGGGTGATCAGAAGTCCGTCATAGCCAATCCTGCCGTTGAAATAGAGAACTGACAGAAGGAGCAGCATGCCGTAGGAAAATACCAGGATCACGGTCGTTGTCACGACCCTCTGGACTCCCGTCATCGCTGACAGTCCGCGCTGCAGCTCCGACAGCTCGTCCGACCGCGAGGAGATCTCCGAACGGCGCCTTTTACCCCAGCCGAACTGTATGATCTCATCGAGACCTCTCAGTGAGTCGAGAACAAAGCTGGTCATCTCTCCGAACGCGTTCCGGAATTCAAGGCCGGCACCGCCGTTTCGCTTTCCGTTGATGATCGGAATGATCACACCGACCGTCACATAGGCCGCCGCGGCCGTAAGTCCCGCATAGAGCGAATACCTCGCGAAGATGGCGATCATGATGAGTGACGTGATAAGAGCGATCGCGATCGGCGAGATCGTGTGCGCATAGAACACCTCAAGAAGCTCGATATCCGAAGTAATGATGGAAATCAGGTTGCCCTTATCCCGGCCTTCAAGCTTGGCAGGAGCCAGTCTGCGGAGAGCCGCGTACACCTCATGGCGGATGACCGCCAGGAGTCTGAAAGCGATATAGTGGTTGCAGTACTGCTCCGCGTAGTGCAGAATGCCGCGCAGGACCGCGAAGAGACCCATCAGAACAAAGAGGGTCTGGGCCGATCTCGTCGCAAGCGACGTGAACGTGAGCGGTGTCCCCTGGGCACGGAGAGCGCTCACAGCCTCACGGGCAGCCTCAGCCGCTGCCCTGACTGCCTCGCCGTGACCGGGATCGAGGAACGCAAATGCGTCCACAGCCGTCTCCGCCTCATAGACCGCCTCAGAAGTGCCGAAAATAAGCCCGTGAAGCAGGACATTGCCGGCAAACACTGAAACGAAGACCGCTGTGAGATAGCCGAGAACACCTAAGACAATTGCGGTGCACATGACCGGCATGAGCGGACGCACAAGACCGATCATCTGACCCATGATGACGACGGCACTTCTCCGCTTTTCCTTTTCCGAGGCCTTCGCGCGGTCCTTTTCGGCCTGCCTGCCGTTCTTCTCTTTTCCCGTCGCGGTCTCATCCGCATAGGCGATGAGAGACTTGCGGATATTCTCGTAAGCCCGGTCCTCATCCGTGATCGATGTCGCGGAGCCCTTGACTTCACAGCTCTCCACATGCTTCCTGTTATTTCCCCGTTTGCCTTCCGCGTATGTCTCAAGAGACATCTGTGCCCTGTACATGGCACTGTAAGGTCCGCTCCGGGCAATAAGTTCACTGTGAGTTCCGCTCTCTGTGATCGCTCCGTCCTCACACATGTAGATACAGTCGGCTTTGACACAATTGCGCAGCCTGTGGGAGATCATGAGGACTGTCTTTGTCTTCGCTATCTCCCTGATAATGCCCATAATGAGTTCTTCGCTCTCCGCGTCGATGTTGCTGGTGGCCTCATCGAAGATCATGACCTCGGCGTCGGCCAGCAGGGCTCTGGCAAGACCGATGCGCTGCGCCTGGCCGCCGGATATATTGGCGCCTTTCTCCTCAAGCTGCATGGAAAGTCCGCCCCTCTGTCTGACGAACGGAACGAGGTGGACGGCGTCGAGAGCCTCATAGAGCTCTTCATCTGTCGCGTCGGGTTTTCCCATTCTCAGGTTGTCGGCCACTGAGCCCTTGAAAATGTAATTATTGTGACGGACCAGCACAACGTGGGAGAGGAGACTTTTCTCCCGCACGTCGCGGATCTCGTGAATACCGCCCTCCCTGCTGCCGATTCGAACACTCCCTGTATATCTGCGGTTCCTGCCGGCGATAATGCCGGCGATCGTACTCTTTCCGCAGCCCGAGGGACCGACCAGGGCAACAAGACTGCCTGCCGGAAGGACCATATTCACGCCCTTTAATATCTGGCGTGACGCGTCATAATAAAAACCGACGTCCGTGAGCTGGACGGAGATATTGCTGGATTTGCAGAACTTCTGCTCCGCGAAATTCATTCGGCGGTCTCGCTCCCTCTCCACGTCGACCGTTTTTGTCAGCTGTTCCCTGCCGCGTCTCGTTTCAGGCAGGTCGAGCAGCGCGAAGATCCTGTCGCTGGCTGCCATGCCGTTCATGGCAATGTGAAAATACGACCCGAGCTTTCTGAGCGGCAGGAAGAACTCAGCCGCGAGAAAGATAACGACAAGGGCATCTCCGAAGTCGAGGCGGCCTCTGAGATACAGGGTCAGCGCGGAAATCATGCCCGCGGCGGCTCCGCCGTAAGCCATGATATCCATGACAGATGTGGAGTTGAGCTGCATGATGAGGACGCGCATCGTCGCGCGGCGGAATTCTTCCGCCTCCTCATCCATTTGATGTGCTTTCAGATCATCGGCTCTATATATTTTCAGTGTTGTAAGGCCCTGAATGCATTCGAGAAATACGTCGCCGAGGTCGGTATAAGATGTCCAGTATTGTCCGAGTATTCTCTTCGCGATCTTCTGGATAATGACAATGGAAAGGGGAATCAGCGGAACAAACATGAGAAGGATCAGGGCCGCGCGGACACTGACCAGAACCGCCATCACCAGAAACAGGGTTGCGGGGGCAAGAAGACTGTAGGCCAGTTGTGAGAGGTACTGGCCGAAATAGGTCTCCAGCTGCTCGACACCCTCCGTAGAGAGCTGCACGATCTCGCTGGTGGCTATCCGCTCCCGGTATGACACTCCGAGTCGCAGCAGCTTCTGGTAAATTTTATCTCTCAGGATCTTTTTGACATCACAGGACGCCATGTAGGACATTTTCTGCTGGAACCACTCGCAGGTCGACCGCACGGCAACGCAGACCGCCAGAATCACAGCAGTCCTCACGAGGATCACTGTGGTCGTGCGGCCGTCAAGAATGCGGGCAATCAGATCAGCTGCCTGAAACGATGCCACGATCTGAGCGATCAGGCCGATCCACTGGAACAGTATATTGTAACCTATATATTTTTTTGCCTGTCCCAGGAGACCGATCAGTCTTGTTTTAATCATATATTACCGTATTTCCTCTCAAACTGTATCTGAATTTTTGAGCGCCCGCCTGAGCTTTCCGAGCGCTGCCTGTTCATCTGCCTGCGCTTTCGCAAGAAGTGCGCCGTACCGGTTCAAATACAAAAAATCCGGGTCCTTGACATTAGTCTCGATCACATCCCTGACGGAGATTTTCTCCGCCCGGTACATCCGTTCCGCAGCTTCCTCCGCCCGGCTCTTGGATTCCGCAAGGACATTCAGCAATCGTGCATACTCTTCCCGCGCCGCGTCAAGCTGACGGGCTCTTACAAGCCTCGCCTTTTTCCTGTCCTGGTATTTCGCGAAGACTTCGTCATATCTGGCTGAGGCAGCCACCATGCCGCTGATTTTTTTCTCCTCAGCCTCGATGAGTTCTGTAAACGCGCTGATTTTTCTGCGGATCTTCATCGTATCTTTGTGCGCGGCGTCATAAATATTCCGCTTTTCCCGCGCGAAGAGGCGGGCATCCTCGAGGAGACTTTTGGCCCTCGAGTACTCTCTGTAGGCATCGGAGTAAGCCGCGCTTCGTATGGACGCTTCACGGCGGGCAGCCGCGTACTCGGCTTCGAGATTTTCCTTACTCTGAGATTTCTTTGCCACCGTCAGCAGGTAGTCCGTCAGATTTCTGAGTTTTTCTGCCTCTTCGAGCATCTTTTTCTTCTCCGCGGCATAGGCTTCCGGCTCCAGGACCGCCTTCAACGCTGTCAGAGCTTCCGCCCGCGCTGTCACTTCGACCTTTTCCGCGCGCGGAAGATCTCTCGTTAGACCGGCAAGATCATCTCTGTCTCTCTCGACATCTTTCCTGGCTTCGGCGATCGCCGCCTCCGCCACATACGGAAGGCGCTGAAGTTCCCGCTTTACAAGCAGCTCGCCGTTTCTGGCCTTTTCATATCGCTTCTCTATTATTTTCAGCTTTCGGGTGGCATCGTCGACAACAGCAGAGGCATCTTCGACCTTCCGCGTTGCCTCCTCGTGGTTCGCTCTGGCGGTAGCTTTCGCCTTTCCGATTGCTCTGAACACATCCGATGACAGCTCCATGGACATGCGGTGCTTATCCTCATACTTTTTTGACAGCTGATCAATGACCATCTGAAGATATGCGGGGGCTGCCTCATCCGCGTCACGTCCGGTCCCCACGGTATTCAGGTTCACTTCTGTCTCCGCAATAGTCGAGACCGCTTCTGTCCCTGCGAGTGTCTCCGCGGCATTCGGTATCGCATCTGTCCCTGCGACGGTCTCCGCAATAGTCGGAACCACTTCTGCCTCTGCGGCGGTCTCCGCTATAGTCGGAACCACTTCTGCCTCTGCGGCGGTCTCCGCTATAGTCGGAACCACTTCTGCCTCTGCGACGGTCTCCGCGGTATTCGGGATCGCTTCTTTTCCTGCGCCGGCAATGGCGGTATCCGCGGTTCCATGGCCTTCATGCTCCCCCGGGGCGACCGTTTCCCGCATAGCGTTCAGGAGGTCGGCATCCGCCTTCTCCTGTTTCTCAGGTTCCTCCGGAACAATCGTTTCCCGCATGACGCTCAGAAGATCGGCATCCGCCTTCTCCTGCGCGGCCTTCGCCTCGCCGGCCACTCTCGCGGGGCAGTCGAACGGGCCCTTTTCCGCTTTGGACTGTTCCTCAGCCATATGATCGCGGAAAGCGTCCCTCAGCGCCTCCAGATCTACGGTCTCAAATTCTAATTGTCTGCCTGTAACTGTACTCACTTCGTCTCACCTGACAATGTATTTTTCCGCTGTCGGCATCCCTGCCCTGAATCGTTCCTAAGCCCGATCGCGGCCATCGGCTTATATTCTGTTTTACTATATCATGGACATTAAAAAAAATCTATGCCTGTAAAAACCTCCCGGGCTCAGGACCTGCGTGACGGGTCCGAGAGACCGGCCGCCTCATAGAGCAGCGCGTTCAATATGGCACAGGCCACTGTACTCCCGCCCTTTCGTCCCAGGGCAACGATAGCCGGAATATCATATTCTTCGCACACCCGGAGAATCTCCTCCTTGCTCTCGGTCACGTTGACAAATCCGACCGGCACACCGATCACCAGGGCAGGACGAAGTCCGTTCCTTATCTGACGCGCGATCTCAAAAAGAGCAGTCGGCGCGTTGCCCACCGACAGGACCGCCCCCGGCATCTTTTCGGCTGCGTAGATCTGGGAGGCTGCCGCTCTGGTCATTCCCATCTCCCGGGCCATGTCGCGAATAAAAGGCTCCGCCATGAAGCAGCTGGCAGTGACGCCGAGACGCTCCATTGCAGGTCTGCTGATTCCCACCAGCGTCATGTTCGTGTCCGTGACGATCGGGATGCCCCGTGCAAATGCGGCAATGCCGCATCCCGCCGCCTTATCCGTGAACGTCATGTTCTCCGCGTAATCGAAATCTGCCGTCGCGTGAATCACGCGGCTCGTCACGGCATAGTTCTCCTCCGGGATCACGATGCCTCTCGTTCTGAGCTCATCAGCTATGATCTCCATGCTTGTCTTTTCTATGTCATCGGGCAGAACATGCTTTTCTTTTCTGCTGTGGTCGATATCTGCCGGGCAGAGATCTTTCCTGCTGTCTGTCATATGCAGCTCCTTTTCCGTGTCAATATTCGATGCCCTCTCTGGCAGTGATCCCGCGTTCATAGGGATGGCGCACGCACACCATTTGCGTGATGTAATCGGCGGCGTCAAGGAGGAACTGCGCCGGATCCCGCCCGGTCATCACGATCTCCCGCTCCGATCCCAGCTCGACCGCCCGCTTTACGAGCTCCGGATCGACCATATCGTATTTCAGAGCGGCGCAGACCTCATCGAGGACGAGAAGATCAAATGTCATGCCGAGAACTTTCCTGAGATTCTGGTCATTCATTTTTCTGGTCTCCTCTTTTTCGTCCGGGGACATCGCTGAAACGAATTTGTTCCCTGCCTTGCCCGATATCACAGTCGCTCCGGCCTTCGACAGCGGCATGAGTTCTCCGCTCGTCCCGCCCTTCAGGAACTGCAGGATCACGACCTTTCTGCCGTGCCCGATTGCTCTCAGGGCAAGTCCCATGGCCGCCGTTGTCTTCCCTTTTCCCTCTCCGGTATAAATATGAAGCATTTCTTCGCTCCTTCTTCAAATGATGTAAACAGTGCGGCAATATTCTCCTCACAAAAACGGATCCTTTGCTGCCGGAAACGTCAATGAGAACAACCTGCATGGACCCCTGTGGCGCAATCGTTCTATCATCGCAGTGCCCGATAAACGGCATCCATATCGAGGCTTCCGCGCACAATGTCGGCAAGGCGGGCATACTGGCGCTCCTTATAGGAGATCCGCGGCTCCACAGCGAGCGCATCCGCGGCGATTCCCTTTTTCTTCATGAGATATGAAGCCAGCTTCTCAGTGAGCTCCCCCGTGTCAAACAGACCGTGGATATACGTGCCGAACACGCTGCCGTTTACACAGCCGTCCATGTAAGTTCCGACCGGATCCCCGTCATCCCCTCGTGCCTTATCGGATGAAACGGATCCGCAGTACACCCGGGCGAAAGGAACGCTCCCCGCAGGGACACGGGTCTCCCCCATGTGGATCTCGTAGCCGGAGACGGAGGCCCCTGCAAGATCGCAGGCGCTGACGCATCCGCTGACCTGCCGCTGTATCTTTTCCGCACCGAACCTGGTGGCAGTCGGCAGGAGTCCCAGGCCGCGCATACTGCTGCCCGCTCTGCCGCTGTCGCTCCCCTCCGGATCAGACAGGAACTCGCCAAGCATCTGATAGCCTCCGCAGATACCGAGGACCGTCCCCCCGGCATGGGCATGCTTCAGGATCCCGGCTTCGAGACCGTTTTCACGAAGCCATAAAAGATCATCCAGCGTATTTTTCGTTCCGGGAAGGATAATAAGATCAGGCTGCCCGAGATCCTCGGGTCTGCCCACATAGCGCACTCCGAGATACGGGTGAACTGACAGCGGGGTGATGTCTGTAAAATTTGAGATGCGCGGAAAACGTATGACGGCAATGTCGATCGGGCGCTCATGGCTTCCGCCGGCAAGGCGCGGGGACAGGCTGTCCTCGTCATCGATATCGATGTCCGCATAGGGGACCACCCCGAGCACCGGGACTTTTGTAAGTTCCTCAAGCATACCGAGCCCCGGACGCAGGATTTCCGGATCGCCCCGGAATTTATTGATGATGATGCCCACAATTCTCGCTCTCTCATCCTCGGGAAGAAGCATGATCGTTCCGTAGAGCTGCGCAAACACCCCGCCGGGATCAATATCTCCCACAAGAATGACCGGGGCATCGACCATGCGCGCAAGCCCCATGTTGACTATGTCGTCCGATTTCAGATTGATTTCCGCCGGGCTTCCGGCGCCCTCGATCACGATGACGTCGTTTTCAGCCTCAAGACTCCGAAAAGCTTCCATGATATCCGGAATGAGTGTCTTTTTCATGCGGAAATACCCGGCTGCGCGGTATGTCCCGCGGACATGGCCGTTCACGATCAGCTGACTTCCGACATCGCTGGTCGGCTTGAGAAGGATCGGGTTCATGCGCGCGTCCGGAAGCTTCCCGCACGCCTCCGCCTGAACCGCCTGTGCTCTCCCCATCTCGAGGCCGTCCGCTGTTATGTGACTGTTCAGGGCCATGTTCTGGCTCTTAAAAGGTGCCACTTTGAGGCCGTCCTCATGAAAAATGCGGCACAGGGCGGTGACAAGAAGGCTCTTGCCGGCACCGGACATGGTCCCCTGTATCATTATTTTCCTGCAATGAGTCATAACATTTCCTCCGCCTCAGAGATACGTCCGATGGTCGTCCGCTCCCGCGGACCGGATGCTGTGCCGCTCCGCCTTACCGGTGAGCAGGCGGCAGATGGGACAAAAGCATCTCATTTTTTTCCCGGGTACGGACAGAGACTCGATACCAGCCCTCTGTGAGACCCGGATAATCGCTGCAGTCCCGGATCATTATTCCGCAGTCAAGCAGTTTATTGTGAAGAGCGTGGTCCTCACTGTAAAACAGAATATAGTTTGTCCTGCCGGGGATCACTAAAAAGCCTCTTGCCTCGAGGGCTTCCCGCATATACGCGCTCTCCCGGGCGGTCAGCATGCGAAGTCTCTCCTCGTAGGCAGTATCCGCAAGGGCGGCTGTCCCCGCGGCCTGGGCGATCATCGATACCTGCCACGGCGGACCCGACTTTCTTAGCTTTTCAAGCAGCCCGGGATCATCCGCAGCACACCAGCCGAGTCTGAGTCCCGCCATACCGTAAAACTTGGTGAAAGCTCTCAGGACCAGGAGTTTCCCGCGCGATTTACTGATATGATTCAGCATCGTCCTCTCGCGCGCATCCGGCAGGAAGTCGAGGAAGCACTCGTCGATGACGAGCAGTGCTCCGCACTCCGCGCATTTGTCAAGAATGTCGAGCAGCACATCCGTGTCCGTCACGCAGCCTGACGGGTTGTTCGGGCTGCTGAAAATGACGAGGTCTGTGTCCCCGCTGATGTAATCCAGAATGCCCCGGTCGACCGCAAAATTTCTCTGCTTAACTTTATTTTCAGGATCATGCCACGCGGCGCCGGTCATATATCGGGTGATGTCCGAGTCTACATTTGCAAGCGCTTCCGCATACTCGCCGAAATCCGGCGCGGCGAGGACCGCCCTTTTCGGCCTCAGGGCACAGGCGAGACGGTAGATAATATCCGCTGCCCCGTTCGCGCAGAAGATCTGATCGTCTCTTATACCGTAGTGTTCCGCGATCGCCCGCCTGAGCGCACGGCACTCGGGGTCAGGATAACGGGCAAGGTCGCTGCCACTGAGGGAACCTACCGCTTCGAGGGCGGAGGGCGGCATGCCGAGCGGGGAGACATTTGCAGAAAAATCAAGCGGCATATGGCCGCGCTCCCTTAGAAAGCCCGACCAGTCTCCTCCGTGTTTCAATTTTCGCTGTTCTTTCTTATTCACATCAGATATGTCCCACAAGGCAGATTGCAAGCACCGCAAGACAGCTGCCGGTAAAAAAAATGCGGTTAGCCCGCAGAATATCTCTCTCCTCAATCGGTCTCAGCGGGTCTCCGATATATGGCTTGTCATTCACCTTTCCGAAATAGACAGCCGGTCCCGCAAGCTGCACACCGAGCGCCCCTGCCATGGCCGACTCCGTCTGAGCCGAATTCGGACTTTCATGTTTTCTTCTGTCCCTCTTCCATATGAGGAAGGCACGGCGGGTGATCATCCGCCTCTCCCACATGGAGACGAGTCTGCCTCCGCCGAAGCGGTGACTCAGAGGATCCTTCGGCGACTTTTCCCCGGAGATGAACGCGGCACCCATCACCAGGAAAGCGGCTATCCTGGACGGGATAAAGTTGGCGGCGTCATCAAGCCTGGCCGCTGCCCTGCCGAAATTCCGATAGCGGTCATTTCTGTAGCCCACCATGCTGTCCATCGTGTTGACAGCCTTGTAGGCCAGCGCGAGAGGCGCACCGCCGATCATCATATAGAAAAGCGGCGCGACCACACCGTCCGAAAAATTCTCTGCCACAGTCTCGACCGCCGCTCTGATAATTCCCGCCTCGTTGAGCCGGGCGGTCTCGCGCCCCACTATGCGGGCGACAGCCTGTCTCGCCGCATCGAGGGACTTTGTCCGGAGCGCGTGATACACGTTCCGCGACTCGCGAAGCATGCTGCGCACAGCCAGCGCCTGATAGCATAGAAAAATGTTGACAGCCCAGGCTGTCACCGGGCTGACAATGGAAAGTCTTTTTAGCAGGATAAAGGCGAATACGTACGTGATGACCGGCAGTGCGAAGGCCATCACCCTTCCGGCCGCTCTCTCACCCTCCGGGTTCGCGGGAAAAATATCCCTGAGCTGCCTCTCAAGAAATGAGATCGCCTTCCCCATCAATACGACCGGATGCGGGAACCATTCCGGATCTCCGAAAAAGAGATCCAGTATGAAAGCGATCAGAATCATCATTGTTATATGCACATGTCTGTCCTCCCCGAATCCTCCAATAAGTTCAAGTCTCACTCGCGAGACTTGGTGCGGGATTCGGGTCAGCGTCAGCTGACATCTTCCAAACCGAATCCCTGCGCATTCTCACGTGCCTTAGCATGCGTAACAATGCTCCAGTGGAGCATTGTGCAGCTGAGCGTTTTTTCTCAGTGGAGGATTGCAACCCCCCGCTGAGATAAAGAGCCGGATCAGATCAACAGATCTTTCCGGCTCTGGTATCTATTGCCTCTTAAAATGTGCGCACGCCGATGACTGTCAGTCAAAGGTCATGTACTGGCGAAGACGCATGAGCGCCTTGTTGTGCACAAGCTTACAGTTGCTGTAAGACATGTTCATCTTCGGTGCGATCTCCTTCAGCTGCATACCGCTGTAATAGTGAAGGATAATAATGTCACGCTCTCTCTCGGGGAGTTTTTCAAGGGCGTCCGCCAACTCCTCCAGGGACTCCGCATCCAGAATTCCCTGATAGGTGTCATCCTCAACGATATCTTCCTCTCCGATTTCTTCGTGCACTTTCCTCACGCGGAAATAATCGATCACGGTGTTCCGCGTGACGGTATAAATCCACGTGGAAATAGAGGCCTTCGACTGGTCAAAGGTCTCAAATTTCTCAAAAATCTTTATGAAGACCGTGGAG
>ODAJ012119801.1_pt1 | contig 11612 bp, 7 predicted proteins | sample 1539241 | NCBI WGS metagenome assembly ODAJ01 (sample SAMN02144231, study PRJEB22623) | gut metagenome | biome: sheep rumen | host: Ovis aries | place: New Zealand | reverse complement strand
GCATTCGCACCTCAAGCAGAAACATCAGAGGAATTTGAAAGAAGGCAGAAAACAGATGAATCAGTGCAATCACTTCCTGAAAAGCTTGAAACAATTATTGAATTGCTTACTGGAGAAGCCAAGGAAAGAAAGAAAAAGGAAAAACCTAGTTGGCTGAAAAAACTATTGATGCTTCTTATGCCATTAAAATTGTTAGGAAATATTAGGCAATTCATACAAAGACTGCCAATGCTGATTTTGAAAAATGCTTTGAAGCACATTGTAATTCCTCTTGGTGGAATCATAGGCAGAAAACTAATGGGTGCAATAAAATGGTTTATGGGAACTGGTGCTGGCCAATTCATAGGCAGAATCGTAAGCAGATTTACAAAGCCCATTACTAATTTATTCGCTAAATTTGCTTCAACCAAAGTAGGTGCAGCTTTATTAGGTCTTGGAGGGCAAGGATTCAATAAGGCTAAAAACGCTACAAAACGTTGGCTAGGCTATGAAGTTGAAGAAGATGTTGAATTGCCTGATAAAAAAGATGGTAAAAAAGGTAAAAATGGTGGTAAAAAAGGTAAAAAGGGAAAAGCGTTTAAAGCAGGAAGAAATATAGGTAAAGCAGGAAAAGGCATATTCAAAATGGCTGGAAAAGCTCTTGGTCCATTAGCCGCAGGTGCTATGGCTTTGTGGGATGCAGTAGATGGATATAATGATACTGATTTACATAAGAGAATGTTCAATCTGAAAGAAGGTGAAGAAGCTTCGACTATGCAGAAACTTGGAGCAAGCGCAGCAAGTGCCTTGTCTGGAGCAACATTTGGACTTGTATCCCCTGAAACAATTGGAAAGATTGGTGGAGCTGCCACAGATATGATAAAAGGTATGTTTAGTGATGTGACAGAGGAATTTGGAAAGGGGAATTACATAAAGGGAACACTGAAAGCTTTGAATAAATTTAATCCATTGAACTGGGTTTCAAAGGGATTTGGAATGATATGGAACCAATTTGGCAAGGAATTTCCTGACATTAAGAAATGGATAGATGACCACAATCCATTTAAGTGGCTAGGTAAAAAATTTGATGAAATATGTAATTGGTTTAAAAATTTCAGTTTTACAGATTTCTTATTTGGCAGTGTAGACAAAGAGAAAGAAAAATTTGAAAAAGAAGTTATTGATTATGCTAAAAAGCATAATATGTCTGTTGCATCAGCAAGAGAACAATTAATAAAACAGTCTGGATTACAACTTCTAGAACCCTTTGCAGATGGAGGTATAGTTACAGAGCCAACAAAAGGATTGGTTGGCGAAGCTGGACCAGAAGCCATTGTTCCTCTTGACGATTTCTATCAGAAACAAGATGGTATGGAAGTCAATAGGATTATTCGTGAAGGCGAAGAATCCAAAAAGATGGATGATAGATTTGAGCCAATTATTGAAATGGCTAAAAAAGCCCTTGATTTCTTCAAGGATACTTCTGAAAAGCTAAAAGAACAGAAAGAGGAATTGAAAAAGCTGACGGAAGATTCCACAAAGAATAAACAAGGATTAGGTGGAACGCCTGGTGCACCTAGCGCACCTGGAGATACTTCAGCTCCATCAAGACCAGGCGAACAACATCCTACGTTTGACAATAGCGGCTCAAATTTAAATTACAATGGAAGTAATACAGGATTAGCCAATTCAGATGCAATTGTACAAAATGCTGATTGGAAATTCGCAGGAAAGGGTGGCAATAGTGGAGGAAGAGTCACTCAAGAAGTTAAAGATAGCATTATGGCAGCGGCAAAAGAATATGGAATTAATCCAGCATTAATGGCATCGATGGCTAATAGTGAAGCAGGATTGAGAGCAAATGCTATAAATCAAGAAAAACCTGGCGACCCAGATTCAGCAATGGGATTATTCCAATTTATTGGTTCAACTAGAAGGGGCATAATGAAGCAAAACCCAGAAATGTTCAAGAATGGAGCCAACTGGCTAGACCCAAGACTGAATGCTAGAATTGCCGCAATGCAAATGAAGAAAAATGCCGCAATGCTCCAAAGACACGGGCACGATGTAAATGCGGCTAATATGTATGCTATGTGGCATATTGGACCTGCAGCAGCGAAATTACTTGATGAAGCAAAGAAAAATCCTAATGCCAGCGCAGAAGAAATCATAAAGAAAGTTCAAGGGGAAAAACACTGGAATACGATGATGAAATACGAAAGCAATAGAAGATTGGTACAGGGTAAAACACTTGAACAATATTTTGCTGGAATGGGACAGAAAATGAAGGATAATGAAGTTATGGTTGGAGATTGGTCATTATCAGGAAATGGTACCAGTGGAGCTTCAACAATGCAACAAATGCCTTCATCTTCAAATCAAGGGGGAATAGTACAGGAAAGACCTCAATCTAGCTCTGGAGCTACTGGTGGAGGAAACGCTTTATATAATATGGCAAAATCTTTCCTAGGCGTCAGATATGGTATGGAACAAGGTAAGTCTAGGTCTGGTTATAATCAAGCCGCATACACAAGATTTAATCCTAATTTGAAAAAAGATGCAAATGGAAATTGGATAGCAGGCTCTAAAGCAGGAATATTTGGTGGAGCTGGAACAATGGATTGTTCGCAATTCGTTTCTACTGTTATGTCTAATTTAGGATATGGAAATTATGTAAACAAGTCTGGTGGAGCATATAACGCAGAAAGCATCAGGCAAGATTTAAGGAGAAAAGGATATAAGCCTAAAGCTTCTATAAACCAGCTTCAAGAGGGAGATGTATTATTTACACTAGGAAGCATACACGCTGGAAAAGGAAAAGCTGGGCACGTTGCCATAGCAGTAAGGAATCCAAATACTGGAGAATTAGAAATAGCTGAATCTGTTGGAGGCAAATCTTATTCTGGAGTTCAAATAAAGCCAATTAGTGGACGATGGAAAGCAGGAAATGTCGAAATATATGGTTCGCCAGCTAATAGCATTCAGCAAGAACCTAATGCAAACGGAGCTTCATCAGCAATTCAGGATAATCCAGGACAAGGAACACAGCCTGCTCAACCATCAATGCAATCGCAATTAGCTGATACAACAGCATCACAAAATCCTGTAATGAATAATGGAGCAATACAGAATACAGCGCAAGCCGCTATGAATGCTCAAACAAGTGCTTATTATGCTTCTGGTGGAGCTAATACAGGAAATGTCAATGTCACTAATGTAAACAATTCAAGTTCTAATGGAATGGGCAATAAGCCTGTATTCGCTACTGTAAACGACCCAATGGGGTGGGCTACATTACAAGGAAACGCAGTACATTGATACAAGAAAGGGGCTTTAAAGCCCCTTATTTTTTTAACTTTATAGAAGATGTACTTTGACTAATTTTATATCTTCGTTATCAGATGATTCCAATGCTATCGCGAATGTATCAGTCAATTTTTCTTTTGGCTGGAGTTTTCTCAATACGCCATCTATTAGTGCCACAGCTAAATTATCGCCTTTTTCAACGCTACCCATAACTTTAGCATAAACCCTTCCCCTATTACATACTGGATATGAATTGCTCTTTTTCTCACCTAGTACCATAGCATAATCATCAGTGACAACACCTAATGGATGGCCAATAGACTTTTTCACTTTCACATAAGTTTCGACCTTGGCATTTAAATCCATTGAAATCACATCGCCTTTTTCCAATTCCACATTAGAAGGGTAATATTCAGCGTAATGCTCTGATTTAACATTCAATTTTTTTGGAATAAACTCTCCAGTGTATGTAAGAACTCCATTTTTCACTTGAAGAAGATTAGGAGAATTTTCAGACGATGGAAATTCAATGAATGAATCATTCGTAGCAAACTTTATTCCTGTACAATCTGATATTACTCCTGTTACATTGCTTATTCCATTGAAAGCATTGCCATATATTTTAACACTGTTTTTTAATTTGTTAGCAGATTCGGAATTTCCTGTATAATATGATGCATTAATATAGCTAGACTTGTCAAAATTTAATTGAGGCGTCAATAACTTGCCATTACAATATACTATGTTGTCTGTAAAATTAATGGATAAAGGAGTTACATTATTTCCAGTGAATATTAATGATGAATTATTTGCTAGTATATGGCAATGCTTTATTATGAGTTCTTCCAGTGACAATGCGCTTTTATTGATGATGATTTCATCTATTTTCAAGCCTTTATCTGTCAATTTTATGGAAGATTTATAGTTGTTGTAAATGAATTTAATTATTGGATTTGTTTTGAGTATGAGGGAAGATGATATTACGCTATTGTTTGTTTCAATATTGCTTTGAAACACGGCAATTTCCTTAACTGAAATATGCGTAGCTGATAATAAGCCTGGTATGGTTAAATTTTCCAGTTTTTCTTCCTCTTTTTCTTTTGGCATATCTTCCCAGACTATTTCTTCCCCATTAGCTACAAGAATAGATTTCTTGTCTTTTGGAGGCAATGGCAATGCATCCTTTATTTTGGAAAATACAAGGTTAATCTTTTCACGCCATTTAGATAAATCATCGGTTTTTTCTATTTTTATAATCTGGGAATCCATTTTATTCTCTCACTTGTTTATTTATTGAATTATAGCAGTTAAATATTCAATATTATTTATTATGAATGGCTGTTTACACTTTAGAAAAATTAACAATTAGAGATACCTTCAAGAATTGGCGCGATAAAATAAACTTTATGACTGACAGGATGAATTCCTCATTATGCGCTGATGAAGATGGGGTGATGACAATAGGATTGGACGAATGCAATACTGTTAAATTCGTAGTGAAAGTGCCATCCTATTTTGAAAGCATAGTTCATTTTAAGGAAACAGAAAACGAAGGCTCGTACATATCTTCAATATCAGCTAATAATATTGCCGACACTGTAAATGCTGGATTAAACCTCACAGCTACGGAAGGTTATGTTCCTTGGATTTCAGGAAAAACTGCTTCTGGACATATTACTCAATACACTTCAAACGATGATAATAACCTATATTTTTCCTTTATTGGAGATAATGGGGAAACCAAGCAATTATTCTATTGGAATGATGAGCAAAACAGGATAGAAGGAAATATCAGTCACTCAATCAATTCAGATTATGCCGACAAAATAAAGACACAGCAATCAAATAGCAATAAGAACTATAACATATCATTTGGCTCATCTGAAAATGGATATTCTTCACAATATGAAGATTCCGATTTGACATACAATCCTAATACAAATACATTGAAGGCTGGAACTTTTGAAGGTTATCTGAATGGAATAGCTAAAACTGCAGAAAAAGCTGATAAAGCTGATAAATTGACAACAGCCAGAACAATATCATTAGGAAATCATTTATCAGGAAGTGCTTCTTTTGATGGAACACAGAATATTACAATAAATGCTACGATTCCAAACACTGGAGTAACCTCTGGAAATTATGGGCAATCTTCAAGTGGAAATTTAAATTATGGAGCTAGTTTTTCTATTCCATATTATTCTGTAAACGAAAGGGGACAATTAACACAGTCTAAAAACATAACATTAACTATGCCTCCTTCCCCAACAGATGAATTGATGATTCAAAATCATTCCGCTGCCAATAACTCATTCCCTATCCTAGCAGTTACAACAGCCAATGCATCAGCAAATTTAGGAGCTAAAACAGCCTTATTCAATACGAATATAAAAATCAATCCTTCCAGTGGAACTTTAATTGCTACGAATGCCAACATAGCTGAAACTTTAAATGCCAAGACAATAAATGCCACTACTGTAAATGCCACTACAATGAATATCAATGGCAATAAAGTTGCCTCAGATGATAATGTGGTACACAAAACAGGAAATGAAGAAATATCAGGAACAAAAACATTCAAGGCTTCAACAGCTTGGAACAATTCTTCCGACACGCATAAGATTGGATTTACAGTGAATAACACAAGTTCAAATGGTGGAATTTATGATTGGACAAATAGCAAATGGGTATTGTATGCCACTCCTGATGGCACAAATGTTTTCAATGGCAGTGCCAATACATTGACAACAGCAAGGCAATTGAAAGTCAATCTAGGGACAACAGCAAATGCCACATTTGATGGAAGTGCCAATCAGACTAATATTCCAGTATCAGGAACATTGCCTGTAACTAATGGTGGAACTGGAGCAACTACTGTAGATAACATAAAGGCAGGAAAGGATGCATCTGGAAATACCATTTCAGCAACATACGCTACAAAAGCAGAAAACAATCTGAAAGCAAATATTAATAGTCCAGTTTTCACAGGAACTCCACAGGCTCCTACAATTACTAACCTGAATGATTCTTCAGACAACATCGCCACAACTAAATTCGTAAACACAGCTATTGATAACAAAGTTAGCAATGCCATTTCAGCTACGGGTGCTATGAAATATATGGGTACTATTGGCACAAATGGAACTGTAACAGCATTACCTAATAATCATACGCAAGGATGGACATACATTGTATCCAGTGCTAACACATATGCTGGGGCTTATTGTGAAGTTGGCGATATGATTGTCTGTAACACAACAGGAACTGCAAATAATGATACCCATTGGAATATCATTCAGAAAAATATTGATGGTGCAGTAACTGGACCTTCCTCTGTAACTGCTGGCCATATTGCCGTATTCAATGGTTCAACAGGAAAAGTAATCAAGGATTCTGGATTTACTATTGGAACAAGTGTTCCAGCAAATGCTAAATTCACTGACACTACATATGCTGCTGGTACCACTGCGAATTTGAAAACAGGTACAGAAACAACAGCAAAAGTATGGAGTGCCAAAGCAATTGCTGATTATGTTCAAACTGCCGCTTCTACCACAGCAAAAGGCGTTGTCAAGATTGGCTCAAACATAAATGTTTCATCAGGAACAATATCCGTAGCCACAGCCACTACAAATGCGTTAGGATTAGTAAAAGTGCCAACAGCTAATGGATTGAAAGTTGCTTCTGGTGAAATATCTGTATCATTAGCAGCCACAAATACATTTGGAACTGTAAAGGTGGGAAGCAATATTAGCGTATCGGGAGGAACAATAAGCCTTTCAAAAGCAAATGTCACAACTGCTTTGGGTTATACTCCACCAACTACTAATACTACATATACAGCATTCAAGGGTTCTGGAAGTACTGCGGCCGCAGGATTAGTGCCTAAACCTTCAACTACTGCAGGAACTACAAAATATCTTTGTGAAAATGGAACTTGGAAAGTGCCACCAGACACTGATACAACTTACGGAAATGCTACTACATCAGCAAAAGGCGTTGTACAGATAGGAAATAACATTACAGTTTCTAGTGGAAAAATCAGCATTACAAAAGCAAATGTTACAAGCGCATTAGGTTATACTCCTGCTGAAAGTTCTTTAAAAATGGTGACATTTAACAAAACCGCTGATTCGTTTACAGTAAAGCTAACAAATGCTACATCAGGCACAGTATTTTATGGACATATATTAGGTGTAAATGATACGTTTTCGCGCACAGATAAAATAACATTTTCAATATCTGGAGGAGAATTGACATATGCGCCAGAATATTCTGCGTTATTACAATCTGCTTCAGCTTATGGCGAAGGATTAAATCCATATATTAGTGGAATGATATTAGGAACGTGCAATAGTGCTACTGTTACAATTACTATAAATGCTGATGGATTTACTAGATGTTCTGGAGCAATTTTCTATAAGTGATAAACAAAAGGGGGCTTTAAGCCCCCATATTTTATTAAGATTTCATTTCAGATTTTTCTTCAACTTTCGGATTCAGAATATCATCAATGGCTTTGCCTAAATCAACTATGTTCTTTTCTTCCCAGAACCAGTCAATAGCATTATAACTGCTTGCCTTATCTGTATAACTAATTCCTATATTATAGAATTGCTTGGCCAATACAGGCTTATTCATTGTGATATATAGCATAGATAGCATTAGTGCTGTTTCCCTGCAGGGCTTCGTAGCAAACGCCAAATGCTTATATTTCAATTCCTTATTCACATTTCCCATATTCTTGAAAATAATGGACATTTTAATATATACAGCAGTTGTGTTATTATAATAAGCAGCCGTCATATTTTGCGTATCAAATTCTTCTGTATAGCTCAAATATTTCTGATATGCCTTCAATGCCTTTTTATATTCATTATCGGCGTAAAATTCATTTCCTTCAATATAATACAAATGCATCATATCGAGATTGGACATTTTGGGCTTCGTTTTCAAAAAGTCAACGATAATTTTCTTATAAGATACTCTTTCCTTATTCTGATTTCTCATATGCGCTGTCAAAAAGTCATTCCTGTCAATAACTTTTGTGTTTGGGTCTGTACTATTTAAACATTCGTGAACAGGAAACTTCCAGTTAATAGCAGGGTTGTTAGAATGTATGGCACTCCTTTGATGAATGAAATATGAATTAGTGCCTTTTTCCTCTGTTAAATCTTCCCATCTGTCATTTACCAATATGAAATTATTATTGGTTTGCTTGGATACTTCCTGAAGAATTTTTCTCCAGTTATCCTTTACAGTGAACTCATCTATATCAAGGGCAAGGCATACATCAATATCCTTTGGCACCTTTGTCAATGCGTAATTTCTGATAAAATCAAACGAAAATGTATGGTCTTTTGGATAGTCATCATAGAACAATATTGGCTTCTTTTCATTAATCATATCCTGTATGATTTCTTTGGTTGAATCAGTTGAGCCAGTATCAACAAAAACAAATATATCGCCTTTTTTCATTGTTCTTAAATGATATTCAACAAATTCTCTTATATATCTTTCTTCATTTTTCACAGGTGCGTAAAAAGCAACTTTTATATCTTTCATCGTTTCTCCTAAAAATAAAAGGGAGTTTTAATCTCCCTCTTATTTATTTTCCTCTTTAAGACAATGGCTGAATATCTTTCAAGTCAAATGGCAATTCTTCCACCATACAGCCTGCCGCGGCATCGTGACCTCCACCCCTTCCAAGACCATATTTTTCTGCTATGATATTCATTCCTTTCACACCCTGCTTTTTAGATGAATTGAAAAATGAAAGTTTCCACAGCTTTTCACTAGGCTTATACTTGTAATATAATATGGCATCGTGAATTTTTGGGTCAAATACTGTATCTGCCATAAGACTGTTGTATACATCATTTACGCATAGCCAAGTATATCCTTCCCAATTCAATACTCCTCCATACCCAAGCATATTGCGTTCAAAAGTCTTATCCTGATACTTGGTTATTATTTCCCCTTCTTCAATAACTCCAGCCAAAACAGATTCGTTATTGAATAAGTCTTTCCATTCTTCAACCCAGGGCATAAGATTATACAATCCACAACCAGCATTGAATTGCCTAGACTTGTTCCACAAAGGATTTTGCGTATCCCACGTATCGTGGATAGAAACAAGATTGACAATATCAGACATATTTTTTGTCTTGTCTTTTATCAGTATTTCATAAGCAATCTTGGCTGCTGAATACGTTTCTGAAACATATCCAACAAATCTTGCTCCAGGAATTGTTAGCTGAATGATATTGTCATTCACTTTCTTGGACTTGAATATGCCAGATTTAGCATATTCTTCAATAGCAGTCTTGTGGTGGTCAATCCAAATAATATTGAATCCAGATTTAAGAAGTTTTCCTAAATCCTTCAGCTTAAATGAATAGTCCACAATATATATGGTATCGCAATATTCATATTTTTCAATGAATTCTTGCACATCAAAATTTGGAGAATAATTAAACCCCTTGAATTTTATATCATAATCACAATTCTTATTGACTATTGCTCCAGAACACCATCCATCCATATCAGCAGAATGATAAACGCATAAATCCATCTATATCTCCTTATTCAACAGTATATTTTGCCCATTTACGTGGGTTAGTTATTCCATTTTCTGAACGCAATTCTGCTAAAATAGCATCTGTACTATCAGATAATTCTTCTGATAAACCTCTATTAACAATTTGTCTTTTACCTTTGGCCAATGAACATATATTTTTGAATTGCTGTTCAACTGAACGATACATCAAGCAAAATCTATCTGAATTTCCATTGCGTTCGTAGTATGTGATAGCTTGGGAAATCTCATTCGATAGTTTCTTGGCTCCACGAAATCTAATATATTCTTTAGTACACTGATTGTGGTATTTGCGCAGTAAACTATATAATATAGCATTGAATTCAATGATTTCTGCCATTTTCTTTCTCCTAGCGCACAACATTATCGGTCTTGTCAAGATAAACCTTATTAGGGTCAACTGAATAGGTTTCATACTTCCCATTCATATAAACCTTGACAAGCATATAGTCATTAGACTTCTTCACAGGAGCAAAAACAAGCAACTGATGTTCTCCCATCAGAGTACCTCCATCCTTGCGCTCCAGGAGATATGCCTTATCCTTATACTCGCAGGAAGAACCATCAGGCAGTCCTTCAACAGCAAAGGCAGAGGTGGCAAGGGAGAGAATGGAAAGAGAAAGAATGAAAGACTTGAACATAGTGATGAACTCCTTATAGTTGAATGTTCTTTTTCCTTACAAGTACAAGCTATCAAAAACAACCATTGTTGTCAAGCGTTTTCTTTCAGAAATTTTTCCATAAATTTGTTCAAGGAACCAAAAAATTCAACAGAATTATTCTCCCAGTTCTTGCGGTAAATCATCCACCCTTCCTTCTGGAACCAAACATACATCCAATCCCTATCAGAATTGAGGAAATTAGTGGCGAGTTCATCAAAGCTCCTGTTCATTTCAGGAAGATGAAATTCCTCAAAGAACTCCAGCTTTTCAAAGGGAAGGACATCGTAATATCCATTTTCATTGCGTTTATCGGAAAGCAATCCACGAATTGCCCCAGAACTTGCAAGCTCAAATGCCTTGTCAAAGGAATTATATTCAAGCCAAAGAGCCTGACCAACAAATTCAGGAGAGCCATCATAGTGGCAATAAATAGACGGGACATAATTCATTTCGGGGAGATAGAAAGCGATGGTGGACCTAGTAGCCATATTAGCCTCCTTGGGCTTTTAGTTTTGAGGATTTGGCGTTCTGCCTCATTCCCTCTTGACAAATACAGAATACGAAAAATCCCAGTAGTTGTCAAGCAAAAAACTGGGAAATTTTTAAAATCATTCGGCTTCAATAATTCTCATATTATGCTGTTTGATTATGTACTCAAATCCATTTTCATTGTATATCTTAAATCTTTCATTAAAATGCCTTAAGGCATAGTTTTGAATCATATTCACTCTTCCTTTATAGGATAAATCATCTACAATATCTATCAGCAATACTTTTTTCTTTGTATCAGATACTCTTAATCCCCTTCCTATTGCTTGGATTGTAGTAATGTATGATTTTACGGAAGATGCGAATAACACAAAATGGAGATTCTTCAGTGAGATACCCGTTCCCACTAGCTGATAGTTAGCAATCAATATGGCATTCTCATCTTTTTCCAGAAATGGCTTCAATTCTTCAAACGACTTATACATTTTATCATTTCTCTGGAAATGCCCAGAATGGACAAGATAAACAATACGGTCTGGATACATTTCCCTAGCCTTATTGAATAATGCTTCTCCGTG
>ODAJ012176357.1_pt1 | contig 11617 bp, 12 predicted proteins | sample 1539241 | NCBI WGS metagenome assembly ODAJ01 (sample SAMN02144231, study PRJEB22623) | gut metagenome | biome: sheep rumen | host: Ovis aries | place: New Zealand | reverse complement strand
CAGACCGCCGGTCTCGAAGTGACGATGATCAAGGACGTTACCCCCATTCCTCACAATGGCTGCCGTCCTCCGAAACGTCGTCGTGTATAACGAAAGGAGGAGACTGTAATGGCTAAGAACAGACAGCCTATTGCCAAGCACGCGAAAGCGCTGGGCGTCAGCCCCGCCGCAATGGGCTATTATAAGAAAGAGACCACCCGCAACAGCAACAAGACCCAGACCCGTCGGAAGAAGTCCGAGTACGCGACCCAGCTGCAGGAGAAGCAGAAGGTCAAGTTCGTGTACGGCGTGCTGGAGAAGCAGTTCCGCGGCTACTATGAGAAGGCCGTCCGCATGCCCGGCAAGGCTGGCGACAACCTCCTGATGCAGCTTGAGAGCCGCCTTGACAACGTCGTGTTCCGTCTCGGCTACGCCATCACCCGCCGCGAGGCCCGTCAGATGGTCAACCACGGCCACTTCACCGTCAACGGCAAGAAGGTCAACATCCCCAGCTACCAGGTCAAGCCCGGCATGGTCATCGAACTCAAGGAGTCGAGCCGCAGCATCGAGCGCTTCAAGAACAATCTGGAGGCCAACTCCGCCCACGTTATCCCGGGCTGGCTTGACTTCGATGCAGCCAACATGATCGGCAAGGTCGTTGCTGTCCCCACCCGCGAGGACATCGACTTCCCTGTGGAAGAGCGCCTCATCGTCGAGTTGTACTCCAAGTAAAGAAAAGGGCGGGGTCCCAGGCGGGCGGGAGCTCATCGAGCTGCCTGCTCCCTGCATCCCGGCCCCAGACACCCTCAAATTGGCAAGCTGAACCAACGCACCGCGCCGCTTACGGCGCATAATCAACAAGGAGGGTTTTATAACTATATGATCGAAATCAAAAAGCCGCGCATCGAATGCATCGAGACTCCCGGCGACTCCTCCTACGGCAAGTATGTGGTAGAGCCCCTGGAACGCGGCTATGGCACAACTCTTGGCAACTCTCTTCGCAGGGTCCTTCTTTCCTCTCTCCCCGGATCTGCCTGCACCAGCATCAAAATTGCCGGCGTGCAGCATGAGTTTTCCACCATTCCCAACGTGAAGGAAGACGTGACGGAGATCGTCCTGAACGTCAAGAGCATCATCGCCCGCCTTCACAGCAACGGACCGAAGACCGTGTATATCGAGGCCTCCGGCGAAGGCGTTGTCACCGCCGGTGACATCAAGCCCGACGCCGAGGTGGAGATCCTCAATCCCGAGCAGCCGATTGCAACGCTTGGCCCGGACGGCGCTCTGAACATGGAGCTCGTCCTGGATCATGGCAGAGGCTATGTTTCCGCTGAGAAGAACAAGACGCCCACCACCGCGATCGGAACCATCCCGGTCGACTCCATCTATACCCCGGTCCTGAAGGTCAACTACACCGTCGAGAACACCCGTGTGGGCAACCAGACGGACTTCGACAAGCTGACCATCGAGGTATGGACGAACAAGACCATGACGGCTCGCGACGCGCTGAGCCTCGGCGCCAAGATACTCTGCGACCACTTCACGCTTTTCACCGACCTGTCTGATTCCATCAGCAGCAGCTCCACCGTGGTGGAGACCGTCGAGAAGGAGCCGGACACCGTTCTGAAGATGACCATCGAGGAACTGGATCTCTCCGTGAGAAGCTTCAACTGCCTCAAGCGCGCCAACATCAATACTGTCGAGGACCTTGTCAGCAAGACGCAGGAAGAGATGATCAAGGTCCGCAACCTCGGCCGCAAGTCCCTGGAAGAAGTCGAGCACAAGCTCTCGATGATGGGACTGTCCCTGGCCAGCGAGGACAATCAGTAATACAGGAGGAATTGCAATATGCCCGGAACAAGAAAGCTCGGCAAGACGACTGCCCAGCGCATGGCGATGCTCCGCCAGCAGGTCACCGATCTGCTCGACAAGGGCCGCATGGAGACCACCATCACCCGCGCCAAGGAGATCGCTCCCATGGCCGAGAAGATGATCACGCTTGGCAAGGCTGCGGATCTCGCTTCCTACCGCGAGATGCTCAGCTTCATCACCCGTGAGGACGTCGCCAAGAAGGTCAAGGATGAACTGGCTCCCAAGTATGCCGACCGCAACGGCGGCTACACCCGCATCACCCGCATCGGCGTTCGCCGCGGCGATGCAGCCGAGATCGCAGTCATCGAGCTCGTCTGATCGAGGATACAAAACAGCCCTCCCGTGGCGTACGTCCGCGGGAGGGTTTTCTCTTCTTTCCCATCTTTCCCAAAGGAACAGGGGACAGCTATGGCAAACACATCCAGGAAAACCGCATATCTCGAGGGCCTGCGGGACGGTCTGCCCATCGGCCTGGGCTACTTCGCCGTGGCCTTTTCCCTCGGCATCGCCGCGCGCAGCGCAGGGCTCACGGCCCTGCAGGGGCTCGTGGCGAGCCTGCTCTGCAACGCCTCGGCGGGGGAGTACGCCCTCTTCTCGCTCATCGGCCTGCGGGCGGGCTATCTTGAGATCGCACTCGTGACCCTCGTCACCAACGCGCGCTACCTGCTCATGAGCTGCGCGCTCAGCCAGCGCATCGACCCGCAGATGAAGGACTTCCACCGCTATCTCTTCGGCGGGCTGATCACGGATGAGTTCTTCGGCATCAACATCTCGCGCCCGGGCTGGCTGGAGCCCGTGTACTACTACGGCGCCATCACCGTCGCCACGCCGCTCTGGGCCGTCGGCACCGCCCTGGGCATCCTCATGGGCAACTGGCTGCCAGGCCGCGTCGTGAGCGCGCTGAGCGTCGCGCTCTACGGGATGTTCCTCGCCATCATCATCCCGCCCGCGAAGGAGAACCGGGTGGTGGCGGGCTGCGTGCTGCTGAGCTTCCTGCTGAGCGCCGCCTTCGCCTTCCTCCCGGCTCTCGCCGGCGTCTCCGCCGGCACGCGCGTGATCCTGCTCACGCTGCTGATCGCCGGTGCGGCCGCCGCGCTGTTTCCCGTGCGGGGAGAGGAGGCGCAGCCGTGAAGGTCTGGATCTCCATCCTCGTCGCCGCGGCCGTGAGCTACCTGATCCGCGTCCTGCCGCTCACGCTGATCCGCCGCCCGATCCGAAGCGTGTTTCTGCGTTCCTTCCTCTACTATGTGCCCTATGTGACCCTCGCGGTCATGACCTTCCCCGCCATCGTCCAGGCCACGGACAAGCTCCCGGCCGGGATCGCGGCGCTCGTCGTGGGCACAGGCGTGGCCTGGAAGAAGGGCAGCCTCATCACCGTCGCCGCAGCCTGCTGCGCCGTCGTGTTCTTCCTGGAACTTGTGCTGTAAAGAGAAGAAGGGATAAAAGGGACTGCTGCAAAATGCGAAGACCCTGGCTGCATCGCAGGGGAGGGCCTTGGCCTTCCCGGCAGCAGCAAGCTGCAATAACGGCAAAAATGTCCGGCGTATTCGTACAAGCTGCGAATTCGCCGGACTTTTTGTATGTGTATACTGCTGCGCCGCCGGGCGGGGCAGAGCCGCCGCCCCTACGACATCCGTTTTCGCGCTCATCCTTGTTTTGCAGCAGACCCTTTTTATTCGTGCTTTTCGACCTCGCTGACGCACTCGTTCTTGATCTTCCCGACCAGGAACTGCAGCGCGTCGATGACGTGGGGGCGGATGTCCCCGCCGATCAGGACGAGCATGATGTCGTCCCCGACGGCGAGTTCGCCCTCGTTGAGCCAGACCCGGACATGGTAAATCCCGGGCAGCGCCTTCGCCTCCGCGATGGCGGCGGCGACTTTTTCACGGTCGTAGGAGAAGAGCATGCCGGAGACGGGCTGCGCGCCCGCCTCTCCGCGGCGCACCAGCGCCTTGGCCGTCTCGCGCACAACGCCGTTATGCGCCAGATACATCCCGCACTTTGCGGCGTCGGGCTCGCCCTTGGCCTCCAGCAGCCATTGGTCGATCGAGGGTTTGTTCATCTTATTTCACCTTCTTCCGTTTGTGCAGCTTGAAAATCAGCAGGTCGAGCAGCAGCAGATAGGCGGCGGCAAGACCGCAGACCACCCAGGTCATGAGCTCGGAATTCGGCGCCATGCCGACGAGGATCAGCACCGGCGCGCCGAGGACGATGCCGAAGCTGCTGCCGGTGATGAGGTTGTTGGCGGCGGGGGTCTCGAGGCCGGGGTCGATCTCGCGCAGCAGCAGTACGCCGGAGCTGATGGTGCCGGTGAGCATGCCGAACATGGAGATCAGGCCCTCGTAGTAGTAATCCGGGTAGACCTTTTTGCAAACGAGGCGCAGATGCAGCCAGGTGACCACGCCGCCGGCGACGGCCAGCAGCACGAACGGCAGCCACAGGCCCTGCAGGTCGCTCAGCTCGATGGAGGCGATGCCCGCCACGATCATGATATCGAAGAAGAAGCCGGAGATGCGGTTGAGCAGGTAATTGTTCTGATACTGCCGCCGGATCACGCCGGACTTGCGGCCCTTCTCGAGCAGCACGCGCAGGAGCATTGCCAGCGCCGCGCCGATGATGAAGTTGAAGCCCCAGAGCAGGGAATTGAGCGTCTTGCCGAGACCCGGCGCGACGGCGCCGATGCCGGAGGTGAGCCCCCAGACGGCGAGGTAGGTCGCCAGGTACACGAGGATCACCAGCGCGATCTGCACCGAGAGCTTGTCGATCGAGTCGGAGACGGGGATCTCGCCCTTGCTCTGGAAGTAGTCCGCGGAGAGCTCCTCCTCGTTCGCGCGGCGCCCGGTCCTGAGCTTGCCCCTGCGCGAGAGCACATTCAGGATGACGACGCCCGCGATGCAGGCCACGAGGTAGCCCGCCGCCGCGATCGAGAGCCCGAAGCTGCGCCCGCCGGCGAAGCCCAGCGCCTCATAGCTCGAACCGATGTTGTTGGCCTGGCCGGGGCCCTGCCCGTAGCCCATCGGCAGCAGCAGGCCGGAGGCCTTGAAGAGCGTCGGCATGAGGGTATAGGAGAGCAGCAGCGTGATCAGCAGGCCGGTGACGCCCTGGATCATGTAGGAGCTGACGATGACCGCGCCGGACTTGAGCCCGGTGAGCTCGCCGCCCTCCTGCTTTTTCTCGGGCGGGACGCGCAGGCTCATGGCGATGAAACCGAGCGCGATGCCGTGATAGACCAGGATCTCCATCAGCTCGCCGTCGAGCTTCACGAGGCCGACCAGCTTGGCCAACAGCAGCAGGAAGCCGGCCAGCACGGCGATGGGCATCAGGCTTCTGCGGATGAAGGCGAGCTTCTGGCGCAGGAAGTTTGCCAGCAGCATGGCGCCGGCGATGAGACCCAGCTGAACGATGATGTTCCACAGTGCTTGATTGGCGGCAGAATAGTCCATCGTGTACCCTCCTTATCTTATTTCGATTTCCAGAATTCCAGGTATTTGCGCAGGTTCGCGTTGTCGGCGCGGAGCTGATAGTATTCGTCCCGGCAGGTGAAGAGCAGCCGCGAGGAGAGGATCTCCGCCATGTCGTGCACCTCGGCGAGCGGGAAGCGGAAGTCCCCGAGCGCCAGCGCGTCTTCCGTCTGCCGCAGCGTTCCGCAAGCAAGCGTCTCCTCCCTGTGCCCCGCGGAGACGCGCGAGAGCGTCACCTCCGTGTCGGAGAAGAACTCCTCCTCCGGGTGCGGGAAGGCGCGCGTGCGCAGCTTTTCCAGCTGCCAGGCGTCCCAGGCCGCGAGATCGGCGAAGGGCTCCGGCGGTTCGAGGAAGCCCTCCTCGCTGAAGCGCTGCTTGAAGCCGCAGGAACAGAAGACCCTGTCCTCCGCGGTCTGCAGCGTCCCCAGCCTGCCGCATTTCGGGCAGAGCCACATCGCGCGCTCCAGCCCCTCGGCGCGGCGCCTGCCGCGGTAGGCGGCGCGCCATTCACGCTGTCTCTCCCAGGCGTCCTCGCAGATGTCGCGGTTGATGGCCTCGTCGATCTGCGCGGGCGTCATGCCCCGGAGCGTCTCGGGAGAGTAGATGTTCACCGGGCGGACGTGCACCCTGCCGCGCCGCACGCCCCTGCCCCAGCGCGGCAGGCTCAGAAAGCCGCCCTCCACGCGCACGGTCACCAGCGTTGCGCCGGAGCTGCGGGCGAGCTTGCCCGTGGCGGGGAAGACCTCCCCGCTGTGCCCGGCCCAGCACTGGTCGCCCTCGGCGAAGAGGCACACGGAGTGCCCCGCCTTGAGGTGCCGCAGGATGGCCTTCACGGTGTCGGCCCCGGAGGAGGCCTTGCGCCGCGGGATCGGCGCGAGGAAGCGCTCCAGCAATTTGCTCACGAAGCCCAGGCGGAAGATGTGCTCGCTGGCGACGAAGTAGGCCTGCTTGTGCGGCAGGCACATGGCCACCAGCAGCGGGTCCCAGGCGCAGCTGTGGTTCGGGATGATGAGGGCCGGGCCATCGAGCTCCAGATCCTCATGCGTCAGATTGAACTTGCGCTCGATCCAGCGGTGCAGCAGACCGTACAGCCTGCGCCAGATCCGTTGATGGCGCTCCCAGGGCTCCATGCTCGTCCCTCCCTTTCCTCTCGGCAAATAAATTCCCACTTTGATTCTACACAGTTTCACCAAATTTTTCAAATATTTTTTCGCCGCCCGGGCGGCGGCCGCGCCGCTTGACGCTGTCCGGGCGCTGTGATACACTGATTGCAGAAAGCAAACGCGGCCGCATAGGCCGCAGGGGAGGGGAGTACCATCACGGCAGGAAGAGCGTTTCTTCTCGACGCGGTTCCGGAGCTGCTCGGCGGCCGGTCGGACAGCGTATGCACGGGCTCCTCTCTGCGCATCGGCCGGCGTATGGAGCAGCAGGACGTCGTCCTCGCGGAGGACGATCTCTGCTACACGGAGCACGGACGCATGCTCGCGCTGCTCTGCGACGGTATGGGCGGCATGCAGAGCGGCGGCGTGGCCAGCCAGCTCGCCGCGGAGAGCACCTTCGCGGCCTTCCGCGCGCTGCCGGAGGAGGCCTCCGTCCTCGCCTTTCTGGACGAGGCGCTCACAAGGGCCGACGAGGCCGTAAGCGCCCTGCACTATGCTGACGGCCGCCCCCTCGAGAGCGGCACGACCTTCCTGGCCGTCGTCATCGAGGACGGGAAGCTCTACCTCGCCAACGTCGGCGACAGTCACTGCTATCTGATCCGCGACGGGCAGCTGCGCCTGCTCAGCCGCGAGCACAACCTCATGGCGCTGCTGCTGGAGGACGTGGCCAACGGCGAGCTCACGCTGGAGGAGGCGCGCAGCCACCCCCGGCGTGACGCGCTCACGAGCTATATCGGCATGGGCGGGCTCCGCTTCCGCCAGCTGCCCGATCCGCCCTTCCCGCTGCGCGCGGGGGACGAGATCCTCCTCTGCTCGGACGGGCTGTACCGCAGCCTCAGCGAGCGGGAGATCCTGGAGACCGTCCTGCGCGCGGGCAGGGATGTGCGCAGCGCGGCCGACGCGCTCACGGCGCGCGCTGTCGGAAAGGAGCTCCCGGATCAGGACAACACCTCCGCGCTGCTCCTGCGCTATGACGACGCGGCCGCGGATCCGCCCCGGCAGCTCGCCCTGCGCAAACGGCGCGCAGCCGCGCCCAAGCGCGCGTACCGCGCCAAGGCCGGCGCCGGCCCCGCGATCACCGTCCTGAGCGGCACGCTGCGGGGCAGCGTGTTCTCCCTGCGGGAGGACGAGGCGGTGCTCGTCGGCACGGACGCCGAGAAGTGCACCGTGCTGCTGCCCTCGGAATACCGCTATGTGAGCCGCGTGCACTGCTCGGTGCGCTGCGCCGCCAACGGCAAGTACTACGTCACGGACAGCTCCCTCAACGGCAGCTACACGGCCGAGCGCCGCCGTCTGCCGCGCGGCAAGTCCGTCGCCCTCGCGCCGGGCACCGTGCTGCACCTCGCCGGGGGAGACTGTCTGCTGCGCCTCGGCTGAGTTGCTGCATACGACCCGAAGCGGAGATCGACGGCTGACACCTCCCTCAAGGAGGGAGGCAAGAGCGGGCGGATGATATCCGCCCTGCGGCACAACAGTATACACATACAAAAAGTTCGGCGAATTCGCAGCTTGTACGAATACGCCGAACATTTTTTTGTGAATGCAGCTTGATGCTGCCGGGAGGGGCAAGCCCCTCCCCTGCGATGCAGCCGGGGTTTTCGCATTTTGCAGCAGTCCCTTTGGCATATCGTCCGCCGCTTACCCGGAAATATGACGGAGAGCGAGGCTCTGCGACATCAGCAGAACCACAGCGTATCAGTATATCGGCCTGCTAACGGGATAAGAGTACCGCTGTCATCCATTGATAGCGGTACTCTTTTGTGGTATAGTCAAATTATCATTAGTGTAATTATGCCGAAGGGGTGGTATCAATGTCGGATGAATTCGGGATAATTCCTGTAATTATCTGTATCGTGATTATCAGTTATGTCATCAGTCATGTCATAAGATCTGCTTCTGTTAAAGGCAGAATTGGCGAGAACAGGGTATCACATAAACTTCGCGCTCTCCCACGGCAATATCGTGTCATCAACAATTTAATAATACCCGGTTATCGTTCAACTACGCAAATAGACCATGTGGTTGTTTCTCCCTACGGTATTTTTGTGATTGAGACGAAAAATTATTCAGGGTGGATTTTTGGCAAGGAAGACAGCGAACAATGGAAACAAACATTCAGGACGACAGAAGGGCATTTTTTTAGGAATCCAATCAAGCAGAACTGGGGACATATTTATGCTTTGGCTGCCTACCTAAATTTGGATAGAGGCTTATTTTGGCCGATAGTAGTTTTTTCTAACAAACCACGGCTGAATGTAGAATCAACAACTCCTGTAATCTATATGTCCCAATTGCGAAGACATATTTTGAATTATTATAATCAAGTAATCATTCCAAGCGAGGATGTTAATAGGATTTACAATAGATTAATCAACACAAATCTCGTGGGGACGGATGTTGGAAAAAGACATACTCAATCTGTTAAAGAGAATATAAGAGAGCAAGAAAAAGCATTGAAAGAAGGTAAATGCCCGCGTTGCGGAGGCGAGTTAAGACTACGAAATGGGAAATTCGGGGCTTTTTATGGTTGTTCGAATTATCCCAAATGTAAATATACTCATAATGTAAAAATGAAATAATACTCCGCAGGAACAATATCGAAGCAGGGCGATAATAACGCTCTGCTTCGTTTTTACAATTTGAAATACTGTTTATACCTATTTATCGCAGATACAGAAGAGAATCTCCATCGTCTTCAAAGATGGTACTCCAATAAACCGCACGAAGATCCTCGTAGGGGAGGGGCTTGCCCCTCCCGAAAAACGGAGAACCGCGGGAAATGTCCGGGATCGCGCGGAGATCTTGGTTCCCGCCGTAGGGGACGGCGTCCTCGACGTCCCGCTCCCGACACGCACCGGGACAGGCGAAAACGCGGCTCTGCCCCGCCCGGCGGCACAACAGTATACACATACAAAAAGTTCGGCGAATTCGCAGCTTGTACGAATACGCCGAACATTTTTTTTCGTGAATGCAGCTTGATGCTGCCGGGAGGGCACAAGGCCCTCCCCTGCGATACAGCCGGGGTTTTCGCATTTTGCAGCAGTCCCTTTGGCATATCGTCCGCCGCTTACCCGAAAACATGACGGAGAGCGGGGCTCTGCGACGTCAGCAGAACGACGGCGTATCAATATATCGGGCGGTTAAAGGAATGCAAAAGGCAGGGAGCGATTTGCTCCCTGCCTTGCCATCAGCCTTCCCTCGGATGGATGCAACGCCGATCTGTTATCGGCAGTTCACGACGAATTCTATCCCATCGATCTGGAACGTCGCAACCAGAGGGCCTTCTCTGCTCTCAAGATCAGCAGGGACGCTAAAATACAGAAATACATTTCCGTTTGCCAGAGGAACAATTTCATCGCTGATCAGCAGCCGGAAATCTCCTTCGTACTTATACTTCTCGTCATAGGTCAAGCTGATTTGGGAAATCCGGTCGGAGTTGTTTTCCAGAGGCTCCGTCTTCAGGTTGGTAAAGTTGATTTTCAGAATGAGATAGTTCCCTTCATGCCCAAATGTCGAGGTGTGGTTCCCCTTCTTTTCACTGATTTTGGTCGAGTAATACACCTCCGACAGCTCAAAGGAGAAGTTCTTCCCGTCCGTGCGCGTCTCTCCGACGGAGACATCCTGGTTGATTTCTGCCGATTCTTCCTTGCTTTCGTCTTCTGCGTCCTGTGCAGCGCTTCCCTCCTGAATAACGATCGCATAGGTGGTGCCGTCGATCTTAAACGACGCTAACAGTTCATTTTCCGTATCGCTCCTCATGACCTCCGGGATATTGAAGTAGATAAACAGATTCTCAGTCGCCAAGGGGACGATCTCATCGGCAATTAGCAGTCTGTAGTCGCCCGTGTATTCATATTTTCCGCCGTAGTACAGCTTGATATTGGAAAATCTGTCCGTATTGCGGTTCTCGAGAGTTTCTGTCGAATTGTTCGTAAATGATAGCTTTATAATGCAATAGTTTCCATCTGTTCCGTATGTTGTAGTATGATTGCCTCTCTTCTCACTTAGCTTAGTAGAAAAATACACTTCTTCAACAACGAAAGAATGCTTTTCTGCCGTGACTTCTTCTCCTTGCGTGATGAGCGTCGCAAGCGGCTCGCCCTCGGTTATGCCGCAAACCGTGCACGTCTTTGGCGTTCTCAAGGTGGCGGGAGAAAAGCTGTGGCCTGTTGCCGGTACGACTTCTTCTTCTTTGTAGCCGCAGTCGGCGCAAACCCGAACCCTTGTCCCCGCTTTGTCGCAAGTCGCGGCGCTAACGGTCGTCCATTCTCCGAACTGGTGGCCTTTCGCAGAAACTAACTGAGTTTCCACTTCATCGCAGCCGGTGCATTTTCTCTGAGCCTCGCCGTCTGAAGTGCAGGTGGCCGGCTTTGTGACCGTCCATTCTCCGAACTGATGACTGTGCCCGCATCCGCTCAGGAGCAGTGCGCCAAGAAAAAGAATAAGAAGTAATTCTGCCAGATTTTTCTTTTTCATTCCCTTTCCTCTCTTTCATTTTCTTCTTTCACCACGCATTTTTCGGGAAAATAAAAAGTGCGCAGCCCCAAATGAGACCGCGCACGAAAAACGCCGAGCCCCATTCGTGTTGTTAGTTTATTTTACCATAGGGTAATTCCAAATACAATCACTTTTCCTCTTGAAACGATAAAAAATGATGGAGAGATGTAAAAAAGCTCTCCATCACGCTTATAGATGTTAAAAGATGTTCCAAAGATGCTCAGGAATGCCGGTTCTCGTCGTAGGGGCGGCTATCAGCCGCCCGTTTTTGGACAGGCATCCGGGTGACGGCATCCCTCGTAGGGGAGGGGCTTGCCCCTCCCGAAAAACGGAGAACCGCGGGAAATGTCCGGGATCGCGCGGAGATCTTGGTTCCCGCCGGCCCCTACGGAATCACCGTCTCGCCTGCTTCTGGCGAAGGGTCAGAGAGTCTGCGATCATGGCGATGAACTCGGAATTCGTGGGCTTGCCCTTGATATTCGACACCGTGTAGCCGAAGTACTTCTGCAGCACCTCGATGTCGCCCCGGTCCCAGGCCACCTCGATGGCGTGGCGAATTTTCGGGACTTTCGTCCCGAAAAAGTGACGAAATCTGACTTTGAATGTTGAGCACAGCGCGGCAGCCAATAAACTGAATTTATTGGGTTA
>ODAJ011190347.1_pt1 | contig 11621 bp, 5 predicted proteins | sample 1539241 | NCBI WGS metagenome assembly ODAJ01 (sample SAMN02144231, study PRJEB22623) | gut metagenome | biome: sheep rumen | host: Ovis aries | place: New Zealand | reverse complement strand
CCTACGCGCTCTGTAAGTTTTACCCAGTTCTCCCAGTCGTTCTCGTCGAGACCGTCCTCGATAGAGTAGATAGGATACTTGTTGATGAGCTCCTCGAGGTATGCAATCTGCTCGTCTGCAGAGAGCTTCTTACCATTAGGATCCTTCTGCTTACCGTTCTTCAGCTGACGATAGTCGTAGAACCACTGACCGTTCTCCTGAACAGCGAACTCAGAAGCAGCGCAGTCCATAGCGATGCGTACGTCCTTACCCGGCTCGTAACCGGCAGCCTTGATAGCAGCCATGATAGTGTCAAGAGCGTCCTCAATGCCGTTGAAGTTAGGAGCGAAACCACCCTCGTCGCCTACAGCTGTAGAGAGACCGCGAGCCTTCAACAGCTTAGCGAGGTTGTGGAATACCTCAGCACCCATACGTACAGCCTCGCGGATGCTTGTAGCACCAACAGGACCAATCATGAACTCCTGGAAAGCGATAGGAGCGTCAGAGTGAGCACCACCGTTAACGATGTTCATCATCGGGAGAGGCATTGTGTAGCTGTTGCAACCACCGATGTAGCGGTACAGAGGGATGTTTAGTGCCTTAGCAGCAGCCTGTGCTGTAGCCAAAGAAACACCGAGGATAGCGTTAGCACCGAGCTTACTCTTTGTAGGAGTACCGTCGAGTGCAAGCATCTTCTGGTCAACGGCACGCTGGTCGAAGACGCAGTCGCCCTTGAGAGCAGGAGCGATGATAGTATTTACATTCTCAACAGCCTTCAGAACGCCCTTGCCGAGGTAACGGCCCTTGTCGCCGTCACGGAGCTCGAGAGCTTCGTTCTCACCTGTTGATGCGCCTGATGGTACAGCAGCGCGTCCCATTACACCGTTCTCCAGTGTTACTTCTACCTCTACGGTAGGATTACCTCTTGAGTCGAGGATTTCTCTTGCATGAACTTTTTCGATTTTCATAATTTACCTTATAATATATTATAATGTTACATACATACCCTCTTTAGGATTTGCAAAGTTACTGTTTCTTAATGAATAAGCGGCGGTTCGCAGTTTCTTTTTAATTTTTTTTAGTTATTAAGGAACACTTAGCCGGTCCGTCAGTCTGTTGTTTCAAAGTTCTTAATGAACTCACTGAGGTTCTCGCCACTGCCTATTCCGAGCTTCTTCCTCAGTCGGTAGCGTGCCGTTTCTATGCTGCGCTCCGAGGTGTTGAGAAGCTGTGCCATCTCCTTGCTGCTAAGTCCCATGCGCAGGTATGCGCACAGTTTCTTGTCAATAAGTTTCAGGTCAGGGTAGTTCTGGTCGAGTTTCATCATGAAGTTGTTATAGACCATATTGAAGTTCTGTTCGAACTTATCCCAGTTGTCGTCGTCCTCCATATTCATTTTTATGTCGTGGCGTATGTCCTTTATCTTCTTCGTTATGCGTGCCTTGATATCTTCGCGGCGTACGCTCTCCGAGAGTTCGTTCATCTGTTGGTCCAGTTCCTGGAGCATATCGTTCTTGCGCATGAGGTTGATGTTATAGTCAGCCAGTTCGCTTACCTTGTGCTTCAGTTCCATTTCCAACTGTCCGGTACGCAGCACGGCAAGTTCTTTTTCTTTCTTGGCGTCTTCCATTTCGAAGCGTATGCGCTGTTCCTCCATCTTGCGTTTCTGCTCTTCGCGTATCTTGTTCATCTTCCTGCGCGTTATCTCGCGCTGCACCTTGTAGAGTACCCACAGTACTCCGGCGGCGATGATGATGTATATCAGGTTAGCCCACCATGTCTCGTACCACGCTGGGAGTATTTTTATCTCTAACGATGCCTCTTCGACATTCCCTGTTATATGGTTCTTTGCCCTTACGTGGAAGGTGTATGTCCCTTTCGGCAGTCGGGTGTATTCCTTTGTAGTAGTTGTCTGTTCGTTAGTCCACTCTTTGTCATAGCCCTCAAGGAAGCACTGGTAGGTCACTGCGTTGTCGTCACGGTATTCCGGCATTACGAAGTCTATGAGTATAGAGTTCTGGTTGTGGGGTATATCCACACGCTTTGCCGTGATGCCCTGGTTGTCGGAATACCTGTATAATACAGAGTCTGTCTGTAGGCTGCTTCTTATGGAGCGTATCAGTGCACGATTGTTTTCGGAACTCAGGTTGTAGTTGGTCTTCATGACGAGGAAGCCGTTTTGGCTGTTAAGAATGATGTGTGTGCTGTCAAGAACGCCGAAGTTTCCGAGTCCTAACTGCAGGTGGTCCGCCATTCCCTGGTATGTCACGCTATCCACGCGGAAGCCGTTTTTCGTCCTGTGAGCCACCGCGACAAAGCCGGCTGCCGTCGCCAGGATGTCCTTGTTAGGCAGTTCCATGATACGCAGCGACGTGCCGAAATGGTTGAAGACGTGACTCATAGTCTTGTCGAAGGATAGTCGGTGCTTCTTGGCATCATAGTGATACAGTCCGTCAACGGCAGAGACATACACTTCGCCGCCGATGCTGCACATCTGGTTGTTCTCGCTGACCGCCAGTACGTTGCCCTTGTTGAAGAAAATCTTTTTCTTCACCGCCGTCAGTTCGTCGTTAAGCCACACGTGATAGACACCTTTCTGCCAGTCGGCTATCCAGATGCTTCCGTCGTTAGCCTCAAGGAAACCCACACTCGTGATGTCTATACCGTTTATCCTATGGCTGAAGACATATCCGCCCGCACCCTGTTTAAGTATGTAGAAACTGCGGTAGTCACACGCCAGCACGTACCCCGGGTGCTTCTTAAGCTCCACGAAGTTCCATGTTCCTTCGGTGCCTTCTATCCTCTTTGCCTGTGAGCCGTTGATGATATACGCTCCGTTGTCGTTACCGCACAGCAGGGTGCCGTTGATTTTCTTCAGCGACCACACCTGTCCCGTTATTCCTTCCACTGTCTGCTCCGACGGCGGCATGTAGCTGTACTGCGGCGGATAGGCGGTGAAGAACAGTCCCTGGTTGGTTCCCAGGTACAGCTTGTCGCCATATACCTGTGAGGCATAGCCCGTTCCGTTGCTGTTCCTGACGTCCAAGAGCGACGAGTATGGCATCTCTGTCATCATGTACGACACTCCGTTGTCGAGTCCTAACCACAGGTTGCCTGTTCTGTCGAAAGCCATTGACAGCACGGTGTTATTCTGCAGACCTGTGAACACGTTGGCGTACGATGTGACACCGTTTGTGAGGTTCTTCAGTACGACACCTTTTCGCACCGTTCCGAAGGCTACATACTTGCCGTTGGTGGCAGCGCAAAATATCTGTTCCGACACGAGCAGCGGCGAGAAGTCGGCGGTAAACGGCGTTGTTGCGACGCCGTCGTAGAGGAACAGTCCGCTGGAGTTGGTGACAAACATTACCTTATTATATATAGGGAGTATTGAACGGACGGTCTTTCCTATCATTATCTCCGTGCCGCCAAGAGGAACAAGGCTGTTGCCTTTCAGTGTGAAGACACCCTGGTGGGTGGCTACTATTACCTTGTTGTTGATATTCGCGGAGTAGTCGATGCGGTATTTCGACGGTACGCGTACAATCTTTCTGCTATCCTGAACAATAAACAGCTCGTTCTTGCTCTGGAACACTAACGACTTGCCGTAGCGGAAGATATTCCATATCTCCCCGAAATGTCTAAGTTTCTGGGGCAGTAGCGTGGCGAAAGAGTTGTACTCCATGCCTGTACGCTCCTTGTTGCCGTAGAAATAGCCGAACTCATCGGTGGCTCCGACATATACACACCCGTTGTCGGGGTCGCACATCAATGCCCTGATGGTAGTGAAGTTAGGCACTTGCTCCAGAAACCACCTGTCGCCGTCGTAGGCTAACAGTCCGGAGTTGTTGGCAAAAAACATGATGTCGTTAAATCCCTGACGTACCGCCCAGTTTTGTGTACCGGCTTTGTAGTCAAAGGTGCTGAAATTACGTAGTGGCGAAAGTTGAGCCTTCGCACTAAGTAACGATATAGTTAGTATAATAGTTAAGAATAGTCTTTTCATGTATAGTAAGATAGCTTCTTGTTCGTAAGTGGGAGCAAAGATAAGTAAAAAATATTTATAAGGCAAAAAAAATAAGAAAAAACCTTATATCCTGCATAAAAAAGTGAGGTGCAACATTTTCCTATAATAGGTTAGTAAACGTTTGCGAAAAAGAAAGAAGTGAGGTTTTTGTGTGGTAATATATTTGTTGCGTGTTTGGTTAAGATATACCTTTGCGCCAGAAAATCCAAATTTAACAACAAAACAATTCATGAAAACAAAAATCTTAGCTATTCTGATGATGGTGCTGCCAATGACCTTGGCTGCCCAGACGATAAAGCTTCAGGGAACAGTAACCGACTCCGACGGCGAGCCTGTTATTGGCGCTACTGTAGTTCTCGTCGGTACCCAGCAGGCTACCATCACCGACATTGACGGTAACTACACTCTCAATGTCAGCAAACCAGGTAAACTGCAGTTTTCTTTCGTCGGATGTAAAGACGCTATCCGCTCTTTCTCCAGTTCACAGACCATCAACGTTAAGATGGAAGACGATGCAAACATGCTCGACGAGGTTGTAGCCATCGGTTATGGTACAATGAAGAAGAGCGACCTCACCGGTTCTGTTGCTGTCGTTAATTCTGAAAATCTTAAGAAGACTCCTGCCGCAAGTATGGACCAGGCATTGCAGGGTCGTGCTGCCGGCGTTACCGTAAATGCCAACAGCGGACAGCCGGGTGCTGCTGCCGAAATCCGTATTCGTGGTATCGGTACTGTAAACAACTCAGCTCCTATCTTCGTCGTTGATGGTGTTATCTGCGATGACATTTCTTTCTTAAGTCCAAGTGATATTGAATCTACCGAGATTCTCAAGGATGCTTCTTCAACAGCTATCTACGGTTCTCGTGGTGCTAACGGTGTCATCCTCGTTACTACAAAGCGTGGTGACAAAGGTCATTCAAGTGTAAACTTCGATATGTACGTTGGTTGGCAGAAGCGCTGGAAGAAACTCGACCTTATGGATCGTGACACATACGCGCGTACCATGATTAGTCTTAACGGTTCTGCCGAGGAACTTGCCGACTATACCGAGAAGGGTCTTAACTTCTGGCTCGACAAGTACCGCATCGGTGGTTCACGCTACAACGCTGTAGCTATGACTGAGGCTCATCCCGATGGACTCGACTATACACAGTACAACACAGACTGGCAGGATGAAGTGTTCCGCACCGCTCCTATCCAGAACTACCACGTGTCTCTCGACGGTGGTGCTGACCACTATAATTATTCTTTCTCTGCCAGCTGGTTCCAGCAGGAAGGTACTATCATCGGTTCTGACTACAACCGTCTTACCCTCCGTGCCAACACCTCTTTCCAGGTTAAGCCTTGGCTGAAGATAGGTGAGAACCTCTCTTACGTTTACAGCTTCGGTAAGTCTTCTGCAGAGAATAGCATTAACTCAGGTCTGCTGTCAATGGCTACCGCTATGACTCCTTGGGACCCGGCACGCTATCCCGACGGAGCAAAAGCTATGGTAAAGAAAGGTCTCTTCGGTAACGACTATGACGTTTATGACCTCAGCGGCAAACTCGCTGCTCCTACCAACTATTCTAATATCTACAACCCACTGGCAATAGTAGAGACTTCTAATCCTAAGACTACTACAAGCCGTTGGATTGGCGATATCTATCTTGAGTTCAACCCCATCAAGGGCTTGACATACCGTACTGACTTCAGCTATAACGAGGTTACAGACCGTTTCCGTAACTTCCGTCCGCAATATACTATTAATGGTTACGACCACATGGACCATAACTTCCTCGTTCGTAACATGACCCACTACACCAACTTCACATGGGAGAACATCGTAACCTACGATACTACCATCAAGGAGCATCATATCAATGCTATGGTTGGTCAGACTACTGAGGAGTACAACTACTACCAGATTAGCGGTTCCGGTTCAGACATCCTGAATCCTTCCGACAAAAACTGGTACCTCAACCAGACTACCTACGACAAGGGTTACGCAGGTGACGCTGTTGACCGCAGCCGCCGTCTGTCGTTCCTGGGACGTCTGTTCTACTCTTACTTAGACCGTTACCTCCTCACGGTGAACTTCCGTGCCGACGGTACCAATAAGTTCCCCGAGAACACATGGGGCTACTTCCCATCAGTTGCTCTCGCATGGCGCGCCAGCGAGGAGTCATTCCTGAAAGATGTTTCTTGGCTCGACTTCCTGAAGGTTCGTGTAGGATGGGGTGTTATCGGTAACGATAAGATTGGTAACGACGCCTTCGTTTCTACAATAGGTCACGGTGGTCCTATCTTCTACACCTATCCGTTCAACAACAATAAGGACCTCACAGGTGCTGCCATCCTTACATATAAGAACCGCGGTGGTAAGTGGGAGCGCACAGAGACATGGAACGGCGGTATCGACTTCGCTATCCGCAACGGTCTGTTCTCTGCAACAATCGAAGGTTTCGTTCGTAATACCAAGGACATGTTGCTCACCGTTAAGGGTCCGGCATGGGTTGGTAACCGTTACGACGGACAGGCTAACGTGGGTACTGTACGTAACATAGGTCTTGAGTTCACTCTCGGACATCAGTACAGCATCGGCGATTTCCACTACGCAGTAGATTATAACATGTCGTTCATCAAGAACAAGCTTACAGCCCTCAACGGTGGTGAGCGCGTACAGGTTGACGGCATCCGAGTATGCGACGAGAATATTCCTCTCTACACCTTCTGGGGCTATAAGTACCAGGGTATCTACAAGGCAGAGGACTTCGAGGCTGACGGCACTTGCAAGCGCCTGCCTAACGAGACTCCCGGAACATACAAACCAGGTGATGCAATCTATGCCGACCTCAATGGCGACGGTAAGATTAACGACCTCGACAAGACCGACATAGGTAATCCATTCCCTAAGTTTACCTACGGTCTTAATATCTCAGCAGATTGGAAGGGTATCGACCTCTCACTGTTCTTCCAGGGTGTTGCAGGCAACAAGATTTACAACAGCCTCCGCACACGTACCGAAGGAACTGGTCTTACCTCAATGCTCAGCCCTGATATGGTTAATGTGTGGACAGAGGCTAATCCTCTCGGATCAATTCCTAACCCAAAGAGCACTGTTAACTCCTACGTTAGCGACCGCTTCGTAGAGAGTGGAGCATACCTCCGTCTGAAGAACATCCAGTTGGGTTATACCTTCCAGAAGAACCTCATCAGTAAGATTGGTCTCACAAAGGCACGTGTTTACCTTTCAATGAGCAACGTATTTACTGTTACTAACTACAACGGCTACGACCCAGAAGTACAGGGCGGCGTTGACTACGGAAACTATCCGCAGGCACGCACCTTCCTCATGGGTATGAACCTGTCGTTCTAATAGAGAATTGAGAGTTGAGAATTGAAAATTATGATTAGCTTTTCAATAGTAATTATTTAAAGTTATGAAAACAAGAAAGTTATTTATATATGCAGCCCTGTCGTTAGCAACGGTGTCACTGAGTTCTTGCCACGACTGGCTGACCGAAGACACACCGGGTGTGAGCCATCCTGAGGACTACCTCACCTCCGGCAAGGCTATCGTTGAACTGGTGAATGCTACCTACACTCCTAATATGTGGGAGTACGGTGGTGGTGCTTATTTCTCTGAGTGGTACATCGGTGATATTGCTTCTGACGACGCACTTAAGGGTGGTCAGGGTGTTACCGACGGTCTCGACGCTTACGAGATCGATAACTTCAAGGTTAATCCTAACAACGAAATTCTCCTTGAGTACTACCGCGGCATTTGGCAGGGTATAGGACGTTGCAACTACGCAATGTCTGTCCTTCCTACATCAAAGGTAGAGGACGAGGTGCTTACAGCCACTCCTACCAAGAAGACTAACGTGGTGAACACCACCGTCAAGGAGCGTCTCATCGGTGAGGTACAGTTCATGCGTGCTATGTACTACTTCCGTCTTGTACGTGTATTCGGCGGAATGCCACTCATCGACTTCGTAGTAGATACAAAGGATAAGTGGGCACAGACACGTGCTACACAGGAAGAGACATATAACTTTATTATCAAGGACCTTGAGGCTGCCGAGAAGGTGCTGTGGCTCAAGAGTCAGTATGCTCAGGAAGACATGGGTCGCGCTACCAAGGGTGCTGCTCAGGCAATGCTTCTCAAGACCCACCTCTATCTCGCTGGCTTCCTCGCACAGGAAGGCAAGACTACTGAGGCTACAGAGCACTACCAGAAGGCTCGCGACTGGGGTAAGAAAATCCTCAACAGTCAGGAGTACAGACTCTGTCCTCAATACTTCGACAACTTCACACTCGTTGGTGAGAACGGTCCTGAGTCAGTATGGGAGATACAGTACGTAGAGAACCCCGAAGGTGACTACGGTGGTGATGGTGGTGCTTACGGTTTCACCCTCGGTACATTCACCGTTATCCTCCAGCGTTCTCGCTCTGATAAATTGGCTGACGGCGATAAGGGCTGGGGTTGGGACAAGCCAACACAGAACCTCTACGACGAGTACGAGACTGGCGACATTCGTCGTGACGCTACTATCCTCAATCCTACCGATGACCAGATGGAGATTGCGGCACAGGAGATTTACCTCGGTGACCGCTACCTCAGCAAGAAGTATGCTATGTACACCGACGGCGATGGCGGCAAGACTTACAAGCTGGCTCACGCTACCCGTGGTCCTATTAATAATAAGGTAATACGCTACGCTGACGTCCTCCTTATGTATGCTGAGGCTTGCTGCGAGCTTGGTGGTGCTGATCTCACCGCTGCTAAGAATGCCCTCAACGAGGTTCGTACTCGTGCAGGACTTACTGGCTTCCCCGGATATACATATAATGTAAACGGTGTGGCACAGACGACAAACGACAACCAGGAAGACCTCCGCAAGGCTATACGTCACGAGCGTCGTGTAGAGTTGGCTATGGAGGCACACCGTTGGTTCGACCTCTGCCGCTGGGGTGTTGCCAAAGCGACTCTCGAAGCCTATATCGCCCGCGAGAGTGAAGCAGCCAAGGCTGAGTTCGGTACATTCGCTCCTAAAAACGTACTCTTCCCAATACCACAGAAGGAAGTTGAGCTGAGCGGAATAAAGCAGAACGACGGATATTAAAAATAGTCTTTCCCCCGCCCCCTCCCCAAACAGGGAGGGGCTCGGGGAATTTGGAATTAGGAATTAGGAATTACGAATTAGGAATTAAGAGTATTGTTATTATAAAAGCGATTATTAATCATTTAAAAACAGTAATTATGAAAAAGTTTACTTTAGCAGCTGCTTTCGCAGCAATGGCTATCAGTGCAAGCGCACAGAGTTTGGTAACTGATGCAACAACATCTCTCTCTACTATCCAGAACGCAAAGGATGTAATCCTCGTTTCTGTTAGCGAAGAGGTAGGTACTTATTTCAACACTCAGGGTGTTGTTAAGGCTGACTGGTCTCTCAACGACGCAACTCGTCACCTTTACATCTGGGAAAACACATACGAGGCAGGTACTCCTTCAGGTATGAACTCAGTAGGTACTGCTGAGGGTTGGATTTCACTCGTTGTAACAAACGTAGGTTGGTCTGGTATGGGCTTCTGCTATGATGATCAGGACCTTACTATCCTCGACGACGACTACATCTTCCACTTCGCTATTAAGAGCCAGGACAACGCTACTCACTGCCTTGGTATTGGTGAGGCTAAGATGGCACTCGGTGAATCAGCATTCCCCGATGGAAAAAGCAACTACCCAGTACTGGAGAACTTCCCACGCGATGGCAAGTGGTACAACTACAATGTTCCTGTTAGCGTAATCAAGAACTACATCGTTGGTGACAAGTGGTTCAATGTTGACGATCTGGCACACTTCAATACCAACTTCGTATGGTTCCTCAGTGGTGCAGCAACTGGTACAACACTTGATCTCGACCAGATGTATCTTTACAAGACAAGCGGCTCTGACGGTATTCAGAACGTAGTAAAGGCTGAGAACGAGAACGCAGCAGTTTACAACCTCGCAGGTCAGAAGGTTGACGCTAACTACCGTGGTATCGTTGTTAAGAACGGTAAGAAGTTTATGAATAAGTAAATCTTGTTGTTGGTCATAGGTCGTAGGTCTTCGTTAGCAGAAGCCTACGACCTCGGACCTACGACTTACGACTAACGACAATATTAAAACCTATGAAGAAATTAATTTTATCAACACTGTTTATTATTTCTGCAACATCTCTCCTTGCACAGCCTGCAAAGAGTTTCAAGCGTGGAGTGGGAGAGAGCAGTTTTACAGTAGCAGAGGAATTCAAAAACCTCTCAAAGGGAATCTCCTGGTACTACAACTGGGGCATTGACTATTCCTCAAACCTCTCAGAGTATGTAGGAAAGGACAAAGCCGTAGAGTATGTTCCTATGATATGGGGAACCAACTACGACGCATCGCGCATCCCCGCCGATGCACAATACCTGTTGGGTTTCAACGAGCCTAACCTTATTACCGCAGGTCATGGCGGTAGTGACATCACGCCTGAGCAGGCAGTAGAGCCTTGGCATGCTATAGAGCAGATTGCCCAGCAGAAAGGACTGCAGCTCGTGGCTCCTGCGCTCAACTATTCGGGCGACAAACTTAACGACGGAAAAGTATATAGTACGCCGGAGATATGGTTCGATGCCTTCATCGCTGCGTACAAAGCAAAATACGGTGTAGAGCCTAAATACGACTATTTGGCACTTCACTCCTATATGAATTCTCCAACAGCAGTTCTCGGTTACGTTGAGAACTTCGCAAAGAAGTACGGCAAGCAGGTATGGCTCACAGAATTCTGCTCCTGGGAGGGTACTGTGGACGAGCAGTCCCAGATAAATTCAATGGTTCAGAAGGTGCAGCTCCTGGAGCAGAGCGAGTGGTGTGCACGCTATGCATGGTTCAAGGCAAAGGGCAGCAACTCGGCTCCTTACTATCGTCTGATTATCACACCGGGACTCTTGGATCCCGAGATTGAGGTTGGAACACTCTCTAAATTAGGTAAGATTTATGTTCACATGTCTTCCTTCGACAAGAGCTATTACTGGCAGGAGGGTGCTATCATCCCTGCAAAGGACTATGTTGACGCCTTAGGTGTTATGCTCGACGAGAATACCGATGCAGAGAGCCAGCAGGAAATTCAGATTTCATCGTTCGGCAACGGTACTTCAGCTGACTATCAGATTGAGGCTCCTGCAACAGGCGAGTACTCTCTGGTGCTCCGCATCTCAAGTCGTGAGCTCATCGCAGCTCCTAAGTTCGTTGTAAGCGTCGATGGTACAGAGGTGGCAAGTGAGGTTCTCCCCGTTACTGGCGCTACTGCCAGCGAGGATAAGTGGGCTACACAGACCATAAAGATGAATCTCACCGCAGGTAAGCACACTATGAAAATCAAGAACGTTCAGAGTGCTCTCGTGAAACTCAACTGGATTGCCTTTGGTCAGACAAGCGGCATCACATCACCCATCACCCAACAGCCATCAACCGCTGCAACCTACAACCTCGCAGGTCAGCGCGTAAACAAGGACTATAAGGGTATTGTAATCAAGAACGGTAAAAGGTATATTAAGTAAATATAATGGTAAAGAGATTGTTTATATCGTTGTTCGCAGCTATTGT
>ODAJ012087293.1_pt1 | contig 11622 bp, 6 predicted proteins | sample 1539241 | NCBI WGS metagenome assembly ODAJ01 (sample SAMN02144231, study PRJEB22623) | gut metagenome | biome: sheep rumen | host: Ovis aries | place: New Zealand | reverse complement strand
CGTAACCTATCAAGCTCGCGGCAACGGGCGACTCGACGCCATTTCAAACGCCCTGCAGAAAAATTTGGGCATAAGCTACAGCAATTTGACTTACAACGAACACGCGCTTGAAATCGGACAATCTGCGCGGGCAATCGCTTACATTTCGATAACGGCGGCGGACGGCAAAGTCGTCTGGGGCGCGGGCATGGACACCGACATTATAACCGCGTCGATTCAAGCCCTTATCAGCGCGATTAATCGCATGGTCAAAAAATAATCTATAAAGATTGTCGATAAAATCTTTTTTCAAATCATTATATATTAGGACGCTTATGGCGTCTTTTTTGTAGTTTTTTGCTATGAGCCTGTGAGCAATGTAAAAATAAACAGGCAAAAATATAGTGGTGGACACTATAGAAATAATTTTATGCAAGCAAAAAAGTATGACGAGGACTTTTAAAAAGTCGATTGTTCCGATGTCCATTTATTTTCTAGCGACAGTTGACAAAGCATGATATAATGCTTTTTAAATGTAATAAAATGAAATACTAATTAAGCGATGACGAATGGGAAAAACGCGAACCACTGTTGTTGAACAAGAAAATGGAATAACCTTGTATTAATTTATGTCGAACGCTCAGCAGTATTAAATGGGTGCTGAAACTGGTAGATTGTAGCGCGGTTTGCCTTCCTATATTTGGTAAATGGACTGGCGTTTTGTGGAGGCGATTATTTTGGAAACTTCCAAGTTATTCGGTTTGAAACGTTTGAAAGCAGAGCTTGTCTTTATTTTGGCAAGCGGAGTTCAAGTCGACAAAAGTTTTTCTTACGAGCAACAGCGTGATTTTTACATCAAAGAAATTTTCGGGAACAAAGATTCTGCAAGGGAAATTGTCAATTTTGGGCAATCTTTCAAAATGTCTTCAAAATATATGTTCCCGAATAACCCCAGAGAAATTCACAATCCGCGTTTGTTGATCAAATTTTTTGCAGACTGTATTTTATTAAATCACATATTCTGCGCTGGCATCTTCGAAACGGTAATGGAAAAGGAAAAAATATTCGATTCCTGTTTGCAAGATTGCGATTTTTTGAGCGGCTCTTCAAAAATGAGTTTCCAACGGGAAATTGAATTTCTGTACGAAAAATCCGCGCCTTATCTTTCACAGATGGATTACGATGAATTTAAAGAAGTGATGACAAAATTCCGCGATAATTTTCTTAAAGTTTTTCAATCAATCGAAGGATGTATCGACCAAAAGCAAAAAAACAGTGACGGAAATTCTTTCGAAATGGGATTGAGTCTCCTCGAAATCGATTTGATTTTCATCTTGGCGGGCGGGGTTAAATTTGAAAAAAATTTCTCCTACGAACAACAACGCGATTTTTATATCAGAGAAATTTTCGGAAACAAAGATTTTTCAAGGGAAGTTGTCGATTTCGGCAAAAATTACAGGCGTTTTTCCGAGTATATGTTTCCAAACAAGCCCGAGAATGTACGTACACGAAAATTTTTAATCGAAAGTTTTGCAGAGTGCTTTCTGATAAATCAAATATTCGTTTCAGAAAATTATCGGACGGCAGTCAATGACGAAAAACTTCGCAGAGACGCAGAATCTTTCGCAAAGTATTTGGACGTCGGCGATGAGGATATTTTTGTAAACGAAGCGAGAAGGCGTAGCAAAAAATATGTGGAAAGTTTGTCGGAAAAAGATTACGAAACGTTTTTGGCAATTTTCCGCAAGTTTGAAAAGCAATTCAACGAAGTTTTTCGTACTCTACAAAAATTTATTTGCAAACAAGTTCTGGACGTCGCAAGTAAAGATAAAAATTTATTTGATGTCCTGTGCGAAAGTCTCGGTGTTGCGGCAAATATAAAGAAAATTTTCAAATTGAAACTGGAAGCACTTGCGGAAATTCAAATCGGCAAAAATGAATATATAAATTATTTCGAGAGCTTGAAAAATGATTGGTCGGAAAAAATTCCGGAATACGAATACTCCGATGAAGTCGAAAATTACGTTCGGCAGGAACATCCCGGTTGCATATTCGCTTTCGGTAACAAACTCGGCACAATACGCAACGAAAGGCTTTTGTTTGATTTGGTTGCGTCCGTAAATTTAAAATTGGCACTTGCGGAAGGTGCAACCGATTTGTCGGATTTGAAAAAACGCTTGGCTAAAAAAACGGAAAAACTGTCAGACGAAAATTTGAAAAACGCATTCAAAGAAAGCGTTGACAAGATAGTTGACCGCTACTCGCTCGCGGATGAAAAAATTTTCGACGAAAATATAAAAGACGAACTTGTTCCTTTTCGTGTAGATTTATTGTATACCGATGAGATTTTGATTGATGAAATTTCGAGACGCAACGAAATCGTCACGGCAATGAAACAAAACGAGAGCAACAAAATAAATTCGGAACGCGAGAAAAAACTTGAGCGCGTCATCGAACAGAAGGAAGCCGAAATATCTGAGTTGAAACGCGACATTGAGTATTACGAAAAGATTCAGTCACAAGGATTCAGAAATGAGGCGCAAAAATACGAGGAAGTTTTTGAGAAACTCTTTAAACATATGTGCAATCAAAAATACGGCGCACCCTTAAACGAATTGTATTTGATGTCTTTGTCGGAAGAAGATATAAAGTCCGAAGAAATTAAAACGATTGTGAAGAATTTGTTGTTTGTGTTCACGGTTTTGGGAATAACTCCTTACGAAACAAAAAATATCGGAAAAGTTTTTCCTTTTGATTCGGAAGACGCGAATGTTGTATATGCTGTTGATGAAAAAAATTTGGTTGAAGGTATAAATAAAGGCAAAGTCAAATATCCCGGCTGGAAATACAGAGAAAAGCAAATTATTTTACCATTCGTAGTCACGGAAAAGGAGAACGAAAGCCATGCCTGAAATCAAAAATTCTTCAATTTATGTTGGTATAGATTTGGGAACAACGAATACGGTTATGGCCGTTTGCAGAAAACCGAAAAAAGGCGGATTCCCTTTGCCGAAAGTCAGAGACATCAATCAGTACATAACTGCGCGACATATGGGAATACAAAAATGGTTGCCTTCCGTCTTGTTTTTCGACGCGGACAAAAAAATCAAAGTCGGTCAATATGCTCACGACCGGAAGGATATGGGAGCAGACAAAAGAATTCTTTACAACACTAAGATCGATATGGGGCGTCAGGTAGTTTACGAAAATGGATTGACTCCGGCAGAGGCGGCAGCGGAAATTTTAAAAGTTTGTCACAACACCATTCAACAGAGTATCATTCCTCACGGAGAAGATTTTCCGGAAGTCACCATTACCGTTCCAGCATCATTCAATCAAAGTCAAATAGCCGACACGTTGGAAGCCGCAAAACTCGCCGGATTTGAAAAAGTTTCCATTTTGGAAGAACCCGTTGCTGCCCTCTACAACTATATTCTTGGACAAACTTTGTCCGGAGACGAACAGTTGATTGATTTTTCCGAAAAGAAAAGGCTTTTGGTTTACGATATAGGCGGCGGGACTTGCGACGTTTGTGTTGTAGATTTAAAAATTGACAACGGTATCTACGAAATTCATTTCGTTGCGACAAACAGATACACGGAATTTGGCGGCGCAGATTTTGACGAGCAGATTGCAATCGGACTTTTGAACAAGTTGTTCAAGCGTTACAACATAAGCGACGAGTCTGTAAATTCTCCTGAAATAAAAAACGATTTGGTTGCAAAACTTCTTCCCTACTGCGAAGGATACAAAAAATTTTACAGCGATCAACTGAACAACGGATTTTCGCCGGAAGAAGTACGCGATGCGGAATTCGGTAGTCTTGCAAAATTTATGGATTACGAAAATGTTGAATTGGACGTTACTTATAAAGAATACGAAGAGTATACAAAAATTTTCTTTGACGACAGCTATCGCCACCCCGTAAGAGATTTGACTGACAAAATGCGCGACAAGAATATTTTTAAGCCCGTTCATCAGCTGCTGAAAAGATTAAAGGAAAACGGCGAGCGCGGAATAGATTGCGTATTTTTGACTGGTGGTATGTCAAAATATCTCCCCATAGAAATCGCACTGGAAAAATTCTGCAAATGTCCTGTACTTAAAAGCGATGAACCTATGGATGCAGTGGCTTTGGGCGCGTCCGTTTCAAAACTTATCATAACAAACAAAGTCAACGAAAATATGATCAATATGCAAGAGGAAACCGAAACGTTGGAAGAAATTTCTGCGGAAAGTTCGGATTCGTTGAAGGATGAGCGTCCGAGATTGGCTGAAGCAATTTTCATTGATGTGGAAAATCAGTTGCCGATGAAAATTATCGATGCCGGTATTGCAATACCGTGCAAAGGCGAGGTTGAGCACGAATTTCATGTCGGAAGCAACGGAGTCCGATTCCATCTTTTTGCCGGACAAAGTCATTGGGATCCGGAAATGAGGATTCTTTACGATTACACTCAAACTTTCCAAGCTTTGGTAAAACCCGGTACGGCGGCGCATATTCGTTACGAAATAGACGAAGATCGTTTTTTGAAAATGCAACTCGTAATAGACGATGTGCGTCAACAGGTTTTAGATTTGACCGTAGATACTTTCGGGAGGTAACAAAAAATGGCAAATGACTTTTCTGACGCTTTTGCAAATGCAAATTATGATTTTTCCGAATTGCCGAAAGCAACCGCAAACATAAGCAGTAATGACAAACAAATAAGCGGCGGACGAACCATTGTAGACTACAAAAGCAACCAGCTTTTTACGGGGCAATTTGAAAAAGTTGACTTGGATGCTTTTCAGGAAATCTGGAATCGCTACAAAATTAACAACAAAACGGTTTTAAAGCCGCTTTTGTTAAGACAAGCAAAAGCAATGATTCACAATTATATGGGCGCGGTTAGTCCGATTGAAGTGATGCTTTACACTTCCAATGTTGTCGCAACCGGCTTTGCCAACAGAAAATTGATAAACGATGTTGCGGAAGTTGTTTACCAAATTTTTAAGGAAAACGAGAATTTTTTTAAATCGATTGAGCATATTTTAAAAGTTTGGAAGTGGAATCAAGCAATAAATGTCTGTGAAATTGCCGCAGGAAAAATTGCCGCCGACAGGAATTCAGAAGAAGATATTGAGTTGTTGAGATATATTTATAGTGAATATCATTACATGGACGAAGTCAATTACGGTTGTTTTTGTGCTCTGATGGAGTCAAAAAATGAAGAATTTGTCACGGATATTTTGGAAATGATTCACGGTTTGACCGGCACCGAAACAGACAAGCAAATTGCAAATGTTTTCAAAAGAAATTTCGGTACCTTCTTTCCGAATTATCATAACAGTCTTGACGGCAGTATTTTCAAAGATTCCTCATCTTTTGTCCAGGAATTGATAAAGAAAATGGTGGATCCGAAGTTGCTCAAAAATATGACCGGAAAATTTAAGGAAGCCTTCGGAGCAAAAGAAAAACAATATTGGATTCAAAAGGCACTTGACGTAATCATAAATAACACCAAAGAAGCAAGTGCTTTTGACGCAATAAACGTGCTGAGATTTGCTTCAGACGAAACGATCAGCAAACAACTTTTTGAAAAGTTAAATTTGAAATCGCCTTATGCGCAAAGATCTCAATTTGTTACTACGGTCATCATTGCAAAATACTTCGGAAAAATTAACTATCCGCCGGCGATAAAAGCTTTTGAAGAAATTCCTCCCTCTCACGATTATTATGCGGCGGCAAGAGTGGCACTTTATTTTCAAGGCAGAATCGGTAGCAATGAAATTGTTCGGGACTTTTTGAGCGAGACGAAACCGAGTCAGATAAAAACGTATTTAGATGGATTTTTCGACTTACAAGAAAATATACCTTCCGTTCGCGAGAGCATATTCAATTATCTTTCCGGAAATTTGTCGGAAGAACAGCTTTCCAATGCCATAACGAATTATTACCAGCTTGTACAGAAATATCGACAATTATACATTCCGCAAGTCGGGGAAACGCTTATTCAAAAATGGTTCGGCTTCATCGGAACTATTTGGAATACGGTTTTGTTGAGTCTGCAAGATCAGATGATCTGTCTCAATATAATCGGAATGATTATTGACGATAGAAATTACACAAAGTACGAAAAATTTTTGTATTACGTTGCCGAAGAGGGGATAAATTTTCAAGCATCCGTTTCTCAACGTGCAAAAAATATTTTGAAGACGCTGAACATTGCCGGAATAAGGGCATAGTATAATTTTCAAAAGACTACGCCGGCTCTACGTTTATTTCTGGAAATTGCTTCGGTGGAAAAATCGGAGGAGTAAAGATGGATTACATACAATCCGAAATTACGGATGCAATAAATTTTATCAGCAGAAAAAATGCACCGAATATTTACGGTACGCTTAATCAATATTACCGAATTTTGTTCGAGTACAAACTTTTCATCACTTTTGCTTGCGTATGGGACAGGAAAAGCAATGTAATTTCTTGGGAGAAACGGCACGAAATCTTACAAAAAATGAGTAAGCCCACGCTGGGAATGACGCTGGATTTTATTTTTCAAATGAACTGCGCCGGAAATAGTCCTGTGTTTTATTTGAGCCGAGATTATAAGGAACTCATGCGCGATTATATAGAATTGCGAAATGAAAATTTCGGGCATGGGACCATTGTGCCGAATATTCAAGAAGATTATTCCAAAGGACTTTGCAGTGAACTGGAAAAGTACCGAAAGAGATTGACAGTTTTCGATCGAGAGTTTTGGGGCGAAGATTGCGAGTTTCGCTTGAGAGAAGATTCGTCGGATCGCGGTCAAATAATTGTCTTCCCGGCAAACGGAAAACCCGGTTATAGAGACATTCCTCAAAATATCGCGGAAGATTATTTGCAAAATCAACTCTATTACTACTCGCCGAAAGAGGGAAATTTTAATGTTTCACCGTTTCTGATTGCTAAAAATGGCGGCGGGATAAATTATGATTTTTACTGTTTTACTAAATACAATATGCAGAGCGGCAAATTTGACTACAGGTTGATTTCCGAAATAATTGACGACGAAAAATACAAATATTCTCAAACCGCTTCGGATTTCTTCACCACGTACAGAGAAATTGACAGCCATACGATTTGTCATGCCAACGGCGTAATCTCAAACAAGTTTGAAAATAATTACGATTACTTTGTGGATACGGAGCCGTTTACCAATTATGCAAAACAAATTTGGACATTCATTTCCGAAAATCAATCAAATACTTGCTTGACGATAAAGGGCAACGGCGGCATCGGAAAAACCGCTCTGGTTCATTACGTTTGTACAAAATATTTGTTTGAGTCTTCGACAGTTCCTCCAAAATTTAATTATGTAATTTTCTGTTCCGCAAAAGACAGAGAACTTCGACTGAATACAATGAGAGAACGAGCGGAAATTTATGAAACAGATTCGGAAAAAAGAGTTTCTTCCTACAGGGACATTCTCCGTGTAATAAGCAGAGTTTTGTATTTGAATATCGAGCCAGATCGCGAAGAAAACATTTCAAAAATCGAGGATGCAATTTTAAAGGAAACCGGTATATTGCTCATCGTTGACGATTTTGAAACTTTGGACGACGGCGAAAAAGACAAAGTTATAAAATTGATTGACAAAATGCAAATATCACGTCACAAAGTTTTGATTACCACTCGTTCTCAATATCTCACCGGTATTCATTTCGATCTTGAAAAGATGAACGAATCGCAAGTAATTTCCTTTATGGAGCGGAGGTTTGCAAAAAATCTCAATCCCAATTCCGATAACATTTATAAGTTTCATGCTTTTATAAAGAAATTCGGTGCAACAAAAATTTATGAACTCACCGAAGGTCTTCCGCTTTTGGCGATACAATCGGCAACTTTGATGATCTTGAACGATTTTTCGGAAAGCATTTTTTCAAAACAATCCAGAGGAGCAACGGAAGAATTTTTGCTCGGTCGTCTGTACACTTACTTTGCCGCGCAGACTCTGAAAATACTCTTTTGGATTATAGCTCTCTTCGTCAAGTATGAAGTTTATCAAATTCCGTCAGATTCCGTCAAAAATTTTTACAGGCTTATGTGCAACCGCTTAAACATAAGTGACGTAGATTTCAAAAAAGATTTGGACGAATTAAAAAAATATAACGTCGTTCAAATTGAAAGCGATTACGTTCAAGTAGTCAATAAAATTTCATACAGTTTTTTCGACAAATATTCCGAAGAATTTTATAAAATAACGACGGCGGATAATTTTTTCGACGAGCGACTTTTTCAACTTACCGCAGAACACGGAGCGGAAGAAGGAATTTTAAGATATGTCGAATTGCCGGATTCAAAAATTGACGAAAACATAGTCAGACTTTTTGTATTCGAAAACGTCTTAAAATATCGAAACGAATATCGGTTGAAAATTTTGGACGCATTTTTTCAAAGAGGTCTCACTAACGGCGATAAAGACAAAATTTCAGAAATTTATTCGGAAGGTAAAAAATATTTCTACGAAAACAGTATCTATCTGGAATTACTCAAAAAATGCGAAATGCCGATTCCGGAAATTGAAATAAAATCATCTGAACCTCCTGTGACAATTCCGGAAAAAATCATTGAATCCGTTCCCGATCATCCACAGAATGATTTTCAAGCATTGACAAAAGAGCTGAAAGAAATCAGAGATAACGTCAATGATGTTTTGCTTATCAAACACCATGCATACATGGAAGATAGATTTCACGAATTGACAGCAAAACTCGGAATACTTTGTAATGTAAAACTCAACTCGGCACTTGAAAAATTTTCCGATGAACAGCTACAAGACGCCAGAAATGCTGGAGAAATCATTATAGAAATGAGCAAAACTGGGAGATTGAATTGTCTTGAAAATGAAAATTGCAAGAAGTTGTTTTCTCTGCTCGATCAAAAAAAATTCAAATCTTTTTAACAACGGGAAAACAGAATTTGACGAATGAGATCAAAAGTTCATTTACCCCTAAAGTCCAAGAACGGCTTCGTGTTAATGAAAATAACAATGAATTTTCGCCTAAATCAGAGCAATTATCGCCATAGCCGTTAAGATAAATGCAGATACGTTTCAAGTGCTGGTTTGCGTGCAATGCTGATGATTGCCAAAACTGCGAAGTCGCGCAAAGTTAAAGTTGGCTACGCCACCGCAACGGAAGAAGTTACTTACGTTTTGAAAATTACCGACTTTATGAAAATGCTCCGTTGCGTTTAAACGGTCGAAATCTGCCCCAGATTTTTTCTAGAAAACGGCGCAAGCATTGTTCTGGGCGGTGTAAACTTTACAATTCATTCAAAAGGCGCGAAATCAGCTTTTGTGTCGACGGCGATTATAATTTTTATGGGGAAGACGACGTTCCGCTGGACTTGCCTAAAAAATCCTTACATCAAGGAAAACCGACTGATTACCTCAAGCATCGTCTTGACGTTCGGAGTATTTCTCCGACAAAATTTTTGTAGACAAACAGAGTAAATGCCTACGACTTGCCAAAGAAATTCGCGGCGCACTTAAAATAAAACTGGGCATTTTATATTTTGGGAAATTCGGTAAATCCAGGTGAAAATAGCATGTTACACCGCGACCAATGACATAAAGGACGAAGGTAAGGTCAAGGGATTATCACGGCTACAACCGTTCCGCCACCTTCGTGGGGTCGTATCGTCAATTTTCCGCCACACATAATTTCTAGTCGTTGTCGTATGTTTTCCAATGCGATATGTGGCTCGCGTTCGTCGTCGGCAGGTGCAAAGCCGGGACCGGTGTCCTCCACGACAATTTCACTGCCGGAATCCGTTTCACGAGTCCGAATAGTGATGTAAAGCGGCGCATATTCAGGATCCATGCCGTGCTTAACAGCATTTTCCACAATGGGCTGGAGTGTCAACGGCGGCAAGCGAAATTCTTTATGCGGCGTATCGTATTCAACAAAAAGGCTGTCCTCGAATTGAACTTGTTCTACGGCAAGATAAGCGCGGGTGTGTTCCAATTCGTCGGAAAAAGGAACGGTATTTTCGCTGGCTATGGCGGTAAAGTTTTTGCGAAGATAGGTTGTAAAATCCAGCGTGACTTGCTGAGCTTTTTTGGGATCTCGCGCACAAAGGTAGTAGATACTCATCATGGCGTTGTAGATGAAGTGCGGACGCATTTGCAAAACCATAATACTTGCGCGTTGATGAGCAATTTCTCGCTGTTGCCCTACATATGATTCTATCTGGTCATACAGGATAATTGCGAACATCGAAAGCGTAGAGAGACTAACGCCGAAGAAGACGAGATCCGGAACGAAAAAAAACGTATGGACAAGCCAGGTAACCATAAGCGGCAGCAAATAGATGAGGAATGCCACATAATATTTTGGCGGCAAGTTTTTGCGCCTCCGAATTACGCCGCTCAGATTGAGAATCATGATAATAGTCATGGGAGCCATAAGGAGCGGATGCCATACCCCGCGGACAAATTGATTTTCGGGCGTGACATAATATAGGAACGTCGTAAACTGTGCGACTCCCAGCAGAATAAAGTATATGACCCACAAAATGATGACGGTGCGTAAAAGAAAATTTTTTCGGCAACTTTCTCCGCAAGTTCGTAATAAATAAGCCGTAAACATTGGCATTGGTATCGAAATTAGCAGATATTCAAAATAGGAAACAATTCTTTCTACCGTCGTCATGCTTGGATTTTTATACACGAGCAAATCAACCAGAGCAACTACCATGCACAGCAATAGCGTTGCAAAAAGGCTCACGAAGAAGCACTTGCTTGGTCGGTCTGTGTTAGGCATGATGGCGGCAATTCCCAAACCCAGCGCAGTCAAGATAAGCATTGCGCTGTTCAAACCTAATCCAAACAAATAAAACCAATCAGTCATTCCTCCGCGCCTCCCAACGAAAACGGATAGCGGAGGTTTTTTAATTGCGCCCGAACGCTTTCCGGTGTAATCGGCTTGAGGGTAAAACCGCTAGCTCCGGTGCTCCACGCGTCAAAGGAATATTCGATGTACGCGGTCAAATACACAACATTGGTGCGGGGATTAATCGCGAGCAACGTGCGGCAAAGGTCAAAACCGTTTGTCTTGCCCAGCTCAATATCCAGAAACGCCAGCGCGATTTGATTTGCCTTCGCGTATTCAATCGCCTCCGACGGTCGAGTAAAGCCCGTGATTATCGCGTTGGGCATGACTTCTTCCAAAATGGGCAAGGCTCCCGACAAAAAAATTTTTCTGTCGTCGACCATGATGACATTCGGAGCGTCTTCACTTTCCACCGCCGCTGAAAGCAACGTGTTGACGTCTGTGTCAAGACAGCGGGAAAGTCGAGAAATCATCACGGCATCGGGCAAACGGCTACCGCTTTCCCAACGCGCAACCGAGGAACGGGTCACATATATCCGCTCTGCCAATTCCCGTTGCGAAAGTCCTTTATCGGTGCGGAGTTTTCTCAAAGTTTCTGCAAACAGTATGCGCATTTTTTATTCGGCTCATTTCTATTTTTTTCTGTAGTTTAATCAAGCAACGCCGCAAAAACAATAAGCCCTTCGCAAAAAACAGACGTGACATTTTGGAACCCCCTATTGCTTGCCACCGCGAAAAATAAGATAATGCATGAAATTAATCTGTTAAATGTTTTTTGTA
>ODAJ012189858.1_pt1 | contig 11623 bp, 7 predicted proteins | sample 1539241 | NCBI WGS metagenome assembly ODAJ01 (sample SAMN02144231, study PRJEB22623) | gut metagenome | biome: sheep rumen | host: Ovis aries | place: New Zealand | reverse complement strand
GTGAAGCCGAACTCCAGATATTCCTTGAACTGGACGCCCTTGGAGTCCGCTACGCCGTCCTTGTCGGTGTCACGTACGATGACACGGGGGTCGTAGATGAGGTTGGTGCTCAGGGTGAGGGCGAAGAACTTGCGCAGTTTCCAGTATATTTTGTTGTCCCAGGTGATGCGGGGTTCTATTTTGGGAGTGAGGTAGTTGTAGAAAAGGGTGACCTGCGTGGTGTAGGAGAAGGCGTCATTGATGACCCAGGCCATGTCGGCCTTGATCTGGGCGCCGAATTCCATGCGTACCGGGCGGTAGTTGTCCCCGACGGCCGCATCCAGACCGGCCGAACGCAAATCCATGCCATAGGTTTTCCTCAGTTCGGGAATGCCCACGATCACGGCGCCTCCGGACAGGGGTGCCACGTTCAGGGAGAACCAGGGAGCGGGCGTCCACAGGGCACCGATACCGATATCGATGTAGGCCGGGGCGAAGAGGCCGGACTTGAGCGTACGGGCGTTGAGCCAGTCCTGGACGGTGGGCTCTTCGACGCCGCTGCTCTTCGGGGTGCCGTAGGCGTAGTTGTTGTCGAACTGCGTCTTGAAGTCGAAACTGGCCGAATAGGCGAGGTTCTTCACCGGCGTCTCATAGCCCCACTTGGCCTCGAAATAAATGCGGTCCTTGTTCTTTTGGAGGATGGGTTTGTCGGCACTGTACAGGAAGCCGTAGTCCAACTGCAAGCGGTTCACGCCCCGTAGTTTGCCTTTTTCGAATTTGCTGGTCAGGTCGATGTTTCCGGCCAGGGAGACATTGTTGTAACCGCCGGCGACCCACTGGGAGAGATAGGTCTGTCCAAAGTTGATGTTCGTCAGCAGGGTGGTGTTCCAGTAACGGGGCTTTTTGGCCGTTTCGGGAACATCCTCGGCCGCACTCAGGGCGGCGGCAGCCTCTGCGGCCGCCTCCTGGGTATTCTGGGCCTGCACCGCCAGGGATGCGGCCACCAGGCCGATGATAAGGAATAACTTCTTCTTCATGGTTTCACTACTTTTTAAGCGGGGCTAGTAAGAGCGGGCGAAGAGGACCCTCTGGTGGGAAGGCTTGCCGGTATAGATGCACTTGCCTTCTTCCATGCATACGGCGCTGTCCACGGGGATGCAGCGGATGGTGGCCTTTGTCTCTTCCTGGATCTTGGCTTCGGTTTCGGCCGTTCCGTCCCAGTGGCACAGGAGGAAACCGCCCTTCTCGATCTCGACCTTGAACTCTTCCCAACTGTCCACCTTGCGGATGGAGGCGTCGCGGAAGGCCAGGGCCTTGTTGTAGATGTTTTTCTGGATGTCGTCCAGCAGGTCGATGATGCGGTCTTCGAGGCCTTCGAGGGGTTCGGAGATTTTTTCCAGCGTGTCGCGGCGGGCTACTTCCACCGTGCCGTTCTGCAGGTCGCGGGGACCCATGGCCAGGCGCACCGGGACGCCCTTGAGTTCCCATTCGGCAAACTTGAAGCCGGGACGGAGGGTGTCGCGGTCGTCAATTTCCACCGTGTGGCCCTTCGCATCCAGGACTTTCTTGAGTTGATACATCTTGTCCAGGACGGCGTTGCGTTCCTCATCGCTCTTGTAGATGGGAACCATCACTACCTGGATCGGGGCCAGGGCAGGCGGGAGGACCAGGCCGTTGTCGTCTCCGTGGGACATGATGAGGGCGCCCATCAGGCGGGTGCTCACGCCCCAGGACGTGGCCCAGACATAGTCCTGCTTGCCTTCCTTGTTGGTGAAGGTGACGTCGAAACTCTTGGCGAAATTCTGGCCCAGGAAGTGGGAGGTGCCGGCCTGGAGGGCCTTGCCGTCCTGCATGAGGGCCTCGATGGTCATGGTGTCCAGGGCGCCGGCAAACCGCTCACCGGGGCTCTTGTGCCCTACCACGACGGGGAGGGCCATCACCTCGCGGGCGAATTTGGCATAGATGTTGACCATCTGCTCTTTGCGGGCTTCGGCCTCCTGGGCGGTGGCGTGGGCGGTGTGGCCTTCCTGCCAGAGGAATTCCGCCGTCCGGAGGAACAGGCGGGTGCGCATTTCCCAGCGTACGACATTGCACCACTGGTTGCACAGGATGGGAAGGTCTCTCCAACTGTGAACCCAATTCTTATAGGTGTTCCAGATAATGGTCTCCGAGGTGGGGCGGACGATGAGTTCTTCTTCCAACTTGGCCTCCGGGTCCACCACGATGCCGTTGCCTGCCGGATCGTTCATGAGCCGGTGGTGCGTGACCACGGCGCATTCCTTGGCGAATCCGGCGACATGTTCGGCCTCACGGCTGAAGAAAGACTTGGGGATGAAGAGCGGGAAATAGGCGTTCTTGACGCCGGTCTCCTTGAACATCCCGTCCAGGATGTGCTGCATCTTTTCCCAGATGGCATAGCCATAGGGTTTGATGACCATGCAGCCGCGGACGGCGGACTGTTCGGCCAAATCAGCTTTTACGACCAGGTCGTTATACCACTGAGAGTAGTTTTCTTCGCGTTTGGTTACCTCTTTTGCCATAATAAATATTTGTTTTTTTTCGTTTTTGTGCTTAATATTGCCTCCAGAATGGACTGCAAGGTATTAAAATTGCAGTATACCCCTTTCAAGCCCGGAGAACCCGGGTGCAAAGATACTTATTTTTATTGGATTAAAGGAGGTACTGACGATGAAAAAGAGTTTTTTGGCCTATGCCGTTGCGGCTTTTGCCGCCCTGGGCTGCTCTTCCGTGAGCCAGCTTCAGACACGAGTCTATGATGACGGTGTCTATTCCCGTCCTTCTGTTGTTCCCGCAGCCCAGGTGGCCGCGGCGGATTCCGATTTGGATAATCTCCTTGCAGAGAGCAAGCAATCCCAAGCCTATATAATCAACAGCCAGGGAGATACCCTGGTGGTACCGGCAGGCAAGAAGGTGCAGTTTACAAACACGACGGATCTTGTCGTCACCGACTCGCCGTCCTGGATGTACGGTTATCCCTGGGCCTACAGCCCCTGGTATTTCCGCGATTTCTATTACTGGCACAGCCCGTGGTTCTACAATTCGTGGTATTTCGACCGCTGGGCGTGGGATCCGTGGTACTATGACTATTGGTATTACCACCCTTTCTATCCCTTCAGGGCCTATAGTTGGTCGTTCTGGTACGATCCTTTCTTCGGCCCCCGGTATCATCACGCCTGGTATGGCCATCCTTATTACTACGGCGGCTATTACTACGGTCCCGTATGGGGCGGTGGCGGGCTTGTCCACAAAACCCCCTATGCCGGGCAGTCCTTCGCCCGCGGCGGGGCTTCCCGCTCGGCCGGCCGCAGCCTGACAGACCGTCACGCTTCGTCCCGCAGCCGGACCGGATCGGCCACCAAGGCCACTTCTTCCGGCCGTTCCGGCATCACCACCCGTTCGGCCTCCGGCCGTTCCGGCGTGAGCACCCGTTCCGGTGTCACCAGCCGCAGCGCTTCCTCGGTGTCCCGCCGTGCGGCGCCGGTCACCCGCTCCTCTTCCGTGAGCGGAAGCACCGCCGGCAGCCGCTCTTCCGGCAGCGTCACCCGTTCCTCCGGCGGCAACGGATCCTACCGTTCCTCCGGCAGCGCCACCCGCTCTTCCGGCGGCACCGGGTCCTACCGCTCTTCCGGCAGCACCGGATCCTACCGTTCCTCCGGCAGCGGCGCATACCGTTCCTCGGGCAGCGGGTCCTATCGCTCTTCCGGCTCTTCGTCCCGCTCCTCTTCCGGCGGCAGTTATTCCGGCGGCAGCAGCGTCCGTTCTTCGGGCGGCAGTTACTCCGGCGGCGGCTATTCGGGCGGCGGCGGTTCCCGCTCCTCCGGTGGCGGTTATTCCGGTGGCGGCAGTTCCCGTTCCTCCGGCGGACGCCGATAACTTTCAAAAAAGACTTCGAACATGAAAAGGATATTGACCTTCATTTTGGGAACGGCCGTCACAGTGGCGGCCGCTGCCCAGGACTGGCAGGATGCCCGTTTTTTTGCTGAGAACAATTATGTCGGCACGGCCCGTACCCTGGGCATGGGCAATGCCGTGACCGCCATCGGCGGAGACCCCGGTTCCATTTCCATCAACCCGGCCGGCTCTTCCGTGGCGTCCTATTCCCAGTTTGTGATCAGCCCCGGTTTCACCCTCTCCACCACCAATGCCAGCGGCGTTGTGGCGCAGGGAAATGCCAGTGCCATCGGCCTCGGGGATGCCGTCCACACCAATTATGGCCGCTTTACCCTTCCCAATGTAGGGGCCATTTTCACGGTCAACACCGGCCGCCGTTCGGGCTGGAAGCGTACCTCCTTCGGTTTCGTGCTCAACGCCACCAATAACTACACCGGGCGTTTCAATGCATCGGGTGTCAATGCCGACAATTCCTATGCCGCCTCCCTGGCTTCTTCGGCCGAAGGGTATTCGGAAACCGTGCTCGGTTCCGAGAGTTGGTGGTATGACGGGGGCGATATCGCCCGCATGCCCAAGTGGGTGGACATGATGGGTTACCGCGCCGGCATGTTCAACGGCATTCCCGGCGATGCAGGCCGCTATCAGGCCATCACGGAAGTGCGGGATGCCGCCGGCAACTGCTGGCTGGCCGCCCCGCTGTACCAGAAATACGGACAGCAGTCCTACGGCAACAAGTATGATGTCGTGTTCAATTTCTCGGCCGACTATGAAGACAAATTCTACATCGGCATCAATCTCGGACTGACGTCGCTTTCCTACAGGATGTCGGAATATTTCTCCGAGGCTCCCGACAATCCCGACGATTTCCCCGTCATCGAATATACCGATGGTACGCGGGCTGCCTTCAACAGCCTTCAGATGAAGCACAGTTACACGCTCCGCGGAAACGGCGTCTATGTCAAGGCCGGTTTGCTGTGGCGTCCCTTGGCCGGTCTTCGGCTGGGTGCCGCCGTCCAGTCTCCCACCATCATGAGTTATACGGCCCGTCAGGCCTTCTCCGGCGAGGTTCTCATGACCGGAAAGAGCCTGGTGCCTTCCACCACACCGGAAGACTCCTGGACCTTCCGCATGCAGGAGCCCTGGCGCTTCAATGTGGGTGCCGCCTACAGTTTCGGCAGCCTCGCCGTCCTCAGTGCCGACTATGAACTGGCCAGTTACAAGAGCATCCGTTACCGTTCTTCCGACAGTTCGATGCCGCAGTATCTGTCCGATGCCAATGCCGATATCCAGGATGCCCTGGGAATGGCCCACCAACTGCGCGTAGGTGTGGAGGTGAAGCCCACGGCCGACTTCTCGCTCCGTGCGGGCTACAACCTGGTCACCTACGGCCAGCGGAACTGGCTGGAGGAAGACTGGAGCGTTACGCCTCTCACCTCTGCGGAGAAGATGTCCCTTTGCAAGCACAATGTCTCCGTCGGTGCCGGTTACTCGTTCGGCTCGTTCTTCCTGGATGCCGCCTTCCGCTTCCGGATCGTCCCCAAGGAATACATGATGCCTTACCATTATTATGGTTATGACAGCAGTTTCACCAACAAGTACGTGGATTGGAGCATCCTTACCCCGGAAGTGGAAATCAAGCCCAATGCGATGGACATTGTCCTCACGGCGGGATGGCGCTTCTAAAGCCCGATAATCTGCCATTTTGTCAGCAATGAACCGCTGGCACGAAGTTCGATAAAACTAAGGCGTCGCCCGATGAGGGTGGCGCCTTTATGGTAGAATAAATTTAAAAGAAATAACAGTTATGGGAAAAATTATCGGTATCGACCTGGGAACCACTAATTCCTGCGTCGCAGTGATGGAAGGCAATCAGCCTACTGTCATCATCAACAACGAGGGGCAGCGCACCACCCCTTCCGTGGTGGCTTTCACCGATGGCGGTGAGCGTAAGATCGGCTCTCCGGCCAAGCGTCAGGCCATCACCAACCCCAACAACACCGTGTTCTCCATCAAGCGTTTCATGGGTGAAACGTACGATCAGGTGAACACCGAGGTTTCCCGCGTTCCCTACAAGGTGGTTCGCGGAGAGAACAACACCCCCCGCGTGGACATCAATGGCAAACTCTATACGCCTCAGGAGATTTCGGCCATGATTCTTCAGAAGATGAAGAAGACGGCGGAAGAATACCTGCGCCAGGATGTCACGGAGGCCGTTATCACGGTTCCGGCCTATTTCTCCGACTCGCAGCGCCAGGCTACCAAGGAAGCCGGCCGCATCGCCGGTCTGGATGTGAAGCGTATCATCAACGAGCCCACGGCTGCCGCCCTGGCCTATGGTCTGGATAAGAAGGACAAGGACATGAAGGTGGCTGTGTACGACCTCGGCGGCGGTACCTTCGATATCTCCATCCTGCAACTGGGCGACGGCGTGTTCGAGGTCCTTTCCACCAACGGTGACACCCACCTCGGCGGTGACGACTTCGACCAGGTCATCATCGACTGGCTGGCCGCGGAATTCGCCTCCGAGAACGGCGGCATCGACCTCAAGAAAGACCCTATGGCCCTCCAGCGTCTGAAGGAAGCCGCCGAAAAGGCCAAGATCGAACTCTCCAGCCAGACCTCCACGGAAATCAACCTTCCGTACATCATGCCGGTGGACGGCGTGCCCAAGCACCTGGCCAAGACGCTCACCCGCGCCAAGTTCGAGCAACTTTCCGACGCCCTGTTCCAGCGCAGCATCGCTCCTTGCCGCCAGGCACTGGCCGATGCGCACCTGAATCCTTCCGACATTGACGAGGTTCTCCTCGTGGGCGGCAGCACCCGTATCCCTTATGTCCAGGAACTGGTGAAGAACTTCTTCGGCAAAGAGCCCAACAAGAGCGTGAATCCCGACGAGGTGGTCGCCATCGGCGCCTCCATCCAGGGCGGTGTTCTCGCAGGTGATGTGAAGGACGTGCTTCTTCTGGATGTCACTCCGCTCAGCCTCGGTATCGAGACCCTCGGCGGCGTCATGACCAAGCTTATCGAGTCCAACACCACCATCCCGGCCAAGAAGAGCCAGGTCTTCTCCACCGCGGCCGACAACCAGCCCGGCGTAGAGATCCGCGTGCTCCAGGGCGAGCGCCCCATGGCCAAGGACAACAAACAGATCGGCATCTTCCACCTGGACGGCATCGCTCCGGCACCCCGTGGCGTACCTCAGATTGAAGTGACCTTCGATATCGACGCCAACGGTATCCTCAACGTGTCCGCCGTGGACAAGGCTACCGGCAAGGAGCAGCACATCCGCATCGAGGCCTCCAGCGGCCTGTCCGACGCCGAAATCCAGCGCATGCGTGACGAGGCCAAGGCCAACGAAGCCGCCGACAAGGCCGAGAAGGAGCGCATCGACAAAATCAACAACGCCGACGCCCTCACCTTCCAGGCCGAGAAGTTCCTCAAGGAGAACGGCGACAAGGTCCCTGCCGATGTCAAGAGCGAAGTGGAGCAGAACTGCAACCTCCTCAAGGAGGCCGTCAAAGCCCAGAACCTGGCCGATATCGACCGCTATTCCGAGGCGCTGAACAAAGCCTTCGAGAAGATGTACCAGGCCGGCCAGCAAGGCCAGGCAGGCCCTCAAGGCGGCCCCCAGGGACCGTTCCAGGGTGGCCCTCAGGGTCCTTTCAACGGCGGCCCTCAGCCCGGTCCGCAGGACCAGGGTCCCGATGAGCAGTAATCGCTGACGGTAAGAATTGATTTGAGGCCGGCCTGAGGGTCGGCCTTTATCGTGCCATCGGCCCTCCTTTTCCTGCGGATTCCAGGGAGAAAATACGTATCTTTGTCAAGATTAAGATTCGCAAGAACCATGAGACCGTCATTCACGCACATGAGAGGGATTGTTTTTTCCCTGGCAATTCTCAGCATTTTGGTGCCGTCCTGTACGCAGCGTCAGGCGGCAGGGGACTCGTACTGGGCGGAAAGGGCCGACATTGCTTCGGCCGCCCTTGTCAAGTATTTCTGGAACGCCGACAAGCAGTATTTCAATTACGACAGCGCTTCGGATACCACCTTTCATTACTGGCCCCAGGCGCATGCGCTGGACGTGCTGACAGACGGGTATCTTCGCAGCGCCGGTTCTGACATCCTGAATCTTTACGCCCGGTGGTATGAGGGCGTTCCTGCCGCCAACGGCGGGCGTTTCTGGAACCCGTATTATGACGATATGGAATGGAACGGCATTGCTGCGCTCCGTGTGTACAAGGCAACGGGAGACAGCCGTTTCCTGGAGGCGGCCCGTCAGTTATGGCAGGACATCATTCCCGCGTGGAACGACAGGGGCGGCGGTGGCATGACCTGGAAAAAAGGGATGGAATGGAGCAAAAACGCCTGTTCCAACGGTCCGGCCGCCATCCTCGCCGCAAGGCTCTACGGGGAACTGAAGCGGGAAGAAGACTTGCAGTGGGCCCGGCGGATTTACGCATGGGAGAAAGAGCACCTTTTCGACAACGGGGCGGTCTATGACAATCTCAACGGGGATACCGGAGAGATTGCCCGCTTCTGCCTCACCTATAATCAGGGAACCTTCATCGGCGCGGCCGTCGAACTGTATCGGCTCACCGGAGACAGGACATATATTGACGACGCTGTCCTTGCCGCCGATTACACTTTGGACCATCTCACGGTGAAGGGCGACATCCTTCAGAGCGAGGGCGCCGGTGACGGCGGCATCTTCAAGGGAATCTTTGTCAGATACTTCACGCAACTTATCCGGGAGGGGAACCTGCCGGAGGCAACCCTGGCGCGGTATGTCACGTTCCTGCGGAACAATGCCGAGACCCTGTGGCAGCAGGGGAACAACGGCGGTCGCTTCGGCCCCGACTGGCGGGAAAAGCCCGGCGATCCTTCGCCGATGACCCCGCAACTGAGCGGCTGCATGCTCCTGGAGGCGATGGCCCTTCTGGAGCGGGAGGGTTATCTGGACCACAGCGGCAATCCGCTCTTCGCGGGCTGGTACGCCGACCCTGAAGGCATCGTCTTCGACCATACCTGCTGGATTTATCCCACCTGGTCCCAGCCCTTTGGGGAACAACTTTTCATGGACGCATTCTCATCCACGGATCTCGTTCACTGGACCAGGCACCGGAAGGTTATTTCACAGGAGGACATTCCGTGGTTGCGGCAGGCCCTGTGGGCTCCTTCCGTCGTAGAAAAAGACGGAACCTACTATCTTTTCTTCGGCGGCAACGACATGCACGAGAAAGGGGAGGGCGGCATCGGCGTCGCCGTTTCCGACAACCCGGCCGGTCCGTTCAAGGACGCCCTCGGCCGGCCTCTCATCGACGAGGTGGTCAACGGCGCGCAGCCCATCGACCAGTACGTGTTCCTGGACGACGACGGGACGTATTATATGTACTACGGCGGCTGGCGGCACTGCAATATGGTAAAACTGGGGGATGACCTGATGAGCCTTGTCCCGTTCGAGGACGGACAGGTTTACAAGGAAATCACTCCCGAGGGCTATGTGGAGGGTCCGTTTATGCTCAAGCGCGACGGAATCTACTATTTCATGTGGAGCGAAGGCGGTTGGACGGGGCCGGACTATCACGTAGCCTACGCCATGGCCGACAATCCTTTCGGCCCCTTTGAGCGCATCGGAACCATCCTGGAGTCGGACCCGGCGGTGGCTACGGGCGCAGGACACCATTCCGTCATCAAAGGGACGGGGAAGGATGAGTATTACATCATCTATCACCGGCATCCGCTGGGGGCAAGGGACGGCAACAACCGCGTCGTCTGCATCGAAAGACTGTATTTCGATGAAAACGGCCATATTCTTCCCGTCAAGATCAGTTTTGAGGGAGTGAGCGCAGCAAAACTGTAGGATTCCTCACTTCAGTTCCACCGCTTTCCCGGCCCGGAAACGGATGCTCTTTCGCTTGTCGCCCCAGCGCACGACCGCTTTCCCGCCGGCATCCGGCACAATCCTGGCGGAGACCATGCGTCCTTCCTTCCAGGTGATGTCCACTGTGAAGCCACCCCGGGCCATTCCTGTTGCGCACAAGACAAGGGCGAGCAAAATCGACAGTAGCATCATCTTTTCTAGCCTCGCTCTATACGGCAGCGGTGCTGCTTGGTTCCACGGTCATAACTGACCCCGACCAACAGAAGGTTTCCAGCATACTCCTTCACTTTGGCGGGGTACTCCTTACGGCGAATCTGGTCAATGGCGGCATCGGCCCCTTTGTCCACTTTCAGTTCGATGACGATGGCTGGAGAGGCTACATTTTTCCGGGGAATGAAGACGATGTCGGCAAAACCCTTGCCCGAGGCCAGTTCCCGGTGCATCACATAGTCGTTCCGGGCATAGTAATAGGCGATGCTCAGCACGCAGGAGAGGGAGTTCTCGTCGTTATAACTCAAGATGCTGGTGTTCTCGTCATGGGCCAGTTCAATGCCCCGGGCAACCGCCTCTTCGTCTCCATCCAACGTGGCCTTAAGCAGTTTTTCGGATTTCGCGAGGGCATCCACCACGGGTTTCCAGTTATTGGCCTCAACCGCATTTACCATCTCCCCGGCCACCTCCTTGTTGGGAATGTAGCATTCGTCACTCCGCCAGTCGTAGGACAGATAGCCAAGGTGGATGAGGACTGTAAGTACATCATCCTTACTGTGGATGTCCCGCATGTCGTTTCCGAACTTGGTGGGATTCACCTTACGGCGCTCCCCGGCCAGCATGCCGATAATGTCGTCCTTGAGCCCCTCGTAGTTCATCCGGATGTAGGCCGACACGGCGTCGAAGGCTCCCGTGGCCGCCCAGAAACTGCGGCAACGGCCGGCATCCAACGCCTGCATGACGCTGTTGGGATTGAACATAGAATGCTCGTCACCAATCTGATAGCCGTCGTACCACTTTTCCAACTCATCGAAGTCCATGCCATGCTTTTCGGCCAACATCCGCACTTCCTCCTTGGTGAAACCAAAGTAACGCCCCATTTTACGAGGCTCTACCATGGAATACTCCGCAAAATTGTTCAGGGCCGACTGGGTGTTATACTTCTTGACGGGCAGGATGCCTGTCATGTAAACGCCGGCGAAGACCTGGGACGAATTCCCGCCCTTGAACAGGCGCCGGAGCCAATTCACATAATTGTCCATGGCCTTGGTGCCCGGGGCGAATTCACGACAGATGGAGTCCCATTCGTCGATGATGAAAATAAATGGCTCTCCGGTGAAGACAACGACACGGGCCAGGTAATCCATCAGATCATCACCTTCACGCATCGAAACGTCCGGATACGCCGAACAAACGTCTTCCCTGATTCGGCGATCCATCTCGCGAACAATCACCTCTCCGTCAAAACGGGTTACGAAGTCTGAAAGGTCCAGAAAGATGACCGGATACTTGTTCAGATGCTCCTCAAACGAGGGATGGGAGGCAATCTCCAGGTCAGCAAACAGGGCCCGCGAGTCGCAGGACTTATCATAGTAGGCGCAAAGCATCTTGGCCGCCATGGATTTGCCGAAGCGGCGGCTCCGCGTGACACAACTGAACCGTCGTTCGCTGAAGAGTGTCGCGTTTACAACTCCGACAAGCCCGGATTTATCTACATATTCGCTGTTCCGGGCCGACTGGAAACCGGCGTTCCCGACATTGACGTACATTCCCATAACTGATCTCCTTTCAGTTCATCCCGAAAGTTACGACTTTTTTTGAAAAAAGAAAAAATAAAAGCGCAGCCCGCTGAAAGGCTGC
>ODAJ011593948.1_pt1 | contig 11628 bp, 10 predicted proteins | sample 1539241 | NCBI WGS metagenome assembly ODAJ01 (sample SAMN02144231, study PRJEB22623) | gut metagenome | biome: sheep rumen | host: Ovis aries | place: New Zealand | reverse complement strand
TGCACTGGTGTGCATGAAACATGTGGGACTGAACGTCTGTGCCGACCCGTTTGTCAATAGTGGTATGACGGGTGTCAACGGTGGTGTCGTGGTACTGGTTGCCGACGACCCGTCGATGCACTCCTCACAAGACGAGCAGGACTCCAGGTTCTATGGTAAGTTTGCTATGATTCCCACCTTCGAACCCTCTAACCAGCAGGAGGCGTACGATATGATGGCTGCCGCCTTTGAGTATAGCGAGAAGCAGTGTCTGCCCGTACTGATGCGCGTCACCACGCGTATGGCGCACAGCCGTGCCGTTGTGGAGTTAACTGACACACCCCGTGAGCAGAATGCGTTGAACTACGATGCCAAGGCTGCCAACTGGGTGTTGCTGCCCGCCAATGCCAAGAAGCGCAATGATGCAGTGACTGCCCAGCAAGCTCAGTTGGAGGACGATGCCTGCAACGCTACCTATAATATATATATAGAAGGTCACGATAAGAAGCTCGGTATTCTGGCCAGCGGCATCGGTTTCAACTATGTCAGCGAGTGCTTCCCACAGGGTAGTCCGTATCCCATTCTGAAGGTGTCGCAGTATCCGTTGCCCAAGAAGTTGGTGCGCCGACTGATGGATGAGTGCGAAGAGGTGCTCATCGTCGAGGAGGGACAGCCCTTCATCGAGGATATCGTGCGTGGCGTGGCAGACCTGAAGACAGTTCATGGTAAGCTGGACGGCACACTGCCTCGTACTGGCGAATTAACTCCTGATAGTGTTGGGCAAGCTATCAACGCGGTAGCAAATTCTTCACTCTTCACGCTTCACTCTTCATTTGAGCGAAGCGAAATTGTGGTGCCACGTCCCCCCGCACTCTGTCAGGGCTGTGGCCATCGCGACGTGTATACTGCGCTGAACGAGGTGCTGAAAGAGTATGACAACCCACGTGTCTTTGGTGACATCGGTTGTTACACACTGGGCTTCCTGCCTCCCTTCCGTGCCATCCACTCGTGTGTGGACATGGGCGCATCTATCACGATGGCCAAGGGTGCTGCTGACGCTGGTCAGTGGCCTGCTGTAGCCATCATTGGCGACTCTACCTTCACGCATAGCGGTATGACGGGTCTGCTGGATGCCATCAACGAGAATGCCAACATCACCGTCATCATCTCTGACAACCTGACAACAGGTATGACGGGTGGACAGGACTCGGCAGGTACCAATAAGTTTGAGGCCATCTGTCGTGGCTTGGGACTGAGCGACGAACACCTGAAGGTCGTGGTGCCCCTGCCCAAGAACATGCCGGAGATTACGCAGATCATCCGTGATGAAATCAACTATAAGGGAACCAGCGTTATCATCCCGCGTCGTGAGTGCATGCAGACATTACAACGTCACCTGAAACAAAAGAAGGCGGCTGAGAAAAAATAAATTGTCAAATTGTAAATTGTCATATTGTAAATGAAAGTTGATATCATACTTTGTGGCGTAGGAGGACAGGGAATCCTCTCTATCGCTACCATCATTGGCGAGGCTGCCATGAATGAGAACCTATACATCAAACAGGCTGAGGTGCACGGCATGTCACAGCGTGGTGGTGATGTGCAGTCGAACCTGCGCATATCGAGTAACCCCATTGCCAGCGACCTGATTCCCAAGGGTGGGGCAGATGTGATTATTTCCATGGAACCCATGGAGGCGCTGCGCTATCTGCCATATCTCTCGAAAGAGGGCTGGATAATCACCAGCAGTACGCCCTTTGTCAATATCCCCAACTATCCTGACATCGAGGTCATCAAGGCTGACCTGCAGAAATTGCCCAATGTCATCATGCTCGACATCGAAGGGAAAGCAAAGGATGCTGGTGTGCCCCGCTCAGCCAACGTCATCCTGCTGGGTGCTGCCCAGAAGGCGTTGGGCATTGAGTACGAGAAGTTGGAGGATGCCATCCGCCGTGTGTTTGGGCGTAAGGGCGACGCTATCGTCGAGGCAAACATCAAGGCTTTGGCAATCGGTCGCGAGGCGCAGAAATAAATGGTAAATCGTAAATGGTCAAATAGTAAATGATAGAAACACCTATTAAGAAAGAGATTGTCGACCGTCTTATAGCTGAGTTGGGTATTACCGACTTTGCCAAAGCGACTATCCGCGAGGTCAAGCAGGTGGCTGCGAAGGCTGAGAAGGAGAGTGGTGTGGAGTTTATCAAGATGGAGATGGGTATCCCTGGACTGCCTGCCGCACAGGTCGGTGTCGACGCACAGGTCAAGGCACTGCAAGCGGGCATTGCCCACTCATACCCCGATATCCAGGGCTATCCCGAACTGAAGAAGGAGGCGTCGCGCTTTGTCAAGGCATTCATCGGACTGGACGTGGCTGCTGAGGGCTGTGTGCCCGTTACGGGTTCTATGCAGGGCACCTTTGCCTCGTTCCTCACCTGTTCACAGGCACAGAAAGGCAAGGATACCGTCCTGTTCATCGACCCTGGCTTCCCAGTACAGAAGATGCAGCTGCAAGTGATGGGCGTAAAGTATGAGACCTTCGACGTCTACGACTATCGTGGCGAGAAACTCGGTGCCAAGCTGGAGTCGTACCTGAAGAACGGCAACATCTGTGCCATCGTCTACTCAAATCCTAACAACCCGGCATGGATTTGTCTGAACGAACAGGAGTTGGAGACCATCGGCAAACTGGCGACACAATACGACTGTGTGGTGATGGAAGACCTGGCATACTTCGCCATGGACTTCCGCCAAGACCTCAGCGTACCGTTCCAGCCACCTTACCAGCCCAGCGTCGGACGCTATACCGATAACTATATGTTGCTGATTAGTGGTTCCAAGGCTTTCTCGTATGCTGGCGAGCGCATCGGCGTGGTATGTATCAGCAATCAACTGTTCCATCGCCACTTCGAGCTGTTGACACAGCGCTATCAGGGACTGCCCTTCGGACTGGTCTTCTCGACGCGCATGCTCTATGCTTTGTCGTCAGGTACCAGTCACTCGGCACAGTATGCCATGGCGGCTATGCTGAAAGCGGCCACTGACGGGGAGTACGACTTTCGCAAAGAGGTCAGCATCTATGGTGTGCGTGCCCATAAGCTGAAAGAGATATTCCTGCGTCATGGCTTCCACGTGGTCTATGATAAGGACCTCGACCAGCCTGTTGCTGATGGTTTCTACTTCACCATCGGTTATAAGAACATGACGAGTGGACAACTGGCCAAGGAACTGATGTACTATGGTGTGTCTGCCATCTGTCTGATTACCACGGGTTCACACCAGGAGGGACTGCGCGTATGTACCTCGTTTATTGAGGACCACCAATATGCTCAACTGGAAGAACGCATGCAGTTGTTTGAAGCCAACAATCCCGCATAAGACCATCCACCACGAATACACAAAAAAGAGGAGCCAAACGGTTCCTCTTTTTTGTGTTTGTCTTGTTGTGCTTATTCTGAAACGTCAACAGCCTCGAACTGGAAGTCCTGCGTAGAGACATAGCGTATCTCGTACGTGGAGGTGTGCTTCTTGCTGCTCATATATTTCTTGCGCAGCTTCAGATATTTCTTCTCAGCCTTTTTCTGACTCTTGGCAAAGATGACCATGCAGACCCTGTCGTTCATCTGCATCTTCTCCTTGAAGTACTCCTTCAGCTGGGCAGAATAGCTGTCGCGCCCCATCAGAAACTTGGTCTTCTTGTCGTACCATACATTCTTCACATCCTGAATTTCCGTCATATAAACGACGGAATCCTTGAAGGATGCAGCAAAGCCAAACATATACATGTGGGGTAGTTTAACTTGCTTGGCTTCAGCACCCATAGCAACGCTGACCAGCAGCGCCATAAGCATATACTTTAAATAGTTCATTGTCCTAAATATGATTTTAACATTTCATTCTTCGTATTGCTGCGCAGACGACGGATGGCTTTCTCCTTAATCTGGCGCACACGCTCGCGGGTGAGACCGTATTTGTTGCCAATCTCTTCGAGCGTCATCTCTGGCTCGCCAATGCCATAGAATGCTCTGATGACACAGCGTTCGCGCTCGTTCAGCGTCTTCAGCACGTTGGAGATTTCCGAACGTAGCGACTCAGCAACCAACTGGCGGTCAGCCATGGGGGCATCGTCGTTGACCAGCACATCGAGCAGTGAGTTGTCCTCACCGTCGACAAAAGGCGCATCGACAGAGACATGGCGCGTATTGGCCAGCATGGCTTCGCCTACTTTGTCCTCGGGGAGGTCTATCTGCTCAGAAATCTCGTCTACCGACGGACGGCGCTCGTTCTCCTGCTCAAACTTGCTGAGCATGCGGTTAATCTTGTTCACTGACCCTACCTGATTGAGGGGCAGACGAACGATACGACTCTGCTCGGCGATGGCTTGCAGAATAGATTGGCGAATCCACCACACAGCATAGGAGATAAACTTAAAACCACGCGTCTCATCAAACTTCTCAGCAGCCTTGATGAGTCCTAGATTACCTTCATTGATAAGGTCGGGAAGCGACAGACCCTGGTTCTGGTACTGTTTGGCAACAGACACCACAAAGCGCAGGTTAGCCTTGGTGAGTTTGTCAAGGGCTTTGCGGTCTCCCTTGCGGATGCGCTGAGCCAGTTCCACCTCTTCGTCAGTAGACAGCAACTCCTCACGACCTATTTCCTGTAAGTATTTTTCCAACGACTCACTTTCGCGATTCGTAATGGATTTGGTGATTTTTAGTTGTCTCATTTAGTCGTAAATTTTATAGCCAGATGCAAAAGTAAGGTATTTTTCTGGAATAACCAAAAAAATACCTTACTTTTTTTGCTTTTTGCTTTTTTGCTTTTAGCCCTTAGCCAGCCAACAACTACTCATTCTGCAGATAGACCACGAAGCCGCCACGCTTGCCAGTGGGGAAGATACCCTTGATAACGAGCATCTGGTCATTGGCTTCTTTTACTACCTCCTGTAAATCGTCGAAGGAACGCATGGGTCTGTCGTTGACAACCTGGATGATGAAGCCCTTGGGAACACCAGCATCCTTCATCTTGCCGCCATTGACCTTCAGCACCTCCAAACCGTAGCTGATCTCCAGCTGGTTCTTCTGGCTTTCAGTGATAGGACGTACATCGATGCCTAAGACGTCAACATCGGCATTCTTCACCACCTTGGTGTTACCTTGCTCATTCTTCAGCGTCAGTGTGGCAGTCTTCTCTTTCTTGTTGCGCAGATACTTCACCACAACCTTGTCGCCAGGACGCTTCTGGGCGATAATACCCTGCAGCTCGCCAAACTGCTTCACCTTCTTACCGTCGATGGTTGTTATCACGTCGCCCTTCTGAAGACCAGCATCAGCAGCAGCACCATCTTCCACAACCTCAGCGATATAGATACCCTCCATAGTGCCAAGGTCTACCTCGTTGCCCTTCTCTTTCTCGCTGTCGACATAGGCATTGACGTCGCTACCTTTGATACCAATCATAGCGCGCTGGTAGGTACCATACTTCTTGAAGTCATCAATAGCCTTCTTGACAATAGTGGTAGGAATGGCAAAACCATAACCGATATTAGAACCTGTCTGTGAGTAGAGCATGGCATTGATGCCAATCAACTCGCCACGGGTGTTCACCAGTGCACCACCAGAGTTACCCTGGTTGATGGCGGCATCCGTCTGAATCATAGAACTGACGCCCTGTCCCATGGTGCGGGCCTTGGCACTGACGATACCGGCGGTAACGGTGTTGTTCAGACCTAAGGGGTTGCCTACGGCCAATACCCATTCGCCGACCTTCACATCGTCGCTGTTGGCAATGACAATGGCTGGCAGGTTCTTGGCATCAATCTTGATGAGTGCCAAGTCAGTAGCCTTGTCGGCACCAATGATGCGGGCTGAATATTCCTTGGAGTTCTCGTTGAGCGTTACTGTCAATTCGTCAGCACCATCTACTACGTGGTTGTTAGTGACAATATAACCATCAGCGGAGATAATGACACCAGAACCTGCAGCAGCACGCTTCGGGGTCTGCACCTGACGCTTGCGTGTGCCGTTGTTGCCCTGTCCCTGTCCACGTCCGAAGAAACCGCCAAAGGGGTCTGAGAAGAAGTCTTCGAAGGGGTCGTTGTACTCTACAGTCTGAACTTTGGAGTTGGTCACCGACTTGATATATACCACTGCGGGCAGCGACTTCTCAGCAGCATAGGTGAGGTCAACGGGTTGCCCTGGAGCAACAGCAGCTGTAGCTGGAGCAGCCTGTGTCTTGTTGCAAGAGGCTGCAGAGAATGCGATAACCATAAGATACATGGCGGGCATCAATGTCTTTACAATCTTTTTCATCTTACAAATTTCTTTTTGATTATTATTACTGTTTTTTAATTCTCATGAATGGCAATTCTTGTTGCCTGTTATTGTTTTGACGATGCAAATATAGGTGCATTTTTCCATATACTGACAATTTGTCGTATCTTTTTGTCGCAATTTAACACTTCTGACACTTGGCTTAACGGCTGTTAGAAATTAACGCTTGAAATGTGAAATTACTGACAAAATTAACAAAATGCACATCCGATAGTTGCTTATATGGAAACAACAAAAGAGGAAAGCTCCTTCTGCTTCCCTCTTAGATGTAGATAATATTGTATTAATACTCGAAAGTACCAAACTCACTCTTGATAGTCAGACTCTTCTTGCCTTCTTCGATGTGACCTACAATCTGGGCATCGATGTTGAAGGACTTGGAGAGGGCGATGACTTGCTCGGCAACCTCAGGACGTACGTAGATTTCCATACGGTGACCCATGTTGAACACCTGGTACATCTCCTTCCAGTCTGTGCCAGAGCACTCGTGGATGGCGCGGAAGAGTGGGGGAACGGGGAACATGTTGTCCTTGACAACCTTGCAGTTGTCGCTCACAAAGTGGAGCACCTTGGTCTGGGCGCCACCCGTACAGTGTACCATACCATGAATCTCGGGGCGCAACTCGTCGAGCAGCTTCTTGATGACGGGGGCGTAGGTGCGGGTAGGAGAGAGCACCAACTGTCCCATGTCGGGCAGCACTGTGTCCTGCGATTCTGTCGCAGCATATGGAACTACATCCGTCAACTTGTACTTACCGCTGTAAACCAATTCGTTAGGCACGGCATGGTCAAAACTCTCGGGGTACTTCTCTGCCAGGTATTTAGCGAAGACGTCGTGGCGCGCGGAGGTCAGTCCGTTACTGCCCATACCGCCATTGTAACGCTTCTCATAGGTAGCCTGGCCTGTCGATGACAGACCGACGATGACATCACCTGGACGGATATTGGCATTGTTGATGACGTCTGAGCGCTTCATACGACAGGTCACTGTACTGTCGACAATAATCGTGCGTACGAGGTCGCCCACATCAGCGGTCTCACCCCCCGTAGGATAGATGCCGATGCCCATCTCGCGGAGTTCGGCCAACAGCTCGTCGGTGCCATTGATGATGGCAGAGATGACTTCGCCGGGGACGAGCATCTTGTTGCGACCAATGGTCGAACTGACGAGGATGTTGTCGACAGCACCTACGCAGAGCAGGTCATCGGTGTTCATGACGATAGCATCCTGGGCAATGCCCTTCCATACGCTGAGGTCGCCAGTCTCTTTCCAGTACATGTAGGCCAGTGACGACTTCGTGCCAGCACCGTCGGCATGCATGATGTTACAATACTCAGGGTCGCCTCCCAAGATGTCGGGGATAATCTTACAGAAAGCCTGTGGGAAAATGCCCTTGTCGATGTTCTTGATAGCTGCGTGTACGTCCTCCTTAGCGGCAGAAACGCCACGCATCATATATCTGTTGTCCATATTCTTCTTCGTGTTTGTTGCGTTTGTTGCTGTCAGCAATCGCCTTTCTTCGTTGTGTTTGTTGCTGTGTCACAGCAACATTAGAACTTCACTTGTGGTGCTTTCTCGGCACCAGCCTCTGCCTCAAACTTATCCATCTTCTCGAAACCAAACATACCTGCCAGCAGGTTCTTCGGGAACTTGCGGATAACAATGTTATACTGCTGTACAACACCATTGTACGTATTGCGGGCCTCGTTGATGCGGTTTTCAGTACCCTCCAACTGCACCTGCAAATCGCGGAAGTTCTCGTTGGCCTTCAGGTCGGGGTAGTTCTCCTGGATTGCAATCAGACGACCGAGGGCGGCACCCAACTCACCCTGGGCCTGCTGGAACTGCTTCAGTTTCTCAGGCGTCATGTTGGTGGGGTCGAGCGTGACCTGTGTAGCCTTAGAACGAGCGGCGACGACGCCTTCCAGGGTCTCCTTCTCATGAGCGGCATAGCCCTTGACGACCTCCACCAGATTGGGGATGAGGTCGGCACGACGTTGGTAGGTTGACTGTACGTTAGCAAGCGCAGTAGTGGCTTTCTCCTGCTCGCTGACCATAGAGTTGTAAGCACTGGCAGCCCAACCGCCGATGAGGACAACTGCTGCGATAATTCCGATAAGTGTTTTGTTCAGTTTCATATCTTATTATTTTAAAGTTTATCTCTTCACTTGACGATTTGACTATTTGCCTGTGCGGTAGCAAATTCTTCATTCTTCATTCTTCATTCTTCATTTTCTCTTACCACCTCGACGTGGCTCCACCGCCACCAAAGCTGCCTCCGCCAAAGGAGCCTCCACTGAAGCCACCGCCTCCGCCGCCTCCGAAGCCTCCAAAGCCACCGAAACCACCTCCAGAGGAACTGCTGTGGGTAGCAACATAGAATGGATTGGCTAATAGTGCCAACATACCGAATTGGTTCAGCCAGTGGTATTTGCGGTTCAGTAGGAGGAAAAAGATGCACCAACTCATGAGGAATAAGAAGGTGAAGCTGATAGCGCTTTCGGTCTGGTCGTCTACATCGTCTTCACTGCTGGCAGAAGATAGGGTGGGCAACTGCTTCTTTTCAAGGGTGGAGTAGAGTGCCTCTACAAGGTATATCATAGCACTGTCGGGCTGCTCTTTACGCATAAAAGGTACTGCATATTTCTGCTCCAGTCGATGGCACTCAATATCTGTGAGATCGCCCTCCAACGAGCGTCCTGGCGAGATGTTCAGAGAACGGTCTCGGTAGCCAGAGACAATCATCAGTCCACGATCGCCATGCCCTACACCATACTTGTTGCCTACATCCTGTGCCAAGCGGAAAGGATCGTCATTGGCGATGTGGTTGACAAAGATGACAAGTGATTGTACACCTAAGTCATGGTTTAACTTTTGCAGCGTAACATTCAAGGAATGAACGGTTTGTGGCGAAAGTATATGGTCTGGATTAGACACGTACTGCGTGGAGTCCTGCAGATAAGGAATGGGAATGTTCTCTGCATCCCAATAGATGACTTCCGACGACGCATCACCCCTCGCTGTCGTGGTCAGTGCTGTTGCTTGCGGCTCTTCGTCGACGGGGATGGCTGCCGTACAGCAAACCATCGCTGCCAAGACGCCTACTATAAAGACCCAGCCCCACATCTTGCGGGCTTTGGCCCAAGCAGGATGGGTGAATTTGTATTCGTCAGTGATGGCTTGACGCTTCTTTCGATATTCCAGAAGCAGTTGGTCATAGCGCCCAGAGTACTGCCTTCTCAGCTTATCGACACGACCTACCTGACCCTTCTCAAACTCAAAGGCGTCCTCCAAGGCATGGATAGCCTCGTTGTACTTGCTGGTCAGTGTGTCTATCGATAATCTGTACTCGTCCATTTTTTATTTCTCGTGCCAGAATTCCCAAGAGGCAAAAGCCTGTAGCAACAACATCTCCAGACCGTTCTTCACCTGGGCGCCATACTGGGCTCCACGCTTCATGAAGAGTGTCTCGTCAGGGTTGTAGATGAGGTCGTAGAGAATGGTGTGCGAGTCCATCGCCTCATAGGGCAACTGCGGACAAACCTCCGTCTTGGGATACATGCCCAATGGGGTGCAGTTGACGATGACGTTGTACTCCTTGATGACTTCAGGGGTAATCGTCTCATACTGGATGGTACCCGGACGCTCATAGCGACTGACAAAGACGGTTTCCAGTCCTAAGTGGCGCAGTCCGAAGTCGATGGCTTTCGATGCACCACCCGTACCCAGAATGAGCGCCTTCTTGTGCCACTTCTTCTCAAGCATGGGATCTATGCTCTTCGTGAAGCCAATGACGTCACTGTTGTAACCCTTCAACTTGATATTCTTGCCCTCGTGAATCACCTTGATGACATTGACGGCACCAATGGCTCTGGCCTCAGGTGATATACTGTCGAGATAGGGTATCACCTTCTCTTTATAGGGGATGGTGACATTCAACCCTTTGAGCTCTGGATTGGAGTTCAGCACCTCATCAAGGGCCTCGATGGTGGGAATCTCAAAGTTTTCATACACCGCATTGACACCTTCGTCCTGGAAACGCTGATTGAAATAGCTGATAGAGAACGAGTGGCCTAGCGGGTAGCCTATAAGTCCGTACTTGTCCATAATCCTTATATTCTTAATAACTACTTAACTTCTCTAACTTCTCTAACTTCTCTAACTTCTTACCTTCTTACCTACTTCATAGCTAAATACATCGTGCAGATGCCAAAGGTCAGCCGTCGGAACGAAGCCTCGGCAAAACCTGCCTTTTTCAGGATATCCATCATGCGCTCACCCTGGGGGAACGCCTCGATGGTCTTGGTGAGATAAGAGTAGGCGCTGGTGTCTTTGGAAATGAGTCGTCCGTAGACGGGCAGCACCGTATGCGAGTAGATGTGGAACAGTTGCTTCATGGGGAACGTGACGGGTGTCGTCAGTTCGATGATGCTCAGATGTCCGCCGGGCTTCAGCACACGGCACATCTCGCGCAGTCCAGCATCGAGGTCGGCAAAGTTGCGGATGCCAAAAGCCGCCGTGACAGCGTCGAAGGTGTTACTATTATAAGATAGGTGTAGACAGTCTTCCTTCTCAAAGGTCACCACCTGGTCCAAACCAAGTGCCTTGACTTTCTGTCGGCCTATCTCCATCATACCCTCGCTGATGTCTGCCCCTATCAACTGCTTGGGATGCAGCATCTGGGCAGCAAGGATGGCAAAGTCGCCCGTGCCGGTAGCAATGTCGAGCAGCGACTGGGGTTGGTAGGGCGCCAATGCCTTGATGGCTTTCTTGCGCCAGCCCTTGTCGATGTCCCACGACAGCCGATGGTTCAACTTGTCGTAGGTAGGAGCGATGTTATTAAACATCTGCTCCACCTGCGAGGCCTTCTCAGACCTGATGGTCTGAGTGTGGTCCGTTTTTTTACTGACGTGGTATGGTGTTATCTTCTCCTGCTCGTACATTTCTCTGTCTCGTCTGTTGCTGTGTCTGTTGCTGTGTCACAGCGACCTCTTGCTATCTTGTCTTCAGCCACTCGCTGACATTCTTCTCGATGCGTGCAGCGATGTCGCCTTCCTCAGCGGCCTTGTCAAACTTCTCACCGACGATGTGCTCGTAGAGCTCGATATAGCGGTCTGAGACGCTCTCTGCATACTCGTCAGTAATCTCGGGCATCACCTGTCCGGGTTCGTTCATGAAGTTGTGCTCGATGAGCCACTGGCGGACAAACTCCTTAGACAGCTGGCGCTGGGGCTCACCCTTCGCCAACTTCTCCTCATATCCGTCGGCATAGAAGTAGCGGCTGCTGTCGGGGGTGTGTATCTCGTCGATGAGGTA
>ODAJ011843617.1_pt1 | contig 11631 bp, 6 predicted proteins | sample 1539241 | NCBI WGS metagenome assembly ODAJ01 (sample SAMN02144231, study PRJEB22623) | gut metagenome | biome: sheep rumen | host: Ovis aries | place: New Zealand | reverse complement strand
TAATAGAGTTTTTGCGTCTAGGTTTTGTTATTGATTGTCAGGGGGGGGCATATCGTCTCCGCCACAAATTCATCCCGCTTTTGCGGGGTTAATTTTGGGCGGATATGAGGCTTGGGCATCAGCTTTGGTTGATTTTTTTACGATTTTATGATATAATATGCACATCTTAGCAGACGGCATTTGCCGTCTTTTTTTATTCCCCTACATATTTTTTTATTATTAAAAAGGAAATGAAATGCAAAGTTTCAATATGACAATGAGCGACGATGGCGTAAATTGGTTAAAAGGTAAAGAAGACAAAGTATTAGATAAGCAAGGCAATCATATTATTTACGATGATCAAACCGGCAAACCAGTTAATACAAACGAACCGTTGCCTCGTGGCGCAACAATCGGTTATGGTCATTTGATTAAATCGGGTGAAGATTTTAGAAATGGGATTTCAGAATCAAAAGCCACCGAATTATTACGTGCGGACATTGCAACCGCGGAACGCGCTGTAAAAGATAACATAACAGTCCCTTTAACCCAGAACCAATTTGATGCACTTACTTCTTTGGCGTATAATATCGGCGCAAAAAACTTTGCAAATTCAACAGTGGTTAAATATATAAACAAGCCGAATTTTCATAGTTCCCTGTATCCAAATTTAGAATCTGCTTGGAAGGTTTGGAATCGTTCGCATGGACGAGTGTTAAACGGTCTTATAAACCGCAGACAACACGAATGGAATATGTATAGTCGTGGGATATATTGATTTATGCCATGTGGCCCATAAAAATATTTTGTTATGACGTGCTTTTGTGATATAATGTGTGTTATGAAAAAGAATTTTTTATTTTTATTAATCGCTGCGGTCGCTGTTGCGGGCTGTGGGGCAAATAATGCGCCGGTTGATGATATGGAATATGTCGAATACGCCGAATATCCCGATTGTATCAACTGTGGTGCGGGCAATGTGGTTAAATATTCAATGCCAAATGGCAATGATTTGAAACTGGAAACGGCGCATCACGTGATAAAAATCGACGCGGAACCTGGCAAATCATATGATTATTACGTCTGGACCGGCGAAAAAACATACGCCAATGATCCCGACATTGTGATTCAGGATGGCGCAGCGGCTGTTTTGGTGTCTGAATAATTATGGAATTCAAAACTAATGCGATGCGCGCACTGGATGCGCATAAAATACCGTATAAGCATTTTGAATACGATGTTAATCCGTCTATGAACGGGGTTGATATTGCGCACGCGCAAAACCAAAATCCAGATATGGTTTTTAAAACATTGCTTACAATGGCGGGGGTGGGGCGTTATTATGTGTTTTTGGTTCCTGTGGCGCACGAATTAAGTTTAAAACGGGCGGCGGTTGCCGTAAATGAAAAGTCTTTATCGATGGTGCATCAACGCGATTTATTAGGTATATGCGGCTATGTCCATGGCGGATGCAGCCCGATTGGTATGAAAAAACAATTCCCGACCGTTATTGATGCGTCTGCAATGAATTTAAATAAAATAATAGTAAGTGCTGGCCGTGTCGGTCATCAAATAATGTTGTCGCCGTCAGAGTTGCGAAAAATAGTTCCATTTTCATTTGCAAACATATCTGAATGACATTGGGCGTTTGTGCTGTTAAAAAAAGACAAAATATCATTGCCAATTGCGCCACAATTCATTTCCATTAACAATTTGTTTTGCATATCTGGATACATCAACAACATTGTGTGCATTAAATCGTTGTTGCAATATGCATTATAAAGGGCGCGGCTGAACCTTGCGTTTGGGGTGTCGTAATCGTTTGGACCGCATATAATTAAAATCGGATTTTCAAATTTGCACTTTTTGTCTTGTTTCAATAACCCGTCCAACAAAGATACGTAAAATCTGTAAGTCCCCATTGGTGATTTTTGTGTGCGGCCACAATGACACCGTGAAAAGAAATTAATAATTCGGGCGGGTGCGTCCGCCCCCCAAATATGCACTCCAATTTTAGCAATGGCGCGCGCAATTTGCAATTTCCAGCGTGCGTGTCGTCCGGACTTTATTAAACACACCGCCGCAGATTTTGTGCCAGTATTTTGTAATACAGATTGCGCGACAAAACCACCATATCCGTATCCAATCAAAAAAAGTGGTAAATCGTATTTAGTATTAAGGTGGTGCATAATATCGATTTCTTGATTAACAGCGTGTTCAAATGTGCGTGCTTTTTTTGATAATGATTTGTCGGTGCTGAATACAATATAGCCATTTTGATTCATAAAGTGTGCAAATTTGTCATATGATGCCGCGCCATCAAATATGCCGTGAATAATCTGAATAACGCCGATGGGGTTTGCAACCTTGTCCCAAACGGCGCACATTAAACGGGTGTTGTCAGTTGTTGTAAAAACTTTGTTCGTCATATACATACAAGCAATTATATTCTTGTACGACGATTTGTGTGATAGGTACGTTTTCCGATTTATACTGCGTTCCCAGCGGTGTATCCACTGGCCCACGCCCATTGCAAATTAAATCCGCCCAGATCGCCTGCAATATCCAATACTTCACCCACGAAATACAGCCCCGCGCATAATTTTGATTCCATCGTTTTTGATGAAACATCTGCGGTATCAACCCCGCCACGAACAACCTCGGCCGAAGCCAAATTGTGATATTTTATATCTGATGCCGAAACGGCAAAATGGTTGATGCGATTTGCAACGATTTTAAGCGCGCTGTCGCGCATATCAGCAATTCTGGTGTCAATGTCGCCCGAAATCCATTTTGCGACGCGTGCGGGCAATTTTTGTGCCAATATGGCGGCAATGGACTTTTTGCCCCCAGATTGTTTTGCGGCGCGTAAAAATTCATACATATCAATATCTGGACACATGTTTATAATTATTCCATTATCAATATCACGAACAGTTGCACGATAAATCGCCGGTCCGCCGATTCCAAAATGTGTGAAAAGCATATCGTCCCGAATAATCTCGCGCCCAATTTTGATGGCCACAGGCAAAGAAATCCCCATTAAATCATCAGGAAACGCATGTGTCGCAATCGCGCACAGGGCGGGGCGCACCGGCACAATTTTGTGCCCGAACTTTTTTGCAATTTTATGTCCAATATCCGACACCCCAAGTGTGCTAAATGATGTTCCGCCGGTTGCGACAATTACTTTTTCTGCCCAAAAATCGCCGTGATTTGTTTTAATGTTGAACCCCGATTGGCTTTTTTCGACCCCAGTGACGATTGTGTTCGTCATAATATCGGCACCAGATACATCGGATAAAAGCGCGCGCACCACTGCATCTGCACCATCCGCACAGAAATATTGACCGGCGGCTTTTTCGATTGTCTTTAAATTATGCGCATTTGCCCACGCCATCATATCAGTTGGTGAAAAACGCGCCAGCGCACCACGCACAAAATTTGCGTTTTCCCCGAAATAACGTTCCGCGGTTGCTGACATATTGGTAAAATTACAACGTCCCCCACCGGACACAGCAACTTTACGTGCGGGGGTGTTGCCCATATCTATAATTGCAACGGTATTTCGTCTTTGTAGCGCGTATGCGCCTGCAAAAAGTCCGGATGCGCCACCACCAATGATAATAACATCGTATTTTTTCATAAGACTATTTATATCACAAATAATATGAACCTGCAATAAAAAGCCCCGTCTTTCGACGGGGCAGGCGGTTAGTGCTTACCACGATATATATCCTGGATTACACGTCCGTTCGCACTTTTTGGTGGCATTATTCCACCGCAGCGAACCTGTTTCGTCTGAATATGGCTGGGCACAAATCGGAACACATTCGTTGTTGTCCAAATTGTACTTTTCGCCTTGATACAGACATGATGCTATCTCGCAACCAGTCGAATAACTGGCAGCTGCAACTTCGCCCAATACACTGAACTTGTTGCGGCATTCGCTGCACTGTTCAGATGCATTGTTCTTTTCGTATGGGTCGTTTGTATAACCCGGCACGCACGATGTTGCGACGCACGCATTCCACGAATTAGTTGTGGTGTTCCATGTTCTTGTTCCAACACCATTTGCAATGTTGCAAACCTGTTCGTTCGGCACGCACGCATTCGAAGCCAAATGATAGTCTTCTTCGCATGACTTTATCATACATACACCAAACGCTTTACGTGTTGCATCCCACTTTTGTTCAGCGGCGGTTGCATTTGGTGCCTGTGATGTGCAGTCTTTGATGTTTTCTTCGCAGACATCACCGTTTGGATGATACCCAATTACACAGGATTCGATTACACAGTTGCCATCAGATTTGTATGACAGTGCATTTTCACGATTACACAATTCGCACACGCCACCAACCATTTCATAGTTCGGTTTGCATGATGTTTCCACACAGCGACCATTTTCAACCTCGGCTGGATTTCCGGTTGCGGATGTGCCTGTGTATTGGCAGTTGTTCGGCCAGTATGCAGTTCCCTCGACTGGTGTCAATGTACATGAATCAACAACTGTTTCTACACATTTGCGATAACAATCGCTTGGCTTTGTTGCGCCCGCGGCTGAATACATCCAGCTGCCGTCGCCCAAATCTGCGCAAGACTTGGCACCGTCGCCATCATCGCCCGGTGTCCCGTCACAGAAACTGCCTTCTGGGCATGTGGTGCATTGGCCGTCTTTCAACATAAAGCCTTGGGCACACGACGCAATTTCGCAAGTGTCAGGCGCATTATAATAGTCACGTCCAGACATTGTTTTTGCATTTTCTGCCACCGCGCAGTCTTTATAGCAGTATGCCACTTCGGTTGTTCCTGCATCGGACTTTGGATACAATCCACCCGTCAGATAATCACAGGTTTCGACCTCCTGACCTGGTTCGCACACGCTGTTTTCTGGACAGATAAAGCATGCACGTTCGCTGTCACTTGTCTGAGTCAGTGTGGTTGTTCCGGCCGGACACGCATACCGCATAAGGTCGCGATCCGGACTATAATATGCATAGTCGGCAACGGAACATTCAATGTCGGTGCTGTTGGCTAACCAATAACCCGCATCGCAATAGAGCATCGTCGGTATGCCGCATCCTGCCAAGTATGCGCTGTCTGCTTCGCTCCATTTGCATGTCCGTTCGCCACCACCGTGTTCCGCAACATACGGTTGGCCGTTCTTCCAACATTCAGCCTTCAAACTGGTGTCTGGATACGATGTCTTACCATCATCTGGACACGCATGTCTTTCGATGTCGTTTTCGACACTGTAATAGTTGAAATCAACAACCGTGCAGACAATATTGGTCGGTTCTGCAAGATAGTAGCCGCCACGGCACGCCGTAATCACTTTGTCAAAGCAGTCGCGCCCATAGACAGCAGACGTTCCCGTCCCAGACGAATACCAGCAACTTTGTGTTCCAGTGCCCGAAGCATCTATTGCGGCATAGTCCAGATTAGTCTTGAAACATTCTTCAACTGTTTCCGCGGTTGTGTTGTTGGTCGCTGTTGTCCCGCTATTCGGACATGCGTCACGTGTCACTATCAAGTTCGCACTGTAATACCCGACACCAACAACAGAGCAGTCTGTATCAGTCGTGTTTTTCAGGTAATAGCCCGCGTCGCACGTTGTGATAGCAAAGTCTTTGCATCTGTCGGAATAGGCCAATGTTGCTTCGTCGTAATAACAAGTCTGGGTTCCCTTGCCATGTGTTGCGACATAGGTCGGCAACAATTCTTTATAGCAAGCCGCACTGCTTGTTGAACCGGCTGGTGCTTTACCACCATCTGGGCATTGGTCGATACCGCTTTGACCAGAATTCGTGACAACAGTCACCCCACCGCAATAGTGGTCAGCAGAGCAGGTCGCGCACGCTGTTGTCGGATCTTCGCCGGTGCCAACATAGTATTTACCCGCCGGACAGGTAATAGGCGCATCTGTCCATTGTGCTGTTACGGTTGCATTTGCAGTTGTAAAGGTCAATGCAGCAGTCGTCGTCGCAAACTTACCATCTGCGCCAATGACAGACACATTATTACCAGTGTATCCTGCGAATGTCAGAACACCCTTGACCGGCACGGTCGTTAATTGACTTATTGCCGTTGTTGCGGATGCGTTTGAATACCAACCGGTCGCGTATTTCAGATACACCGTGCTTGGCGCCCCCGCAGTTGCCGCACCGTTGTGGTTCAATGTCACCGTATAGACGTTCGGTGTCCATTGTGCGAACAACTCTATATCGCGTGCATCAGACGAAATGTTCGTCGTGACATTTGTTCCCGCGTTATAGCAAGTGCCAGTTCCGTCTGCCGCGGTGCACCATTTGTTTGCAGTGCTGTATCCGGTGCGCGTATCGGTGATTGCCGGTAATGCGCACGTGCCACTGTCAAATGTGCATTTCACGCTTGCCGCAGTCGAACCCGTTCCACCATTTTTATTAAGTGTGATGGTGTATTCGTGTGCCGCGCAGGTTGGTGTCGCAGTATTGTTATTCTTGACGTCATATCCAGTGTGGCACACCACGTTATAAGAGCATGCGTTATATGTCGTCGCGCTGTTCCCATATACCGTGTTTGCAGCCGCCGATACCGTTTTGGAATGCGCTATATCATCCGTTGTTAATCCACATTCTGTATAGCACGCGGTGTAATCCACTGCGAATTCTGTGGAACCCGCCCATCCAACCGGACATTCCGTCTGGGTTGTGGCGTCATTGCCACTGTAATACCCACTTGTCGTGCCAGAACAGCCGAACGCCCCCGCCGTCTTGTAATAGTATCCACCATTACAGGTCAATGCATTAGCATCCATACAGTTGTTATAATCACCGTTGGATTCTGTGCCATTGTAATAGCAGGTTGCATAACCGGTACCATTTGCCCACTTGTGCAATGGATACCCTGTTGTCTGCTGGTATGGATTATAAGTCACATAGCAGGTTTCAATACCACGCAGTTTTTGACCTTCGACCAAATTGGCCTTGCCAACTGTGCCGTCGCGGTCTGTGGGGCAATCATGGAACCCATCTGCGTCGCACCACATATCTTCTGGGCAAACATCGGAATCATAGGTACATTTGTTATATGCGTTTTTCGTAGTGTTATATGTCGGATGTACATTTACCACATTAACAACAGTCCCGTTCAGATTCTTGGTTGCATTACATGTCAAATAGCAGTCTGTAATTGAACCAGATGTTTCAGTTGCGGTGTCTGGGGTCGTGCTGACCACATCTGTTGCGCCAGTGCCAACCGGACAGGTGTTAATTTGTGTAGAACAACCTGGGTTGTCCATGGATGGTTGGGCATCTTCGCCGGAACACGCCGTCTGGGCAGGGCTCCATTTACCTTTGCCAACCTTGACGCAGTCGCGTTCGTTATTGGCGTTCTTGTACGAGCCATCATCATAATATCCAGCATCGCATGCAACGATAACCGACACATCACAGTTGTATGTATATCCAGTTGTGATGTTTGTATCAATCGTGCCGCCGTTTGCAGGCTTGTGATAGCAATTACGTCTGTGACCGCTGTGGCCGCCCGCTGGTTCGTACCAGATGTTGCCACGATAACACTGCGCGACATCACCAGATGTTGTGCTCTGGGTTGTGATGGTCGAATCTTCGTCACGATTCGGGCATTCAGTACGAGTGGTGACGACATCTGGGCTATAATAACCCGCTGTCACTTCGACGCAGTCTGTGGCAGATGCACTTGCCAAATAGTGACCAGTTGTACATGTCAATATTTGCTTGTCTTTGCATCTGTCGGCATAGTTAGATGTTGCTTCGTTGTAATAGCAAGTCTGGCTGCCGGCACCTTGGGTTGCGGTGTATGCAACATTTGTCGCAAAGCAATCTGACTTGGCCGTAGATTTGGCTGCGGAACTTATAGTCACAGTAAGGTTGTTGCCACTTGCATTCTTCGCTGCTGTGTATGCACCCGTCGGGCACGCTTCCAATCCAGATACCGAACCCGTATCTTGTATTGGGGTGGTCCCCGGACAGTAAGATCCCGCCGGACAGTCTGAACATGTCGTGCCAGTTCCGATATAGTATGTCCCCGCGGCACAATTTACAACCGGCTTGACTTCATAACTTGCCGTGATTGTCGCATCGGCGGTAAATACCGTATATGTTGTGGTCAATTTACCCGTCGCGTCAACAATCTGTTGATTCGTCGCCGAGAAATAACCAGAACAAGACTTGCCCGCCAATGTTGGCAATGGAACGCTTGTAATCGCGGTAGTTGCGGCTGCGTTTGAATACCAACCTGTCGCGTATTTCAAATACACCTTTGACGTGCTGGACGCACCACCATCGTGATTAAGTGTGATTTCATATACGCGTGGAACGCATGTTTCACCCGATGGGGCATATCCCGCATTGCACTCGGTCGTATATGAACACGCTGGGATGCTTGTGCCGTCATAAGATTCTTTGGCATTAACGGCCTTGCGCGAACCATTTGTAATAGATATGTCGGAACATTGGTTATAGCACGCGGTTGCGGCGGCACTGGTGTCACCATCGGTTGTGACGGTTGCGTCAGCCCCATCCAGCTCACTGCACAAATGTTTCACGATATCGTTGGCTGGGCTGTATGCGCCTTTGCCAACCACCGCACAGGTGATGGATGTTTCAGATTCGCGATAACGACCCTCATTACAACTTGTAATTGCAATGGTGCAGTCTTTGGAATAATTTGCCGCGCTTGAATCATAATAGCATGTCTGATTACCCTTGCCGGTGTTGTCGGACAATGCAACATTTGTGCGGGTTGTTTTACACTGAGTAATCAAAGAACTGCCGGTTGCGGATGTGACGGTGCCATTGCTTGCATCAGATGGGCAAGTGCGTGCGCATCCAGATGTTGGGTCATCTTTTAACGATGCGGCAACCGAACCCCCCGGACAGTATGAACCCGCCGGACATGTCGCGCCAGTGTGAGTTTTACCGGCGGTACATGTAAAGTTGTCTTCGGACCAGTGGGCATACAACGTCGTATTAGCAGTCAATACAGTTGATATTGGCAACACACCAGACGCTGGGATAACTTGGTTTCCGCCGGTTTGTGCATCATAATACCCCATGAACGAGTGGTTCGCGTCCAATGTCGGTTTTGTGATGCTGGTTATACTTGTTGTCGCAGCACTGTTGGAATACCAACCAACACTATACTTTTCATATATTGTGCCAGTGCCTCCGGAACCACCATTATCATTAAGAGTGATTGTAAATGTATCCGGCACACATGCACCTGGGTCGGTTGCATCACCCGCGGTCGGTGCAACAAACTTGTATCCCGCCGCACATGTACAACTTGACATATAGCAACCCTTGGGCTTGTAAATATTGGCACCAGTTGCATCTTGTTCATTTGTATTATATGTGTATGCTTTTAATTCAGCATCTGGGTAGAATGATGCCCCGTTGATAGAAGTTATACTGGTGCCTTGATAATCAACATAACTACAACTGGTTGCATTTGTTGGTTTTGGCAACAATGTGGAACATGCAATGGTTTGATCGCCTGTGCGGCACATGCTAGCACCACCGCCATGAACGCTCAAAGAATTTGCATCAGATTTCGGGAATGCGCCGTTGGCCAAAGTAGAGCAGGCGACGCAGGCAGACGCACTTGCAGAAGCTGGTGCCGAGCAAACCCTCTTTCCATCAACTGTGCTACAAGTCCAGATGTCCAAGTTCAAATAATAGTTCGATTTACATGAAATATTATTATATTCACAATATGTCGTTGCAGGTATGCAAGACCCACCGTAATATTGCTTGCTTTCTATTCTTCCAACAGAAAACCAATATCCTGTGGTTGTGGTATTTGCCGGTTTCCCTGGGTCTAAGCAAGATTCTGTGTCGCAAGTTGTATAACATTCATTAATGCCATTTGCGCCGGCATCCGAAGTATAACCATCCCCCGCATCTGTCGCACAGGATTTGCAAGATGTTGTTGTGGAATCAAAATACTGACCCGCTGCACAAACGGTATTGACCCATTTTGCAGTAAATGTCTTGTTTTCAAGGTATCCCCATATAAATGCGCCCGCGGATCCCGCAGATTTCACATCTGATGTTCCGGACACCATCCATCCAGCAAACACGTAATTTGCCCTAGAACAACCAGATGCAGACGCTGGTGTAAAGGCATTGCCATACGTTGCAGTTCCACCAGTCACAGAACCACTTGCATTGGTGCCACATGAATATGTCACGGTATATGTATCTGGATCGCAACCTGTTTTTTCGTTGTTTAAATGATAGCCACTATCGCACCCAAGCGGTTCATCTGGTATGCCGGTACAGTATCCATTTGTTGGCTTATCAACGCATACGCCACCGGCTGCTAAACAGTGTGATGAATCACACGATGTTGCCTCGCAGGTTATAACACCACCCTGAGTGACCGTGCCTTTTACGGCAGCCGAACCTTCTACATCACTTGTGGTGCATGCACGATAACATGCTGAGATACTCGTGCTGCCACTTGATGACAGGGGGTAATCGTTTGGACAACTCGGACATGCGTCATTCGCAAGGTAATGGTTCGCATTACACGTGATGCTTGTACCCGTTATAGTACATGTGCCATTCGTCCGAATCCAATTTGACCCACTACACTGTTCAACACCATTAGAACCGCCAGCACCACCTTGATAATAACACGTTTCGGTGTATGGTTTGGTGGCACTCACGACTGTGCAAACCCCGTCTGTCACAGAACACGATACCTCATCTGTGCAGGAGACTGATCCGCTATTCGTGCCACAGGTTACGCTCGAGCATGACTTACATGTTGTGCCATCTAAATAATAACCGGAATCACAATTGTATGCCCAGTCGCCATTTGAAGCGGTACAGGATCCGCCCGCTACACTGCTGTATGTGACAGAACGTGTTCTTGTTCCGTTTGTTATGTTTTCAGTTTCTGTTGTATTTTTAGTTGAACACGCGACGCATCCAGTTCCAGCAGTGTCCTTTTCATAATTTGCGTTACATGTGAAACTGGTTAGCGGGCACAAACTTGCCGCGGCATCGCAGGAACCGTTATATAATTTGTGACCATTGGTGGAATAATTTGTGTTATATGTACATGTCGAATTATCCGGACAAGCAGAGGTATCATCGCCCGAACATGTTTTCGTGCAGTTTGCATAGCATGTTTTCGAACCATCGGAATCGTTGCAACTGTTGTATGTCGCAGGACCATCGGTATAACCACTTGGACAGTTTTTTGTTCCGCAACAAACCGGCGCGGCAGTGCCACCGGCACAGGTACAACCAGCCCCAGCATCAGAGCAGGGCTTACACAGACCGCTGTCCAGATAATAACCGGATTTACAACTTATGTATGTTCGGTCGCACGAATACTCGGCGAACGCATTCGACGAAAATGCGAACATCACCAAAGATGCTAAAAACCCTAGAATTCTAAGCTTTTTTCTCATAACTTCCCCTCTTTTATACTTCATCTTAGAAAAAATATGGCGGGTCGTGCAAGAGAAAAATAAAGAAAAAATCACGAAAAGCACACGAAATAAAAAACACGCCATTGGCGCGTTGTTTTTATGATTTTTTTACGTGGTGGGTTATGTAGGACTCGAACCCACGACCAAAGCGTTATGAGCGCTCCGCTCTAACCAACTGAGCTAAT
>ODAJ012111102.1_pt1 | contig 11635 bp, 10 predicted proteins | sample 1539241 | NCBI WGS metagenome assembly ODAJ01 (sample SAMN02144231, study PRJEB22623) | gut metagenome | biome: sheep rumen | host: Ovis aries | place: New Zealand | reverse complement strand
TACGACCACTCTTTGACCGATATACGACACTAAATACGATTGTCCGTAATAAAATACGCCGCGAATCGCGAAAACGACCACGATACTTACTGAAATAAAATTTAACATTGCCATATCGCGTTCGGCTAGCACTTTGTCAATCATATCTTTAATTATCCACGGCAAATATAAATTTGCTCCCGACGCGCAGATTATACAGATGATTGCAAGTCCAAATCGCCCTAAATACGGCTTAATATATGCTAAAAGTCTCTTATAATTTTTCATTTCGTAAAAAATGGCTTCTCCCAGTCTTCAGGATAGCCGAAATCCTTAGGATTAAGTTCACAAATTTCCAAGCGGCTATAAATTGTGTCCAAAACTTCCCAATAAGCCAATTCGCGACCAGAATTAAAAGAAGTCGGTTTATTTTTTTTATCTTCGATTGATTTATAAGCATAATCCATGACGCTACCAATAATATAACGCAAATCGTCTTTATCAACGTGTTCAATCATATTTTTCGCCCCTTTTTTCCAATTCTTTAATGCGATTCTGAATAGATTCTTCAAAATTTTTGATTTTGTGCAACCAATGACTAAGTTTACCTTCTTGCATTTCAGGTTCATCGTACCAATCATCATAAATCTTCCAAGGTTCCTTAATTTTATTTAAATGTTCTTCAATCCTTTTTTGAAAAGTTCTAATTCCTTTGCGAAGTTGATTTGATGTCTGATTTTCCAAATTTTTCTCTGTAAACCATTGTAAATCAAACTTCAAGATTTGTCACCTGCCGTTTCTAAAATTTTTTTTGCTACACGAGCCGCCGCGCCATGTTCGCCGAGTTTTTTACAAGCAGATTGCAATTTCCATACGATTTCAGACCGATTATCTAATATTCTTTGCAACTCGTAAGAAATTTTTTCTGGTGTAACGTCATTTTGTAGGAGTTCGGGCAAAATTTCTTTGTCGGCTAAAATATTCGGCAAGCTGAAGTATTTTATATCGACTAAAAGCTTTCCGATTAAAAAATTTAACGAATTCATTTTATAAAGCACTACGCACGGCAAATTTAATAATGCCGCCTCTAAAATTACAGTTCCGGACGTTGCGATTGCCGCTTCAGCGATTTGCATTAAGTCATATCGCCGCGCCGATTCGACGAGCTGAATATTTAATCCTTGTAGGTCGATTGCATTTGCGACATTATCGGCGACGGGCAAGAAAAACTTTTTATCAGGCATAAGTTTAACGGTTTCGAGCATTGGCGGCAACAAAAGCTTGATTTCTTGTCGACGCGAGCCAGGCATTAATAAAATCACGTGCTCCGAATCTTTTATGCCGAAAAATTTCCGCGCATTGACCTTTGACATTGACGGCTTGACGGTATCGACTAGCGGATTGCCTAAAAAATAAATTTTTGCTCCTGTAGCTTGATAAACTGGAAGTTCAAATGGGAAAATTGCGATAAAAACGTCAGCGATTGCGGCGCAGTCCTTTGCGCGACCTTTTCGCCATGCCCAAGCCGACGGCGGGATATATGACAGGATTTTTACGCCGAATTTTTTAACGCGACGAGCCAAACGCCAATTAAAATCTGGATAATCAATAATAATTAGCAAATCAGGACGTTCCTCGCGGGCAATCTCCGTTAAGTCGTCAAGGAGCTGAAAAATCTTGCGGAGGTTCTTAATGACTTCAACAACGCCCATAACGTTATAATCTTTGCAATTTCGTACGAGTCGCACGCCCGCCGCCTCCATGAGATTGCCGCCCAATCCGAACAGCTCCGTTGAGGGGGAAATTTTTTTTATCTCGCGAGCCAAAGACGCCCCGTGAACATCGCCCGAAGCCTCGCCCGCCGACATCATGATTTTCAAAATCTCCACCTCCTTTAACGCGCCAATTATACCAACAAAAAAGACTCCCGACTATAGCCGAGAGCCTCCGCCGAAAAATTTTTACTTAATCACACGTTTACGCCGTAATCTCTGCCAAGAGCCGCCAAGCCGCCCTTCCAACCAGAGCCAATAGCGTTGAATTTCCACTCGCCCTTATTGCGGTAAATCTCGCCGACAACGACAGCAGTCTCAACCGAGAAATCCTCGCCGAGGTCATAGCGGATAAGTTCTTTGCCTGTCTCGTCGTCAACCACGCGGATATAAGCGTTGCTGACTTGCCCGAAGGTCTGACGGCGTGCCTCCGCATCGTAAATCGTGACGGTGAAATCAATCTTCGTGATTTGGGGAGGAACTTTGCTGAGGTCAACTTTAATCTCTTCGTCGTCGCCTTCGCCCTCGCCCGTCAAGTTATCGCCCATGTGCTCGACTGCGCCGCTCTTGTGCTTGAGGTTGTTGTAGAAGACAAAATCCTCGTCCGAAGTGACCTTGCCATTATCGCCGAGCAGGAAAGCCGCCGCGTCGAGGTCGAAATCAGAGCCGCCGTCATATTTGTTGGTATCCCAGCCCAAGCCGATTAAAAGTTTCTTCAAGCTAGGGTTGCCCTTCGTGAGGTCGACCTTCTGCCCCTTCTGCAAACTGATTGCCATTGATGACCCTCTCCTTTTCTTACTGCTAGTATTTGTCGGAAGTTTTTTCCGCGAACTGCCTGCAGGAAAATTTCCGTTCCTCTTAGCGTTTACAAAACTTATATTTCCGGAATTTGAGCCTTCGGCATTTCCGGAAAAGCTTTTGTGCAACATGTCTCGTAATTTGGCAACGTTTTCATCGTCGATTTGTTCGCAAAGCCTCAACATCGTATCTAGTGCCCGTGTTGTATAAAAATCGTCAAACTTTTTCCAATGAGTATGCGCCCATTCGTTACGAACGTTCTTCAATTCCCTGACCCAATTCAGATAGCTCATTGAATGTTTCTTGCTGAAGATTTTTCGCCAATGAATTTCAATCAAGCGCAAGCAAAGTTGTATGTCAAGTGCTTCGACAAGCTCCGCGTAATTTCCAGCCGTCGGCAAATCGGTCTTCTGATATTCACGAAGAACATTCAATACGCCTTCACTCCACCAGCTGTCCTTACCGTAGTTGGAGAAAAGTTCCTGCGCAACCTGCGGTGCCAGTATCTCTCGCAAAGTCACATTCATTGCCCTGCCGATAAGCTCATGATTCGACAAGTAATCAACGTCCATAGCTTAATCCTTTCTGCCGACAGTCCAACGCAAGCCCCAATCGAAAGCCTTATCCATTTTCTCCGAGTCGTCGAAGAACTCCACGACCTTTTCAACGCTGAACGTTTCGCCGACATTTTCAAGCAAGGCAATGGCGCAAGTGTGTTTTCGTGAGCCGTATTCGTCCATGCGCACGATTAGTTCAGGACTGCCAGGGCAATTCACCGTGACGACGCCTTTAGCCTCTTCCCAATTCGCCGCGCCCCTATAGATGAACGTATAAATCAGGATGCGCCGAATCTTATCCGCAAAGCGACCGTTTACACGAATCGTCTCGCCCGATGCAACCTCTCCCGTTCTGTCGTCGCCGTCAAGGACAATGTAAGGCGGATAATCCAAGCTACCGAAGTGATTGCCCAAAGCTTGAACGGCTCCAATAGTGCCGTCTTTTAGTTCAAACAGGCATGCAAGGTCTAAATCAATGCCCTTGAAGCCCGATTTCTGTTGCGGCTGGCTCCAGTTGAGATTGATGACGATTTCTCCGAGAGTGCTACCCTTCTTGACAAGGCTGACCTTCTGTCCCTTGCGGAGTTCGACTTTCTTAGGCGGCGGTGGTTCTTCGCGTGTAGGCGGCGGCGGGATTTTAATTTTTTCCCGACGCGTACTCTTTGAACGTTCGCGGCTCGTGTTAATCTTCGGGCGTTCTGGTTCGGGTAGTGGCGGCGGAGCATCTTTGACTTCGATACCGAAATTATTACACAACGCGGCAAGTCCTCCGCTGAAGCCCGCGCCCGTCGCATTGAACTTCCACGCGCCCTTATAGCGATAGACTTCGCCGAGGACAATCGCCGTCTCGACCGTGAAATTTTCTAGCGGGAACGAGGCAACCTCTCCACTAGCCCCGAAGATTTTCAGAGCCGCCCCGCGAATCATGCTGAAGTTTTGCCTGCGTTTATCGGCGTCGTATATTGTCGCCGTCAAGGAAATTTTTTCAACGTGGCGGGGAATCCGTGAAAGGTCAATCTCAATCGCGTCGTCGTCCTTGTGCGTGACGGCTCCGGAATTGTGGCGTGCGTTGCCGTAGAAAACAAAATCCTCGTCGCCCGCAACCTTGCCGCCCCCGTCCGTCAGGAAAGCCGCCGTGTCAATCTCAAGTGCGCTGTCGGGGCGTTGAAACTTTATCGTCAAGAAATTTTCGTTGAGCGGAATCTTCTGCCCCTTGCTAAGCTGCATTATTTCACCTCCAAGCATTTATCACGATAGAAATTCATCACGATGAACAGATTCGCAATCAACGCGGCGTGCCTGCCCTTAAACGTCTCGTGGATAATGTCGTAGAGTTCGTAGCGATTTAGATTCTTCACCGCGTCTAGCATTCCAGCAAGTTGCATTTTAACAAAAAAATTCGTAACGTCAAAGCGGTAATTCGGATTTCGCGCAAAGAAGTCTTCCGCGTCCATGAACTCTTCCAGATAATCCAAGCCGTCCTTCAACGGGGCGAGCCAGAATTTTATCTTATCCGGCGGCTTTCGTTTCGCACGTGACCAAGAATCATTTACCGAACGATAGACATAAAGGCGATTGGGCACGCGCAGGAAATTTTTTGCTAGGCAAATGATTTTGAACGTCCAGAGCACGTCCTCGGAGATTTTAATCAGCGGGAAGTCAATCTTGTTTGCTATGAGGAAGTCCCGCCGCAAAAATTTTGTCCAAGGTGTCACGCTGTAACCTTTGCTAAAAAGTATTTCCAGACGTTCGGCAATGTCGCTAGTCTCCATATTAATTTTGCCAATCACGAATTCTGGCGGCGTCCAAGCGACTGTCGTAAGGCTTTCGGAAATTTTTTCTTCGTCGCAGATAAAACCCTGTTCAAGGTAGATGACATCTGCCCGATAATTTTCCGCGCAAACGTAGAGAGTTTCCAAAGCGTTATCAAGGAGCAAGTCGTCGTTGTCCATGAAGAAAACGTATTCCCCGCGAGAAAATCTCAAGCCTTCGTTGCGTGGCACGGAGGCATTGCCCGTGTTCATTGGCAGAGAAATAATCTTCAAGCGTTCGCCAAAACTTTCAAGGTAGCTATCGACGAGAGCAGGGCTTGAATCGGTTGAGCAATCGTCCACGATAATAACTTCAAAATCTTTAAGCGTCTGACCTAAGAGGCTGTCTAAGCATTCGCCGATAAATTTCTCTGCATTGAACAGCGGAATAATCACAGAGACTCTCATTTTTTTATTAACTCATTTCGATAAAGGTTGTTCATCAACAGTAATTGAGCAATCAACGCAGGTTGAGTACTGCCTGCCTTGCTGAATTCGTGCCAAAATATTTCGTAGATATTTTCTGGTTCCAAACTGTTTAAAGCGTTTGCCATACTATTGATTTGCATCAACATGAAGAAATTCAGCACCTGCAATCGGACAACGGGATTTTTCTTGAAATAATCAATCTTGCGCATGAACTCATCCAAACACTCTAAGCCGTTTATCAGCGGGCTTGTCCGAAAAGCTATCATTTGTTCGGGCGAACGGTTGCGTCTCGTTATCGAATTCGCATTTGTTCGATTTACGTAAAGCGGCGTCGGAACTCTCAGCCATTTTTTTGCCAAACAAACAAGCTCAAATGTATGGATAACGTCGTCAGCTATCGTCATTGGCGGCAAAATTATTTTGTTGTCGATTAGAAAGTCGCGGCGCAAAAGTTTTGACCAGGGTGTCCAACAAAATTTTGACTTCAAAAATTTTTTAATGCGCTCGTTAAAATCTGTGGTCTCAAAAGTCGGCTCTTCAACGAAAGAATTTGTATAACACCACGCCGCAAGCTCAAACTTTTTTGGAAATGGCTCTTCATCGCAGGTAAAAAATTTCTCCATATAGACAACTTCCGCTTGATAAGCTTCTGCGAAGTTGTAAAGCGTTTCAAGCGCATTATCAATCAAGAGGTCGTCGTTGTCCATGAAGTAAACGTAGTTACCGTTAGCGTATTCGAGTCCGACATTACGCGGGATGGCTCCGCTACCTGTGTTTTGCGGCAACGTGATAATCTTCAGCCGCCCGCCAAAACGTTCAAGATAACTTTCGACGAGGGCAGGGCTTGAATCGGTCGAGCAGTCGTCCACGATGATAACTTCAAAGTCGCGAAGAGTCTGAACTAAGAGACTGTCTAAGCACTCGCCGATATATCGTTCCGCATTGAACAGCGGGATAATCACCGAAGTTTTAATCAAGTGGAACCACCGACAATCAGCTTGCGGACAATGTCAACGGGGATAATCGTAAACGCCATAGCCAAGACGAAAGCCCATTCCGTCATAGTCAAGCCGTAGCAACGCAGGATTGCGCCGCCCAGGTAAGTCATAGCGATTTGCACGATGACAATCATAGCCATGACTTTTAGGAAGCCGGGATTGCCGCCGATGTTGTCTAGGAGATTTACTCGGTCGGTGCGGGCGTTGAAGGCATTAAACACAGCCATAAAGATAAAGAACGCAAAGTAGCCCGTCAGGACGTAGACGCTATCGCCGCCAAAAGTGAAGTTGACGCCTTCGGGGTTTACGTCGCGGAAGTGGTCGCGGCTAAAGTCCGTAAGCAGGAAGACCAAGCCCATAGCGAAGCCCCATAAAGAGCCAGTGCCAATCGCCGAGAACATGTAGCTGTTGATGATTTTCTCGTCGCGACGTTTGGGAGCCTCGTCCATGTACCTATCAAGGGCAGGTTCGCCGCCGAACGCCAGAGCCGCAAGCGTATCCATGACCAGATTGACCCAGAGGATTTGCGTTATCGACAGCGGGTTTTCCAATCCGAGCAAAGGACACACGAACGAGATTAACACCGCGCCGACGTTAATCGTCAGCTGGAAGATTATAAACTTACGGATTGAGTTAAAGATTGTGCGACCGTAAAGGATTGCCTTGCCGATAGATTTAAAGTTGTCGTCGAGGATAACAATTTCGCTAGCCTCTTTAGCGACTTCTGTGCCGCCGCCCATAGCAAAACCAACGTCAGCTTTCTTTAAGGCAGGCGAATCATTGACACCGTCGCCCGTCATGCCGACGACTAAGTTTAACTCCTGCGCTAAGCGAACGAGCCGACTTTTATCCGTGGGCAGAGCGCGGGCAATAACTCTGAACTTCGGGAGCTTCTGCTTAACTTCGTCGTCGCTCATGGCGTTAAGTTCGGCACTGGTTATAACAATGGCGTCGTCAATCTCAATCAAGCCTGCCTCCTTAGCAATCGCCTGCGCGGTCTCCTTGCGGTCGCCGGTAATCATGACGACTTGCACGCCAGCCGAATGAACCTGTTCGATAGCTTTAATCGCATCGGGTCTCACGTCGTCGCGAATACCAGTAACGCCCACGAACGTCAAGCCGCTGTCAGGTATGTTGCCGTCCACGACTTCGCCTTCATACGTGACAAGGGCAAGCGTCCTTATCGCACGGTTAGCAAGCTCATCAATCTTGTCGTTAATCGCGGTGGTCGAGGCGAGCTTTTGCTTATTGCCGTCGGCGTCGTAGTAGTAGGAGCATTTATCCAGCAGACGTTCGGGAGCACCTTTAATCAGCCACAAGTTGTAATCGCCGCTGACTCGTGCCATAGAATATTTCTTCGCGCTGTCGAAGGGAACGGTATCATCAACCTTGACATTGGGCGGGGTGTCCTTGCCGATTAAAAAGCCCAGCAACGCCCTATCAGTCATGTTGCCGCCGACAATCTTATCGCCCGTGATAACAGCCCCGTTGTTAAATCGGACACTCAACGACACGAGCGATTGAATCTTGCCGCTTAGCTTGTCGAAGGTGTCAGTAAAGGTCGCTGTGCCGTCCAGAAACGTGACGACCTCAAGCAAGCCTTTAGTAATCGTGCCGGTCTTGTCGCTGAATAGAAGGTTCAGACTGCCCGCCGTCTCGATGCCAGAGATTTTACGAACAAGGACATTGTCTTTAAGCATCTTGCCCATATTCTGTGCCGAGACGATAGCAATCATCAGCGGCAAGCCTTCGGGAACAGCCATGACGATAATTATCACGGCGAGCATAACCGCTTCAACCAAGCTATTAAGAAGGTTCATCCAGTCGGAGCAGAACGCCGCCATTAACGCGCCGTCGAAATTGTTTTGGATAACGATACGCTCGAACATGAACGCAACGGCAATCGCCACGCCGCCGATATAACCGAACTTGGAAATTTGCCCGGCAAGGTCTGTTAGCTTTATCTTGAGCGGGGTGTCGCGGTCTTCGTCGATTTGGAGTTCGCCCGCAATCTTGCCGTAAACGGTGTTATCGCCGAGCGTGACTGTCCGCATAGTCGCCGAGCCGCCCGCCACGACTGCTGCACGGAAGACTTTGTGCGGGTTTAGGAAGTCGGTACTCTCTGCGGCGGCGGAATCGGTTGCCTCATCGGGCGCAGGAGTCTTTGTCTCTTCCTTAGCCTCGCCGTTCAAAATAGACTGGTCGACTTGTATTGAGCCGTCGATTATCACGCCGTCAGCTGGAATCTTATCGCCCGTCTGAAGTAGCACGCAATCGCCCATCGTTATTTCGTTAATCGGAATTTCTGTGACGACGCCATTGCGATAGACCTTGCATTTGATAAGCGACGCTTCGCCCTGCAACTTTTGAAACGCGCTCTCGTTCTTGTACTCGGAAAAGGTTGATACCAGCGTAGCCAGCAGAACCGCCATCGCTATGCCGACTGACTCGTACCACTCTGCCTTGCCCATGAACGCAAAGAACACGTTTAGCACCAACGCGAAGATTAAGATTTTAATTATCGGGTCGTCAAAATTGCCCTTGAGCTTGTCCCAGAAACCTTCGCGAGCCTGTTCGGTGATTGAGTTGTCTCCGAACTTCGCTTTTGCCTCTTGAACCTGTGCATCGGTTAAACCTGTGATTTTCAACTTGATACCTCCAAATTACTTTTTAGAACGGCAAGTTGACGTTTCAGTTCGTCAAGTTCCGTTGCTTGTTGCTTAGTGTGTAAGATTAAAATATTCGCCGCGACAAATAGATAAGTTGTCAACGCGATATTATCTTGAGGATTTACGGAGAAAATATTTTTGTAAAAGAAATCTAATACTGCGGCTGGGGACACATTATCCGCAAAAAGATACTTTGAAGTAACGGATAATCTATCCTTAATGAAGAAATCCAAGACAACGTAACGATATTGCGGATTGTCGCGGAAGAAAGTTTTGCTCTCCATTACCTTATCCAGTGCCGTGCATACAGCAAAAGCTCGCTTAGAAATTTCTATGATATTGCCAGCGTTGCGAGACATAGAATCTTTCCTAATGCGGTAGTAATAGCTAACGAACGGTGCGCGCACATAATTTTTTGCGGAGACCAGACAGGCGAAGATAAAGACAAAATCCTCCCAACATTTAATCGGTGGAAATTTTATCTTGTTATCGCGAAGAAATTGCCGCCGGAAAAGCTTATTACAAGCCCACCACAAATATTTTCTTTGAACAAAGCCCGTTATACGTTCGCCAATGTCATCAGTTATAAGCGTCGGTTCAGTGACGAATTCGCTCCTCTGAAAGGTCTCGGACTTGGCACTGCTTATATCGTTCCCATCATCAAAAGTAAAATATTTATCCGAGTGAACTACATCAGCATTAAATTTTTCTGCGACAGTATAAAGCTCTTCAAAAGCCGTCTTGCTCAAAAGATCGTCGCTGTCGAGGAAGTAGACGTATTTGCCGCGAACCATATCCAAAGCAGAGTTTCTCGGCAGTCCTGGATAACCGCTATTCTTGGTCAGCTTCTTTAACTTCAACCTGCCGCCAAACGTATCAAAAAAATTATTGACGACGGCGCGGGAATTATCCGTTGAGCAATCGTCCACCACGATAATATCGAAATCTTGAAAGGTCTGATTCGCCAAGCTCATCAAACATTCGCCGATATACTTTTCCGCGTTATACATTGGGATAACTACAGAAATTGCGGAAGTTGACTGGGGGGGGGCATTACGGATTTTCATGTTCTCCTATCTCCAATTATTTTTTCAACACGTCGCGGATATAATCCTCAACGACGAGCAAAACAAAGTCCTGCGCGACTTTCGCCGAATAGGGGTCGTATTCATCGGTAATGGTGATGTTGTCCGAAATGACACGAATGCCGATAAACGGAACGCCCGCATTTTGACAAATTTGCGCGGCGGAAACAGTTTCCATTTCCTCGGTCGTCATGGCGTATCTTTCGTGCAATAAGTTCGTGTAATCAACCCAACACATCCACCAATCAGCGGAACCGATTGTACCGGTCGTGACGTTAAATTCTTTGTGAGCGTCGGCAACTTTTTCGGCAATGTCCAGCAAAATTTTATCGGCGACATATTCTTTTTGGGGTTGAAAATTTTTTGTCGTCTCGTCGTAAGCGTAAGTGCCGCGCATTTCCTGTTTTGTGAAATCGACGCCCGCACCTGCCGCTGAGTATTCAGCCTTGAGCGCGGAAGCCGGAATACTTTTTTCACCGATGACAATGCTACCTATTGGCAAAGAAGGAATTACACCGCCCGCCGTGCCTTGATTGATGACTGCTACAGGATTGAACTTCTTAATCGCCAAAGTTGTGGAAGCCGCCGTATTTGAAAGTCCTTGCTCCGTGCGAACAACTACGACTGGATAATCTTTGTACGTGCCCGCCACGAACAGATAATTCAGCTCGCGATAAGCCACGGGATTTTTCAAGGCGCGTACCAAAACTTCAGTCTCGATGTTCATCGCGCCTTCAATCACAATCGGACGCACGCGGCTTTTGTACTCGCCTTTAGCCTTTGGTAACGTCGCATAGAATTTTTCGGCAGTTGCGCCCGCTAGGTCAGCCGCATTGTCAGCGTTATCAACATGTTCTGCAGCCTGTGCGGGAGCCGTCACTAAGAATAAAACCGCGATTAGGAGCGCAAAAAATTTTTTCATTGCGTTTATTACCTCTTCAATATGCTACTAATATAATTTTCAGCGACAAGCAGAACAAAATCCTGTCCGATTTTTGCCGCATTCTCGTCGAAGGTGGCTCTCAGCTCGGTGTTGTTAGAGATGACACGAATGCCGATGAAGGGAATGCTCGCGTTTTGACAAATCTGCGCGGCGGAAACAGTTTCCATTTCCTCGCAACTTGAGCCGTAAGTCTCATGCAGGAAGTTCACATAGTCAATACATTCAAGCCAAGAATCTCCCGTGCCGATGACGCCCGACACGGCGTTAAACTCTTCGTGAGTGTTAGCAACTTTGAACGCGATATTAAGCAATGTCGGGTCGGCGAAATATTCCGTATAGGCTTGAAATTTGCCACTCGCCGCATCGTAGGCGTAAGTGCCGAAATTTTCCTGCTTAATCAAGTCAATGCCTGCGCCCGCCGGCGAGTAAGACAGTTTGAACGCATTCCTGTTAAAGGTGCGCTCGCCGATAACAATATCGCCGACTTTGAGGTCGTAACCATAGCCGCCCGCCGTGCCTTGATTGATGACTGCTACGGGATTGAACTTCTTAATCGCCAGAGCCGTCGACGCCGCCGAGTTCGCAACGCCGATT
>ODAJ012190096.1_pt1 | contig 11636 bp, 3 predicted proteins | sample 1539241 | NCBI WGS metagenome assembly ODAJ01 (sample SAMN02144231, study PRJEB22623) | gut metagenome | biome: sheep rumen | host: Ovis aries | place: New Zealand | reverse complement strand
CACCCTTGCTGTTCAGCTATGTACTTCGTCGTTGCCTACGCGTACTCGGGACTTTCACCCGTTAGAGCGCGCCCATGGCGCGCAAACAAAGAAAAGCCAGCCACCGAAGTGACTGACTTCTCTGTTAACCGTGTGCTAAATTAATCTTCGTCTCCTCCACAGAAGTACTCCCGCTCCGAGGACCAGGATGCTGCCGAGGATCGTGAAGAGCCGTGTGCCGGGGCCGCCGGTGTTCGGGAGGGCTGCGCCAGGGACATTGTCCACAACGGCGGTTGCATTCAACCCTCCGGCTGTGTATGTGAAGTCCCGTACGATTCCTTCTTGCTGGACTGACGCCCATTCAGCGGGTCCCTTCCCTGAAACAGGATGAAGCAAAGCGACGCCCTCCTCAGACACTTTGATATAGAAGGTATCGGAACCAACCTTCACATACCCTTCAGGTGTAGTGGATTCCTGTACAGCGTAATAGCCATAGGTCAAATCAGCGAAGGAGGCTGTTCCCGATCCGGCGGTGAACTCCGTGGCGATAGCCTCTCCCGGATCCGTTGCACCAGTATCCGCATTCAGGGAGTACAGATCGAATCCTGCGCCGTTGATCGTTGTTTCGGAGTTGATCTCTTTCTTGACAATGTTCAAGTTGAAGATCTTTTTCTCCGTGTTGGTGATTGTCAGGTTTTCCTGATCCAGCGCGACCGTGTAATCTTTGGTCTGTCCGTCCACGACGGTCTCCCCGTTCACTTCGATCTCTTCGACCTCATACTTGTAGACCCTGAATCTCGTGACCTGGCTGCCTGTTGACGGATCAGTTTCCGTGACCTGCTGGTAGGCAGGCAGGTTCGCCAGCGTCGCCGTCCAGTTCGCAGCGGATGCCTCGGCGGAAGTCAGGGACTGGTTCGTGCTGGATTCTGAGGCAACGAACTGGATGTTGCTGCCCTGGAGCGTATAGGTCAGATACTCGACCGTGGCTCCGATATCCCCTTCGGGAATCAGGGCGGCGCGCATCGCTTCCAGAGAACTATAAACCGGGTCAGAATTGGTCGTAACGGTCATGGAGAACGTTCCGGCGGCAGTGGGAGAAGGAGTGACCCAAGTTGTGTTCGTCCCGAAGGGCTGAGCCTTGAAGGTGATCGGTCCATTGGCCACCGCGTGATAGGTGTTGTCCTTCTCACTGGGATTGGTTCCACCCGAACCGGTGGTTGATGTTCCGGAGCGGGGAACTTTTGCGTCCAGCATGAAGCTGTTGCTGCTGTCATTCTGACGCACCGGAACATTACAGGCCATCGCAATCCTTTCACCCGTCTGGAACCGCTCCAGGAAGAAGTCAACATTGCTCCCCTCCCGGACATAGCGGATACCGCTGTAATCGGTGTTGATAATCGCACTGTTCGTTGCGGTGTCCCACTGATAAAGATCCCATACCACGGGAATGAAAGCGTCCACGGACTTGACCTTTACCTTGAATTTGATCCTGTCTGTGGCCGCCGCCGTGTGAGAGCCGTCCCGTTTATTCCAGATTTTCTGGATCTCAAGGTCGGTGGTCTCATGGATCCCCTGGGGATCCGGCGTATAGCTCTCATTGTAGTAGTTGACCAGGGCGGCGGTCTCCGTCTGACCGGAGTTCAAGGTCACGCTGGCTTCCGTCGTGCTCTCCTCGCTGTTCCAGACATATCCGGTGATCTCCACATTGTCTGTCTTCTCCTTCACCGTGTACGTTCCCTTGGGGAGCTCGGTGAACTCCAGCGGGGTAGAAGCGCTGACCGTGAAGGTCTTCTCCGTGCCGGAGAAGGTATAGGGGGCCGAATCTTCCTGCAGATACTTGCCCTCGCTGTTCTGGATGGTGACTGTGAACGACTTATCCTCGTTCCCGGTGATCTCGCCCTCAATCGTCTTGGTGACCTGCAGGGTGCCGGTGCTGCCGAGGGTGTTGGTGATGGTCAGAGGGTCGTCCATATTGTCCCTGGAGACCGTGAGCATATCTTCCCCGTCCGTGTCGATCTTCGCCTCGGAATCGGTGCGGATGTTCTTCTCCGTCGCGGACATGATGTAATAATAGTACGGGTTTCCGTTCTCGTCCGCCGCATCGATACCCTCGGTGATGACCTTCTCCCAGTCAGTGTCGCTGGCGCTCAGGGTGACCTCCTTGGTCCAGCCGTCCGTGACATAGACCTGGGTGTCCTTCTCAGCCTCCGGCGGGTTGCCGCCGTTGGTCACGGTCTTCGTCTCCACAGCGGGCGCGGAGGCAGCTTTGGCCGGAGCCATATGGTGGAAGGATTGGAGGGTGACACCGGGGCTGACGCTGTTTGAGCCGTCCCCGACGGGGGTGATGGTGACAGAGTTGGGAACGAACTTATTCGAATTGCCCCAGTCATTCGGATTCGCATTGATCTTGATCTCCAGCTTCTTGTCCTTTACCAGAGTGTAATCTACCCAGAATTTCGCGCAGTATTCATTATTGTAATTCTCCGAAGAAGAATTGAGCGGCATTGTCTGCCCGTTATATTTGGCTTCCTTGACATCGCGGTTAGCAGCCCATCCGCCGTTATAGCAGTAGAATGTTAGCCTGACCTTGGTGCCAACCGGAATATCAGAGGGAACTGTACCGGAGGCAAGGCTGGTACCATTATAATCCCAGTGATGGATCTCATAGGAGTTGTTGCTGTCGACCACCTGCTCATAGAGCTTTGTAAATGTGATCGTTTTCTCGTCGTCTTTATTCAGCTCCTGGACAGCGGGATTGGGACTAACGGTGTTCTGCTGCAGAAGGTAGTTGGACGGGTGGTTGACCCCTACCTCCTCCACGGTGTATGTCCCGACGGGCAGTTCAAACGCAAAGGTCTGGTCGTTCGACTTGCTGTAATTCACGCGGGTGATCTCCCTGCCCTTTTCCCCATTGACCATCTCGTAGACAACATAGGTTGAGCTGAAGGTGTTGGAGGGATCGGTCACATTGCTGGCGACATTCAGTATGCCGGTGTGCTGTGTATAGTGGCTGTTGAATGTCACCACTTTCGGCGTAGTGCCCGAGATTACGATGTCCTCGCTCTCTCTGCCCTCGGGCGTATGCTCTGCGTCAAAATGTTCAGGATCTGTCGTCGTCTGACGGACGTAGTAGGTACCGTCGGGCAGACTGAGGACCACGTCCTCGCCGTTGGTATCACCGGATGCGACAATATTGTTTTCTTTGTCAAATACAGTGTAATGTGCCTGGAATGTCATGCAATCCTGAGACGCGTAGGGTGACAGTTTCTTGGTGACGTTGGAGTGGATGATCAGGTTCTCCTTGTCCTTCAGCTTATAGCGGCCCAGGGTGAGGGTAATCTCCACATTCTTCTTGTCGTTGTCGGTCCAGTCGCCCTCCCAGTTCTTCTTGACCTTCAGATGCACCGGAGAGTTTTCGATCCGGTATTCCGTGATCTTGTCGTTTGCCGTGCTCTTGTCCGCGATCTTGATGGAGGTCGTATAGCCTTCGACGGGATTCTCCTTGACGGTGTAGGTGATCTGCTTCCCGTCCGGCGTCTTGTCGGGGAGATGCTCGATGGTCCGTTTCCACTCGTCCCCGGAAGTCAGGGTAAAGGTCTTGCCGTCAATGGCCGCCACCGGATAGGGCACCGGATTGGAACCGGCCTCTTCGCCGGGGATCGTGGCCTTCACAGTGAATTCAACCGTATCGCTGGCGTGGTTCTTCGTCTGCGCGTCCTTCCAGTCCTTCACTACGTCCAGATTGGCCTCCGGGAGACGGTTGACGATAGTGGTGGTGTCCCAGGTCTTGATGTCGTGGTTTCCTGCTTTCCAGCCCACTTCTCCCTTCTTGCTCATATTGATCAGTTTTCCGCTCTTGTTCTTCTCCTTCGGGGAGATGAACGGGGTCATAACCGCTGTGTTCAGTTCCTGGACATAATACTGAACGGTAGGCGCGAGCTTGGAGATGGTAACGGTCTCCCCGTTTTTGATCGTGACGATGCCGTCCTTGATGGGGAAGCCCTGATCGATAATGGCACCCTCAGCGTTTTTGCGGACGGTGTAGTTCTTGGAGGTATCCGTATTTTCCGTATCGGCTGTATTGTAGAGCGTAAACGGCACAGTGGAGCCTTCCGCAGTATCCCGCACACGCACCTCATAGGTGAATTCCTTGTTCTGGTACTCGGCGCGCTGTTCCTGAGGCAGGTTCTCCAGCCCCTGGATCTCCTTTTTCAGGTTCAGGCTCTTGGTGACCAGAAGGTTGAAGCGGATGGCGCAGTTGGAATCGCAGCCGCCGCGCTCCAGATAGAAGAAGTCCACCGTGTGCTTGGACATGTTCTTCGTGCTGAATGTCTTTCCGCTGCCAGCAAAGAGCTGAGTAAAGGTCTTTGTTGTGGTGATAGGGATCCCATTGTAGTCGTATTCTTCCACAGTCGATGTCAGATGCTCAAAATCGATCGTACCTTTGACGGGCTGATGGACACCGCCCATATCCAGCACCAGCACCCCGTCCACGAAGACCCAGACGTCATCGTCGCCGGAGAACTCAAAGGTCATCGGCAGATTCGTCTCCGGGTCTTTGCCGCCGGTGGGGTAGTAGAACTCAGTGTGCAGGCTGGTACCGAACTGGTGGTTGTAATGGTTCTGGGTTGGGCTTTTCTCTTCCCGATATGTATTGTCGTAATCCGTGAATGGGAAGAAGCCGATCTTTTCCTTGCGCTCAACGCCGTCTGTAGGAGAATCTTTTTTATATGTGTCGCTGTAGAGCAGAATCTCGTTGTTGTCCTCGCTCATACGGGCGTAGTTCCATTCACTGTCGTAATAGTAGTAGCCGTCGTCATCCTTTCGGAGGAAGCCCTGCAGGCCCTTTCCGTCCCTGCCCTCATAGGCGGTGACGCCACTCTGTCCGCCTGCGCCGAACAGATAGCCCAGGCTGCCGTTGTCCTTTGTGTCGTTGGTTTGCCAGTAAGCACTGTTCAGCACAGGATAGCCCGCATCGTTCAGCTTCTGCTGGACGATCCCGGGGTTGGCCATTTTATTGTATTTCTTGACGTTTGAAGACTGGTTCCATTCACCGGTAAACTGATTGATTTTGGAAACGCCAGTTCCATTCAGGCCACTCTGGCCGGAGCCGGAGAACAGCAGGCCGCGGCCGTTGTTAATGCCAGTGCCGTTCCGGTAAGTAGATTCGGACGGGCAGCCGTTGCCACTGCCCCAAACAACATCAATATCCCTGTTATTGACTGTGCCTTCATAGTCAAACATCTTCAGAACGATGCCATCTTCCAGAATATCCCAGGTGGAGACATAGCCGGGCATGATCTTATTCTCCTCGACCTGCTGCAGGTTCAGCCATTCGGAGGGAACAAAGCCATCCGCTTGTTCATCCATCGTGTCTGAGGTCTGGTACTTCATCTCAAATACATTATTTGAGAAGTTGAGGTAGCCCCACTGCTCGTTCTGCAGGGTGGAGAAGCGATATCTGCCCTTGCTGTGGGTATCTGTTGAGTTGAGTTTATCGTTATCATACTGGACCCGGAAGGGGGTGGCTTCGTCCTTGTTTTCGGTCAGGCTGATGTTGGTGCCGTCCACATGGATATACTTTCCGTCTGCGGAGAGGTAGTAGCCACCCTTGGTCCAGTAGTAGGAGCCGGTGTACGACCGGTTGCCGCTGTTGTAGCTCTCGTCGAACGCGGCGGGATTGTATTCCATCTTCCAGTGGAAGAGGTTTCCGAGATCGGTGCTGACGTCATTGGTGTTCAACCGCCTGGCCTCGTTCACCTCTGCCTTCATGGCGCGGTTGCTATAGGAGACGATAAAGGCCGAGTTATCCAGGCCCAGGGGGTCCGTGGACTGGGCGTCGGTAACCTTGATGGTAACCACCGCTCCATCCTTCATGGTAACCGTCAGCGTCTCTTCGCTTATAAACGGCTGCACACTGATCAGAGCCCAGTCCCCGGCTTCTACCGTCTGTGCATTGATTTCTGCGATCTGATCATCTGTCAGATCCGCACTGTATTCTACTTCGAGTCCATTGGCTTCCTTCAGCCCGCCAACTGTGGTCGCGCTATAAACCTTTCCAACCCACACCAACTCCGGACTGGAGAATTCCACGCTCTCCACATCCGCCACGAACTTCTTTGTCGCTTCGCTGACTTCCACATCGCCTAATGTGAGCGCTGTGTTCGTATCAGCGTTTATACCATTCTCTTCCACCACTTTGTTGGCAGAATTTCCATCGACATTTTCAGCAATTACAGACCTATTTTCGTCCCCATTTCCCCCAGAGTTCGTATTACCAATTATACCCAGTACTTCTACGAGGTCTGTAAAGCTGACAAATCCGCCTCCGGGAAGGTTAAACTCATACTTCTTCCCGTCCACTTCCCAGTGGAAATCCACCGTATATATGACACCATACACAGAGAAAGACTCAGCCGTGAACTCGACCGTCGCAGCTCCACCATCCTGAATCTCTGCCGCATTAGCCTCAATCACCTCTGCATCAGCTTTCTTATTCGCAAAGTGGACTGCACTGACCTCTGTGTCAGGATTTTCCGCCAGCGGCTCGGTGTACGTGATCTCAACGGACACACCGTTCTCCGGCGTAAATTCCTTGCCATCGACCATAATCTTTATGTCAAAAAAGCGTGCGGCAAAGCGGGGAAGCGTCTCCTCTTCCGTAAGTCCCATGGCTTTTTTTGTTTTTTCGAGATATTTCTTATATTCTTTAGAGTCCTGAGCAATCTCAGAGACGGTTAGACCAGCCCCCTCAGGTATTCCCGAGGTCGCGTCATAGGTAAGAGTAACAGTATAATCACTGCCTGTTGCTTTCAGAGTCCCTACTTCCGGCGCAGCTTCCTCGCCATTGGTCTCTGCGGAATCTGTCTGTGCGTTCTCTTCCCGAGAATCGCTATAGTCCGGTATCTCCGCATCGGTCTCGGCCGCCGCAGCCTTGAGCACCTCGTCCACATTACCGGCGAGGATACCGACAAGACTATCACTCTCTGCGAGGTCATTTCCCTTCAGGGAGAGAACTGTGATGATACCATCAGTCAGCTCAACGACTGAAGACTCATCCGGATTAACAGATACAAGTTCATCTCTGACATCTGAAAGGTCATCGGAGACCTCCGGAGAGTTATCCGCTGCCACCGTCACGAATCCATCTACATCGTCAGACAGCCGCTCAAAACGTCCTGCGAAGAGTGTGTCATCTAAATGTTCAACTGTATTATTATGGAAAATGATCTGAATATCGACAAGACCGGTTTTAGGGGTCACATCGACGTTGTTACATATAAGCGCAAAATCATAGAAGGCACAGGTCGTCGTATCATAAATAAACTCCTTGTCAAGGAGCTTGGCAGACCTGCTGCTGAGATCAGCATATTTTTCAGATTCCGGATCGACAGGGTTTACAACAAGTTCGGATTCCGCCGGTATTACCTCGTCGGTACTGAAGATGGCCGTCGCCGTCATGTTGTCATCAGCATATGCGAATGTGACCGCGTTCTCATGATCCGCTGCTATACTGACACCTTCGGGTTCCAGCGCATTTTCCTCGAACATGTCATTTGTGTCGGCCTCCTTTTCCAGGTACATGCCGCCTACGTCCTCGACCTTGTTCCTCTCAACAGTAATCGCGGGTAGAATTAATGCATATGTGGTGGCAAATGTTATTATCGCCGCCAGCACAGTGACGACCCGTTTCCAGCGCTTAAGCGCCTTATGCTTATTAATGATCCTGTTAAGCCATACAATTAAACTCTTCATGCTGTCCCCTCTTATGTGCGATTATTACGTCGTATATCACGTCAAAAGCGAACAGGCATTTCATCTTACCTGTTCGTTACATAAAGCTGAATAATCACCGAATAAACCACTGCCCATGCAAGCTAAAAACACAAGTCACGTCGGAGGGCAATGAAGTGAATTACCACTAATATTGTACAACCATACCAGCGATATTTCCACTTAATATTACTTATAATACATTAATAAAAGTTAATAAATGCCATAGTTATCCCAAAAATTTCCCGATTTTCAGCAATTTCCGCCATCTACAGTGTCATACAGATCAAACTTGACCGCACCAATAGAAAAGAGACCGGCTTCTCAGCCGATCTCTGATCTTTTTCATTTCCGGTCTCATTCTCAAGACCGTCTCTTCCGCGGCGCGGATTAAATTATTCTCGATCTTCGTCTCATAAGGAGAAGTCCCGCTCCCGCGAAAAGGACCGCTCCAATGATCGTGAAGAGCCTTGTTCCGGGACCGCCGGTGGATGGGAGGGCTGCGCCGGGAGTATTCGGCACAATGAATTCCGCATTTTCAGCGGCCGGTATCTCTGAATGCCTGACGGTCTCTATCGTCCCGTCAATGTCTGTAATCTCACCGTTGGCAACCACAAAGTATACCGGGTAAGCTTCCGTGATTACATAGCCCTTTGGCGGAATCAACTCATGCAGCCGGTATTGACCATCAACAAGATCTGTTAACGTTACTCCCTCTTTCGGAACAGTGAATCTGCCCTGTGCATCGAGCTGCGGTCCGAAAGCCCCGGTCACCTTCATCCAGTTACTGCTGCTGTTCTCCCGGTGTTCTAAGGTAAATACCGCCCCGGCGAGGTAGTTGGTACTGTCCGGCTTATCATCCGTCTTTTGATAACAATTGCAAATGATGACTTCGCGTTAATGATTTTACCGTACCCGCCCGGCTCATCCTCATTTTCAGAAATATAGTACACATGCTTTCCGACAGCCTCATAGCGGTTAGTCATATTGGTAAACACATCCGGAGAGTCGCTTTCCGTCCGCTCGAACTCATAAGACACCTCATATTCTTCCGGTACTTCCGCCTCTTCAAGTGTATACTGAATAGGTTCATACCGGGCAGTCGATGTCCCCGCATCCGCCAGAACTTTTGGATTTAAATCATGAATCGTGAGCTTCCAGTTCTTTTCCGGGTCAGAATTTCCGGAGAGAATAAACAACCCATGCGTATCCGAAGGATTCATGATCTGTGTTCTAGTGCCGGTCACAGGGTCCTTAGCCCATAATCTGAATTTCACCTCCGTGACACCTTCCGGGTGAACACCGCCGTTTCCTACCCACTTTTTTTCGATCGTCAGTTTTGTGGACCCGACCTGGATGACAGGGTGCGGATACTGCTCCGTCTTTTCATCATCTCCGTAGATGTATGTCAGTTCCGCCTTTGTGTTGGATCGGAATCCCGGATTTCCGGCATTTGTTTCAGTATCGCCCCAGCTTGTCAGATTCTCTCCGTAATCGGTATCCTTCTCACCAAATGCGTTATACCCGGAGGAATGGATGTCATTCATCTTTCCCTTTGCATAAGCTTCATATGCCTTGCTCGAAGCCTGGACATTGAAAGACAACACATACTTATCCCCGTTCTCATAGGCAAGGTCCTCTGCAAAGACAAGATTGACTTCTTTGGTCTGAGAATCCCAGTAGATCGTGCCGACTTGAACATTACCGTTAGTAACCGAATATGTCCCATCTGCACCGGGTGTTACAGTAAGCATGGTTCCGTTTTTAGTCACCGCAAAATCAGGTGCCTTGGCATACAGTTCCACAAAATCACTTAGCGTATCACTGATTGCTACATTTGTGATCGGCTTCTGCTCGAAGAGCTCCTTTAGTGCCTGGGCAAGCTGATCTCCATTGGCGGCGTTCCTGTATTCTCCACGCTCATCTGCAAGATAGCGAAGAACACTGTTGTACTGAAGATATCCGTTAGTGCTGGGAAGGTTGTAAGAAGCATTGGAAATCCTTGATTTCGGATAATTATCACCGTTCAGCTGGGTATGGAATCTGGAAATGTCATCAGCCTGTATATCATTCGGCATATTACCGGCAAATCCAATCGCATGGATGATCAAATTTTCATACTTCTCATCCGATTTAAAAGTATCAATAATTCCTTTGGTTGCCGGAATTACACCCTGCACATTGAGCTGACCCACCAGGTTCTGGTATTTCTCCTTTCCGTATACAAATGCTTCGCTGTAGTTGATATTATCTCCATTCCAGCGATGCTGCGTCTGATAGACCCAGTTAGGAATATATCCGCCCCTTTCATTTCCGCTGGTACCGTACACCGTCGGCAGTCCGTCACTCATGAAGAATACATACGTCGGTTTATCCTTCCTGTCCTCAGGAATTGCATCCACCTGCTGCTTTACCATCTCTATACCGGCCTGGTAGTTTGTCCAGCGACTCTGGTCCTGATGACCAACAGTCTCCTGCAATCCGTCTGAGTTCGGAGGCGTGGTCACATACGGCTCGTTGATCAGATTTCTGACTGTATTCTTGATCGTGTTATTCTGCTCCTCTGTCTCACCGGCATCAGTCCAGTCTAATACAACTCCGGTTCCATCTGCTATTCCGTTGTGCGTATTGCGGTAATCCGAAAATTTAACAATGGTAAGATGATTCCCGGATCCTTCCTCTAGAACCGAATCAATGAATCCGCCTGCCTTAGTGAGCGCTTCCTGCATATGCTGATATCGGGTCTTGTTACCGCCCATATCCTTATTGGTCATTGAAGAAGACCAGTCCTCCACGAAAATAATGTTCGCGTTGGAAGCCCTGTTGGAAAAAGTCATATCCAAGTACAGACGATACATATCATTTTTCGCGTTATCATCTGACTGATATGCCGTTGTCAGGTCATCACTGTCCGTGCCGCCGTCACCCAGATAATCGATCTGCTTATGCGGATGCAGGGAGATTTCGCCGTCAGGTGTAGTTGTCCCCTGCTCACTGCCGCCCTTTTCACATTGATTGCTTTAATTGTCCAGATTTCGGTATCGCCCGGATTTTCTTCTTTCACCGGCGGCTCGATGACCACATCTTTCTCTCCCGATGTCGCCTGCTCCAGTGTTACACCGTCCTCAGCGATGATCAGCCGTAGCATGCCTATATGGTAATATTCGGCCGGAACTTCACCCTCCTCGAGCAGATATGTCCCGTAGGGGAGAACGCCTCTCCAGAATTCACCTGTAATATCGTCTGATAAAAGGTTTGTCAGTTCCTGTGCTTCTGCGCCTTCTCCGAGAGTAACGACCGCCCCCTTCTGATCTAAATCGGGCCCTTCTGCCTCATAGATCGTAAAGGACACATTTCCGAGGTCTATCTGATTCCCATCCGGGTCATCCTCGCTGATTCCGACTTTTTTCAGAATAATCTTCTTTCCGATGCCCGTATTAGTCACAATGATATTCTGGGCTGCGTTCGATACGCTGACCCCGGAGAGCGTCTTTCCGTCATCAGAAACAACAATTCCCGGAGCCGGCACTGCTACATCCTCTCCGTTGACATCGACAGCCTCTCCCGCAATAGATTTGAATTCATACGGCACGTCATCCGGCGTCTCTTCATAGAAAGAATAGGAGTACCCTGCCGGGACGTTGATAATGCGGAGCCAGTCCTTTGCGCGTATTTCCAGAGTAAAATCAGAACTGTTGGAAATCACTTTTTTCTCGGATCTTCCGGCTGCTCCTGTCTCATCAGTGTATTCATCGCCGTACAGTCTGTACTCGAGACGCGTCCCTTCGCCGTTTTTAGTAATACTTCCGTGAAGCGTGAATACGCAGGTCTGATCTGTCGTGATCTCATCACCGTCTGCATCCACCAGTTTTTTAAAGATGTTG
>ODAJ012136479.1_pt1 | contig 11636 bp, 11 predicted proteins | sample 1539241 | NCBI WGS metagenome assembly ODAJ01 (sample SAMN02144231, study PRJEB22623) | gut metagenome | biome: sheep rumen | host: Ovis aries | place: New Zealand | reverse complement strand
TTCCCCCTCTTCTTTATTCATCTCTTAATCTCAGTCAAATCTCTCAGACTGAAAACAAGGCGTTCACCTTGTTCACCTCGTTAACAATGTCTACAAAAGTTACATTTTCTACAATTTGAAGTTAACCTTTCCAGAAAAATATCATGGTTGACTTTGTTGACTTTCGTTTTACTGACAGGGGTGTCACTTTACTGAGACGGTTGACACAATTTCTGATTTGGTTTACTTTGTTTACCAAAGTTACCTTTTGATGTAGCCGATGTTGTTTTTTGTTGTCCTTGTTGTCTTTATAATCTATTCTCTTTTGTCCTTATTCTATCCTTTGTCTTCGTCTTCGTAGCCTTCAGGGCGTTTCGTTTTCGTAGGCGTCAGCCTCCTTCCGTGTCCATCTGATTTATCCGTGGTCTTTTCATTAAGGCACCGTCGCGAAACGCGACACCCCTTGCAGGGGAGTAACGAAACGTGACTCCATAGGGATGTCACTATTAATGACACCCCTCAAAAAACTTTGTTTTTTCTTTGTTATTCCAAAGATTTTTTGTACCTTTGTAGTGTTAAACTGAAACCTGAAAAAATAAGGAGTAACAGAGGGCATTACGATGAATACAGAGAAGCAAATGGCTAAGGCAGCTGGCGATTTTGCCAAGAGATGGCAGGGCAGAGGATATGAGAAGGGTGACTCGCAGGTGTTTTGGACAGAGTTGCTTACAGAGGTGTATGGCATAGAGAATCCCAGCACTTTCATTCGCTATGAAGAACAGGTTAAGGTTGATAACACAAACTTCATTGACGGACACATCCCTTCAACTAAGGTGCTGATAGAGCAGAAGTCCCTGGGCAAGGATCTGCGCAAAGGCATAGTGCAGAGTGATGGTTCAGTGCTCAACCCCTTTCAGCAGGCTAAGCGCTATGCAGCCGAATTGCCTTACTCGGAGCGTCCGCGTTGGATAGTGACCTGTAATTTCGCTGAGTTCCTTGTGTATGATATGGAACAGCCTAACGGCGAGCCAGAAGAGATACTGCTTGAGAATCTTGGCAAGGAATACTATCGTCTTAAATTCCTTGTTGATGTGAAGAGCGAACATCTTAGCAAGGAGATGCAGGTTTCGATGCAGGCAGGAGAGATAGTTGCAAGGATATATGATGCTTTGCTGAAACAGTATGATGATGACAGCCCAGAGGCTCAGCGTTGGTTGAATATCCTCTGTGTCAGGATAGTGTTCTGCCTATATGCTGAGGATGCAGGAGTCTTTGCCCATGACCAGTTCCATGATTTCCTGATAACCTATGAGGCAAAGGATTTGCGCAGGGCTTTGCGTGACCTGTTCGAAGTTCTGAACACTCCGCAGGAGAAGCGAAGCAAGTATCTGCAAGCAGATTTGCAGGCATTCCCTTACACGAATGGAGGTTTGTTTGAAGAGGAAATAGAGATACCACAATTTACAGAAGAACTGAAGGAAACCTTGTTGAGAAACGCAAGTCTTGACTTCGACTGGAGCGAAATATCTCCAACCATCTTTGGAGCAGTGTTCGAGAGCACCCTCAACCCCGAGACTCGCAGAAGCGGTGGTATGCACTACACCTCAATAGAGAATATACACAAGGTGATAGACCCCCTGTTCTTGAATGATTTGCGCAGAGAACTGGACGAGATACTTGAGGAAAAGGTTGAAAAGCAACGCATCAAGAAACTCGATGCTTACCAAGACCACCTTGCCTCTCTCACCTTCCTTGACCCAGCCTGTGGCTCAGGCAATTTCCTTACGGAAACATATCTTTCACTTCGCCGTCTGGAGAATGAAGCCATCCGCGAGCGCTATCACGGACAGACAATGATGGGTGCCTTTGTTAATCCTATCAAGGTCAGCATACAGCAGTTCTATGGCATAGAGATAAACGACTTCGCAGTAACTGTTGCCACCACAGCCCTCTGGATAAGTGAGGCACAGATGTTAGCAGAAACAGAGAAAATCATCAAGCAAGATATTGACTTTCTGCCTCTGAAGGCATATCACAACATTCGTGAGGGTAATGCCCTGAGGATGGATTGGGATATAATGGAAATGCCAACAGGCATTCCTACGATACATGCTAAGAATGTTCACCTGATTATAGAGCCAGAACCAGCTATGGCAAGTGAGCCTATAGCAGAATACAACGATGTCAATATCGTAACTCATAGCTTTGATGGTAAGAGAGTACCAGACGTTGAGCGCTATCAAGTTCAGTATGACTACATCATGGGTAACCCTCCGTTTGTGGGCTATTCTCTACAGAGTAAAGAACAAAAGGAAGATTTGAGAAACCTCATGACAGGTTTTGGTAGCAATATTGATTATGTTGCAGGCTGGTATTACAAGGCTTCTCAGCTAATTAGAAAGACAAACACCAGATGTGCTTTTGTATCAACTAATTCCATAACACAAGGTGAGCAAGTAACTGCTATATGGAAACCAATGTTTGAAAAGTTTGGTATTCATTTTGACTTTGCCTACCGAACTTTCCGCTGGGATAGTGAAGCCAGTTTAAAAGCACATGTACATTGTATAATTATAGGATTTAGCGCAGATGATATTAAAAGAGAAAAGAAGATATTCCTAAATGACAATCAGATACTAAATTCAGAAAATATTAATGGTTACCTTCTAGATGCGCCTACTGTATTTATAGAGAAGAATTCTAAACCCCTTTGTGATGTTCCTCCAATGATACGAGGTAGCTCACCAATTGATGATGGTAATCTGCTTTTAACAATTGAGGAAAAAGAAGAATATCTCAATAAAGAGCCTCAAGGAGAAAAGTTTCTCAGACCATTTATGATGGGAAAAGATTTTATTGAGCGTAAACCTCGTTGGTGTTTTTGGCTTGTCGGAGCTAATCCTACAGAATTAAAAGCCTGTCCTTTGTTACTGAAGCGTATAAATGCTGTAAGAGATTTCCGTCTAAAAAGTAATAAGGCTGCAACAATAAAGAGTGCAGTAACTCCAACTTTGTTTGGCGAAATGCGACCTTGTGAGAGTGAATACATAGCAGTTCCAAAGGTTTCTTCCGAAAACAGAAGGTATATTCCAATGGAATATTTGAAGGAAAATATTATTGCAGGAGATAAACTATTCCAAATGCCGTATGCTTCTTTATACCATTTAGGTGTGCTAACAAGTAATGTACACATGGCTTGGATGCGTGTCGTTTGTGGAAGATTGGAGATGCGCTATAGTTATTCCAATACTATAGTTTACAACAACTTCCCTTGGCCTAATCCTACAGAAGCACAGAAGGCAAAGATTGAACAGACTGCTCAGGCTATACTCGATGCAAGGGCTCTATACCCAGACAGCAGTCTTGCTGACCTCTATGACGAACTGACTATGCCAGCAGAGCTTCGCAAGGCTCACCAAGACAACGACCGTGCTGTGATGCAAGCCTATGGCTTCGACATTAAGACTATGACTGAGAGCCAATGTGTAGCAGAGTTGTTTAAGATGTACCAAGAACTGGCAAAATAAACCTACTACAACCTGACTCCGCGAAATGCAGACTCATGAATGAACCTGAAGGAACGAAAAGTTCATATAGGTCAAAATCTATATTTCCCCTTAAAATTTGGAGGAAAGGAAAAAAGTTTGTAAATTTGCAGGCAAAGAAAACTATAAGGGAAATGAGTGCTATAAGAAATACCACATCCTCTTCGTATATGCCTCCCTATTGGGGATTACTGAAGAATCTGAGTGACAGAGAGAAGTTAGGCTTGATATCTCTGTTGAGTAGTTCAATTGTTAGCAAAGGAAGAAAAAGAAGAACGTCAGCTAACTGGGCAAGTCGCTTTGCAGGAGTTTGGAAGGATGAACGTACTGCAGACGAGATTGTCGAGGATATACGTAGTTGTAGAACTTCAAATAATTTTGATGTTGAACTATGAACGGATATTTGCTTGATACAAGTGTTTGTGTTGCCCTGTTTCGTGGCAATACAGATGTAGAGAACAAGTTGAATTCCGTGGGCAGAAAAAAATGCTATGTTACGGATGTTGTAGTTGCGGAACTGAAGTTCGGAGCATATAAGAGTTCACGAGTAGCAGAAAATCTTCAGCAGATTTCTGATTTTATTGAAGAAGTAAAAGTTATTCCCTTTGCAACCACAATAGATACATTTGCTCAAGAAAGGTTGAGATTGATGAAAAATGGAAATAGAATAGATGATTTTGACCTTCTTATAGGATGTGCTGCAAAGTCTATGGGACTAACAATGGTTACCCATAATGTTAAGCATTTTGAACATATAGAAGGAATCCATATTGAGGATTGGATAAAATAGAACTTCTTAACTAAGTAAAACACCAGCGCCCTGCTCAATAATAGAGTGGGGCGTTTTATATCCACCTCTGATATTCCCCTTTAAAATTTGGAGGAAAGGAAAAAAGTTTGTAAATTTGCCAGCAGAAACGAAATTATTTGATTATGGCTAAAGCGATGAGTGATAAGATAGAGTATATAGTGCTGCTTGTTGCGGTGTTCGCTGCTCAGTTTAGAGTGACGGAGGCTGAGGCATTTCGCTATCTCAGTCGCTATGGTGCCATGGATTTGTGTGATAAACATTATGGCATTATGCATACACTCTCTGTGGAAGAGAATATTAAGACACTGCATGAGTATTGTCAAATGAAGGGAGGGACACTATGAAATTGTATCATGGCTCAAATGTTGACATACAGAAGATAGACTTGGAAAAATCTAAGCCTAACAAGGATTTTGGTAAGGCATTCTATCTGTCGGAGAATTATCAGCAGGCTATGGAAATGGCACAGTTTAAGGCTGAATTTACAGATACAGAGCCTGTGGTAAGTGTTTTTGAGTTTGACAAAGGACTCATGACGGATTTGCGTTGCAAATGTTTTGAAGGTTATACAGAGGAGTGGGCTCATTTTGTCTATGACCATCGTACAGAGCCACAAGGGAAGACTCTGCACGACTATGACATAGTGTATGGTCCGATAGCTAATGACAGAATAGGTGCGCAGATAACCAGATTTCGCCAAGGGTATATAACATTTGATGAATTTCTCAATCGCATTAAGTATATAAAGGGTATAACATATCAATATGCTTTCTGCACACAGAAGGCTGTGGATATCCTCGTTAAACAATAAGTGTTAAGTGACTATGAACGTATCAGAGACAGAATATCAAAATATGAAAGAGAATATTGTGAAAGATCTCATTTCCCGCTTGATTGATGAGAGAGGTTACGATATGCAGAAAGCCTTTGATGCTGTTTATAACTCACGTGTTTTTGAAAAACTCAGCAATCCGAAAACAGGTTTGTTTTTTCAGTCCTCAGGCTATGTGTATAGCTATTTATCAGAGGAACTTTTCGAGGGAGCATAATATCTCCAGCACAAGAATATAGCCACTGTCGCGTCTTGCGACGGTGGTTTGTTGTATTTATAATAGTGGAAAATAATTAAATGATTGTTAATTTGGCGCTCATGTCAGGAATTTTGATTATCTTTGCATTAAATAATTAGGAATTAGGATTAACTAACAATAAAGAAAGTTCACGATTATGGCTGAAACAGTTGATATAAGAGAACTAAACGTTCTGATAGAACAGCAGAGTAACTTTGTTACTAACCTCACTACGGGTCTCAACAGGGTGATAGTGGGACAGAAGCACCTGATAGAGTCACTGCTCATAGGACTGCTGAGCGATGGCCACATACTGCTGGAGGGTGTGCCTGGTCTTGCCAAGACATTGACCATAAACACGTTGGCAAAGCTGATAGACAGTAAGTTTAGCAGAATACAGTTTACTCCTGACCTGTTGCCTGCTGATGTGGTGGGTACTATGGTTTACTCGCAGAAGGAGGAGGGCTTCCAGATTAAGAAGGGTCCTGTGTTTGCAAACTTCGTGCTTGCCGACGAAATAAACCGTGCCCCAGCCAAGGTGCAGAGTGCACTGCTGGAGGCCATGCAGGAGCATCAGGTGACCATTGGCGACAATACTATGGCTCTGCCTAAGCCTTTCCTTGTGATGGCAACGCAGAACCCAATAGAGCAGGAGGGTACATACCCACTGCCTGAGGCTCAGATGGACCGTTTCATGCTGAAGGTTATCATAGGCTATCCTACCATAGAGGAGGAGAAGAAGATTATGCGCGAGAACCTTGCTGGCAGTATGCCTGAGATTCTCCCAGTGTCAAGTGCCGACGAGATACTGAAGGCTCGTGAGGTGGTGAAGCAGGTGTATATAGACGAGAAGATAGAGCAGTACATAGCCGATATGGTGTTTGCTACCAGATACCCTAAGCAGTATGGTCTGGACGAACTCAGTCCGATGATCACCTTTGGTGCTTCACCTCGTGCCAGCATCAACCTTGCCAAGGCTTCACGCGCTTACGCTTTCATTAAGCGCAGAGGCTATGTGGTTCCAGAGGATGTGAGAGCAGTGGCTCATGACGTTTTGCGTCATCGTATCGGCCTGTCATACGAGGCAGAGGCTAATAATATCACAACAGAAGACATAGTAAGTCAGATTATCAATAAGGTTGAGGTACCGTGAACGGAACGGAATTACTTTCCAAGGTCAGGAAGATTGAAATCAAGGCAAAGGGACTGTCAAACAATCTCTTTGCTGGTCAGTATCACTCAGCATTCAAGGGTAGAGGAATGGCATTCGCAGAAGTGCGCGACTACCAGTATGGCGATGACGTGAGAGATATTGACTGGAACGTCACTGCCCGTTTTCATCGTCCCTATGTCAAGGTGTTTGAGGAGGAGCGCGAGCTCACCGTCATGCTGCTGGTGGATGTCTCTGGCTCGCTGAATTTTGGCACCAGGGTGGAGACCAAGGCCGAGATGGCTGCTGAGATAGCCTCAACACTGGCATTCTCAGCCATACAGAATAATGATAAGATAGGTGTGATATTCTTCTCAGACCGTATAGAGAAATACATACCACCCCAAAAGGGCAGAAAACACATACTGTACATAATACATGAGATGCTATCCTTTGAGCCTGAATCAAAGAAGACTGACATCGGTGTGGCACTGGAGTTTCTGGGCAAGACGCAGAAGAGACGTTGCACAGCCTTCCTGATGAGCGACTTCTACGACCGTAAGGACTTCGAGAAACCCCTGCAGATATGTCACTCGCGTCATGATGTGGTTGGTATAAGAATCTACGACCAGCTGATGGAGAATATGCCTGATGTGGGCATACTGCGAGTGCATGATGCAGAGACAGGCTACGAGCAGTATATAGACACTTCATACAAACCCCTGAGAATGGCCCATAACAAATACTGGAGAGAGCATTCGGAGAGGGTAAGACAGGTGTTTCAGCGTAATTCAGTAGATTATGTGAGTGTGGCTACTAACGGCAATTATGTAACGGCACTTCAGCAGCTGTTCGCGATGAGAGCATGATGCAGTTCATAGTTCATAGTTCATAGTTCATAGTTAACAAAAAGCAGAGTGAAGTATATTCTTAACATGTTGTTGTTCATAGCGTTATCAATTCCTGTTGCAGTAAAGGCGCAGGGGTTGGTGGAGAGCAAGATTGACTCTGTTCAGATACTTGTTGGTGAGCAGACTGGCTACCATATATCTGCTACAGTGAAGCCAGGACAGAGGGTGGTGTTCCCACAATGGAAACCTCAGCAGCAGATAACTCCTGGAGTGGAAGTGGTCGATGCTCCGATAATAGACACAGTGGATGCCAACGACGGATTTATCAAGGTGTCACAACACCTGGTGCTGACATCGTTTGAGGACACCTTGTACTACATTCCTAAGCAGAATGTAAAGATAGACAACAAGACCCTGCAAACCAACAACCTGGCGCTGAAGGTGCTCACCGTAGAGGTGGACACCCTGCATCCTAACCAGTTCTTTGGTCCGAAGGATGTTCAGGACAACCCCTTCCTGTGGTCAGAGTGGATAGAGCTGTTGTGGTTAGGCATCGCTGCAGTGGTGTTATACATACTGTGTCTGTTGGCATACATCAGACTCAAGAGCAACAAACCGTTTAAGTTTAAGGTGCGCATAGTAAAGAGAATACCACCACACCAGAAGGCTCTCAACACTATCCAGGCACTGAAGAACGGAGGAACAGACAGGGCAAATACAGAGGATGAAGTAAAGGCTTACTACACTGCACTGACTGATGCCCTGAGGCTCTACATGCAAGACCGCTTCGGATTCAATGCCAAGGAAATGACCTCGGCTGAGATAATAAGCCACCTGAAACAGGAGGAAGACCAGAGCAAACTGCAGGAGTTGACCTCACTATTTGAGACGGCTGACCTGGTGAAGTTTGCTAAATACACTACAGCGATAAGCGAGAACGACCGCAACCTCGTTTCGGCTATCGACTTCATAAACACTACCAAACAGGAGAATGTGCCTACGGAGGAGCGCATAGAGCCTACCATAACCAAGCAACAGCGCCAGACCATGCAGGCACGCACCTGGCTGAAGATATCAATAGGAATAATGATTATACTTGCTACGGCAATCATAGTGTATGTTTGCTGGCAACTGTATGATATAAGAGCATGATGGAATTTTCACAACCCATATACTTCCTGTTACTGCTGCTGTTAGTACCATATATTCTATGGTATGTGCTGTGGCGTAATCGCGGAAAGCATAAGATGGAGGCTTCGCTGACCATAAGTGATGCCTTCGTATATAAGAATGCTCCCATGAGTCTGCGACAGCGATTTATCCATCTGCCAATGATAATTCGTTGTGCAGCTTTCGTGCTGATAGTCACAGCCTTAGCACGTCCGCAAACCAGAAACGCATGGGACAACCGCAGTGTGGAGGGAATAGACATAATGTTGGCAATAGACATATCTACGAGTATGCTGACACAAGATCTGAATCCTAACCGCATAGAGGCAGCAAAGAATGTGGCAGCAGCCTTCATAACAGACCGTCCTAATGACAATATAGGTCTGACGGTATTTGCTGGTGAGGCATTCACCCAATGTCCGCTGACCACAGACCATGCTTCACTGCTCAATCTGCTGAAGAATGTAAGACCAGACCTTGCTGCTACAGGACTGATAAGCGATGGTACGGCAATAGGTATGGGACTTGCCAATGCTATCTCGCGACTGAAAGATTCCAAAGCCAAGAGTAAGGTGGTGATACTGTTGACGGATGGTGCCAACAATATGGGTGACATATCACCACTGACAGCTGCACAGATAGCTAAGAGTCTGGGCATAAGGGTATATACCATTGGTGTGGGTTCAAAACGTGTTGCAGCATACGAGATAGATGCTACCACACTGAAGAGCATTGCAGCCACTGGCGACGGAAACTTCTATCTTGCCACAAGCAATAAGGAGCTCAGACAGATATACAGCGATATAGACAAACTGGAGAAATCGCGCATACTGGTCAAGAAGTTCTCGAAGAAATACGAGGCTTACCAGCCTTTCGCCATCGCAGCCCTGCTCATGCTCTTGCTTGAGATGCTGCTGAGACTAACACTGCTAAGGAGGTTATAAGAGATGCATTTTTATTCACCTACATATTTATACTTGCTCGCCGTAATACCCGTTATGGTGCTCATGATGGCGTGGGCAGAATGGCGACGCAGAAAGAATATAAAGCGACTGGGCGACAAACAACTCATCAATGCCCTGATGCCTGATGCATCGGCTGGTCGCAGATGGGGAAAGTTCCTGTTGATACAGATAATCATTGCTCTCGTAGTAATTATGGTGGCTCGTCCACAGATGGGAATAAAGGTAAGTCATGAGAAACGTAACGGCATAGAGGCACTGATATGTCTGGACATCTCTAATTCCATGCTTGCTACTGATGTGGCACCAAGCCGACTGCAGAAGAGCAAGATGCTGATAGAGAATATGGTTGACCACTTCACAAAGGATAAGATAGGACTGATAGTCTTTGCTGGCGATGCCTATGTGCAGTTGCCAATCACCAGTGACTATGTATCAGCCAAGATGTTTTTGCAGAATATAGAGCCATCGCTGATTCAGACTCAGGGCACCAATATAGGTGAGGCTATCAATCTGGCTGCAAACAGTTTCACCCAACAGGAGAACATAGGTAAGGCAATAATCGTAATCACTGATGGCGAAGACCATGAGGGTGGTGCTATGGAGGCTGCCAAGGAGGCAAGCGAGAAGGGCTATAAAGTGTTTATTCTGGGCATAGGCAACACCACTGGTGCACCAATACCAGTAGCAGGTGGAGGTTTCCTTACTGATAATACAGGCAACACAGTGATGACCTCGCTGAATGAGCAGATGTGTAAAGACATAGCTGCTGCTGGCAAGGGAACATACATACATGTGGACAATACCTCTGCAGCCCAGGAAAGCCTGAATAACGAACTCAGCAAGATGCAGAAAGGTGATATGGAGAGTGTGGTATATTCTGAATTTGAGGAGGTATATCAGTGGTTTGGTATCTTAGCCATAATTCTCTTGATACTTGAGGTAGTAATCTCTGAAACGGCTAATCCGTTCTTTAAGAAGTTCTCGCTATATAAGAAGCGCAATGTCACGATTTTGGCTCTGCTTCTGTTGTGTTCCCTCTCTGCAAATGCCCAGAATGCTGACAGACATTTTATAAGACAGGGCAACCGTACTTTCCATCAGAATGTTCAGGAGAGTCCTGCAAAGGCTGAGGTGCAGTATCGCAAGGCTCTGACGGCTAATCCTAATAATTCTCAGGCTATGTATAATCTGGGATGCGCCCTCTTGGCACAAAACAAGGACTCGCTCGCTATGGAGATGTTCCAGGCTTCGGCTAAGGCTGAAACGAGCAAACAGAGAAAAGCTATGTCATATCATAATATGGGTGTGATAATGCAGAAACAACAGCAGTATGGTCCTGCTATAGAGATGTATAAGGAGGCATTGAGGCTCACACCTCACGACAACGAGACTCGCTATAACCTCGTATTGTGCCAACGTCAGCAAAAGCAGAATCAGAACCAAAATCAGAACAACCAGAACCAGCAGAATAAAAACGATAAAAACAAAGATAAGAATAAGGACAAAGACAATAAGGATAAGAACCAAGACAAGAATAAAGACGACAACAAGCAGAATAACGACCAGAAACAGCCTCAGCAGATGAGTCGTGAGAATGCTGAACAGTTGTTGCAGGCAGCTATCCAGGAGGAGAAGGCTACCCAGCAACGCCTGAATAAGGCTATGAGTCAGCCTCGTCGTCGTAACATACAGAAAAACTGGTAAGTTTTGAAAAAATATATTACACATATCATACTGGCTCTCCTGATGCCCCTTGTAGCCTTTGCACAGAAGATAACTGTGCAAGGACCTACCCATGTGGCTGTGGGTGAGCAGTTTCAGTTGCGTTATGTGGTAAACACCACAGACGTGAAGAATTTCCACATGGGTAATGTGCCTGATGCCTTCGATGTGCTGATGGGACCAAGCACCAGTACCCAGCAGAGTTTCTCATTCGTCAACGGACATGCCTCTCAGCAGTCGTCAGTCACCTATACCTATGTGTTGATGGCTAATAAGAACGGAACTTTCGTCATTCCTTCAGCCAAGGGTACTGTAGCAGGCAATAATGTGGCTTCTTCAGCCCTGAAGATTATTGTAAGCGGAAAAGCTCAGC
>ODAJ011610517.1_pt1 | contig 11639 bp, 29 predicted proteins | sample 1539241 | NCBI WGS metagenome assembly ODAJ01 (sample SAMN02144231, study PRJEB22623) | gut metagenome | biome: sheep rumen | host: Ovis aries | place: New Zealand | reverse complement strand
AAGAGCACAATAATTTATATTCATAATTTCACTTCACTCAGCAAGCTTTTGCTCATAGAATTTCTTAACTTCAGAAATGGCATATTTATTGTCTAAGATTCCACCTTCTATTTGATCTTTCCAATAGTATTTTCAAGTATCCTCTTTACTTTCCAAATACTATCAATGCCATCATTATATTGTTGTTCATCAATCTTCTTAAATTCTTTCTTTTCAAAGTCAAAGGTATATCCAGCATCAGCCATTGCATTTTCAAGAACATCACGCTGTTCTTTGGTGGCTGGAATATGATACCTCGCATTAGCATACCCTATTACATTAGTGATTCCATCATCAATTTTTAATTCCTCATTTTGCAATAATGCTGCATGAAACCTTATAATTCCATTTTTATCTATTTCTTTGAAAATAAAAGGAGATTCTTTGCTTCCTTCAGGTGTTGCAGGAGAAACAAGCACATCACCATCTTTTGCATCTTGGATGGTCCAATCTCTGAAATACGTATCAGGACAAACGACTTCAAAGGGAACATTGCTATTAGATGGAATTAAACTTCCATCTTGTGTAGATAAGTATATATCACCTTCACGAAATGCTTTGTTTGTATAATTATCAAGTAGCTCTTTTATACATACATACCATTTTCCTTTTTCAATCTTAAACTTTGGTTCAACCTTATCCCATAAACATTCTTCATCAAATCCACAGATAAACAAATCCTCCGACCAATATCCTTCTTCAGTAATTTTTGTAATAATTAGAGATTCTTCTTTAGCTGTTTTTATTTCATCACCGACCTTAAACTTCGGCTCAACCTTGTCGGCAGGCTTGTCATATTTAACATGAACAATATCCATTAACCATCTTCTAAGATATTCATCTGGTATATAGCTAAGACAAGTATTTAGGTTCTGTTCATCTTCTCTATGCCATTCAACAGTTTTCTGCTCATCATTGCAAGTTTTTGTAGAATTAGCAATAATTTGCTTATCCTGCTTTTCAAGTTCTGTATTGATGTATTGCAAGCCACATTCTAATAACTTTTTCACATCTTCAAGACTACATGTATCCCAGTCTATGTCGGCTCTTCCATCTGTTTCAGTTATAATGACACGCTGTTTCTCTGTTTTTGCCTTTTCTATTATACTGTCAGTATTACCTTGTTTTTCAAGCCAATTAGCCCATTCTTGCCTTTTAGCTGAATTTGGACAATGGTATGACGTACCTTTTCTTAAAAAGAGAACCATTTCTTTCTTTATTCTTTCATCCTCACTCTTTTTGAGTTCGGGGAAGATACGAGTTAGCATTTCACGAAAACCAAAAGATTTATGTGTTTGATATTCAATTTTAGCTCTCTCTAAAGCCTCATCATATGCTTTTGCTTTTTCTTCTATTGATAGTTCTTTCATAATATTAATGATGATAATTTATTCACAAACTACATATATTTTATTATGTGCAGTATCAAGAATCCAAGGTTCTAGATACTTCATAACTTCTTCCCTTTCTAAGGCGGATTTATATATCTTCCATTTCTTTATTAGTGGACTAAATAAACCAACATCAAAATATACATCATATACCTCTTGCTCAGTACCTTCTTTGTATTGTCCTCTAGCAAATCTTATTACAACTTTAATATTTGTCATACTTGAAACATTTTTAGTTCGTGTAATTTGTAGTCCATAATTTTTTATTTTATACTATTATCACGCTTATAATTATATCGCTCTTCTTCTTGTATATCAAAAATAACTTCTTTACTTTCTTTTTTAGTCACACCATCACCGCCACTATAACATACATTTGGTAGTGATATACCTGTTGGAATACCGTTTGCATTAGTATAAACAAGTGCGTCCATATTATAATCTAATAATATGGTAATTAACTCTTTAACTGTTAAAATCTTTCTCATAAATTTTTATTTATTTTTTACATTTGTTTTCTGAATAGTAATCATACACAATAGCATGAGGATAATGTTCCATTATATGCTTCATTGCGTTACAGTCATTTTCAAATAAGTGTGGCGGCTCAAAAGATGGAGCATCCCACCAATGAAAGAAGAACAACAAAGTGTATCTTTGCTCTATTCTATACAATAGAGGATGAAAATCTTTTGTGCCATCCTCACTTAACTCGTTTTTAATAATTCTAAATACTTTTCTCATAATCACAACAAGTTTAATTCGTGCAACTTCAATATCATTTCATAACAGGCATCAACTGGATTATCTTGCCAATTAGTCACATAAACATCAGGTTTATATACTTTAACTCTATAAAAAAGATTAATTGAATCATCCCAAGTTGCATAGTCTTTTTCGAGTTCTGCACGACATAATACACTAAGCAACGCAGTAAGACTCCAACAAGGAAATAGTCCTTCCGTTGCCCCATTGTCCAACTTGTATGGAAATGCTCTTGCAAAAAATCCAATAGAAGGTAATTCATGCCAGTTCATATCTGCACTTTCAAGAGGAAGAATTTCAGCCAATTTCTTGCTCTGCTCTATATCTGTGTATGCTTTCATATTTAAAAAGTATTTTTAATTACAAATGGATGTTCATATTCATTACTACTACCAATTTTTTCAATACTAAGAGCACAATTTGTAATATTTTCTGCCATTTCTATAGCCTTTGTATCACATGTATGTGCAATAATAATTTCACTATTTGGTTTATACTGTGGATGACTTGTACATTTATAAATATTAAGTTCCATAATCACAACAAATTTAATTCGTGTAAACGTTTAATCATAGCAACGCAAGCATCAACAAAATCCTCATATCTGTCAATTTCTATACTTTCAAAATCCCCATATAAAGAATTGTCTTTATATTCAAGTTGATACAAGTCGTCATCTTTGTAAATTTGTAAATACAATGAATTACCGTCATCATCGCACAATTCATAAGGAAGTTGTTCAAGCAACGATGCGAGACTCCAACAAGGCAGCAAATGCTCTTCTACATTGCCTACATATTTAGGTATTTTGACTGATGTGTATTTAGCTAAATCAACAAACCAGCTACCATCGAAATCTTTTGAATGGTGCATATCTGCACTTTCAAGAGGAAGAATTTCAGCCAACTTTTTTGACTGGTCAATATCTGTGTAACTTTTAATTGTTGTCATAGTTATTCAAATTAAATTATCTCCAAGCATATATTGCAGTATAATTTCCTTTACAAGAATTGTCTATATCGCAAGCATAATAATACTTAACGGCATCACAAAAAGGTCTACAATTATGTTTAAGTATAAACATTTTTACTTCTTCTTCTCGTAAGGCATATCCATCTTCATCAAAAAGATATTGATACACTTTATTATCCCTTTTACATCTGTATGGGTCAATCTGGTTTATGAAATTCCCATTTTTATCAAAAATATCTTTTATTTTAATTGTTGCCATGATTTTTGTTTTTAAGTTCTTGCAAAATATCACATAATGTATTTGATATTGAGCCAAGGGAACACGCCATAAAGGTTAGGTATGTTGCTATAATTGCTAATATAATTGTATTCATAATTACAATATTTTTTATTCATTTTTATAGATTAAAAAACAATCGCTTTTTCTGTAAGGTCTTGCGGCTACCCAAACTTGTCCTTCGTTAGTGTCGAATGTATTTGCATAGCAATAAGATTTACCATCGGAAGATATTTTGCCTCGTCCTATTGCTTGCTTGACACATTCCAATGCCAATGTTGGAGAAATATCACTTCTAATATCAAGATGTATTTTCATTTTACTTTACTTTGTGGCAATTATTCCATGTATCTTCTATCGCTTGATGATAACCAGCAAGATAGTGTTGTTCTATTTCAGAAATGGCTCTATCGGTAGGTTCATATTTATTTCCTGTTGTTTATTCCAATTCTTTTACAATACTTTCTATTGCTTTGTAAGCATACTCTTTTGCTTTTTCTTCTGGTGTCATTTTTCTTTTTCTAATAATTGCAACCGAAGGACTACATAGAGTCCCTCAGTTGCTTGATGATTTCACTGCCATAGGCATCCTTTGTCAGTTCTATGAACTCATTGACCGTGTACTTGCCATTCTTGTAGTCAAGGTTATGTTCCCTACAAAACTGCTCTCTTCCCATCAGGCACGAACCTGTCAGAGTGTTGTGCCACTGGAAGAGTTCTGAGGCATCCACCTTCTTTTTCCTGTCGGGGTATTGCCTGTTGAACTCGGCAATTCTCTCTTCCACGGGTACAGCTTCCATATACTTGCCGTGAGCGTCTCGCACAGCCTCTTTCAAGGTTTTGCCGTGAGCGAAGAAATTGCCTTCCTTGGCGATGAAGCAAGGTGTCAGTGTGAGGTCAGAATTGAGAATTAAGCCTTTGGCATAGTTGTCGTGTATACTCTTGATGATAGTCTGCACTTTGTCAATCATATAGACTTCGTCGCCGTTGAACTTATTAATACCCTCGCCATAGCCATAGCCATAGCCATAGCCATAGCCAGAGCCAGAGCCATTGCCATCGCCAGAGCCATCGCCATCGCCATCGCCATAGCCATAGCCATAGCCAGAGCCATAGCCATAGCCAGAGCCATTGCCATTGCCATCGCCATCGCCATCGCCATAGCCATAGCCATAGCCATAGCCAGAGCCAGAGCCATTGCCATTGCCATTGCCATCGCCATCGCCATAGCCATAGCCATAGCCATAGCCAGAGCTGATTGACAGGAACTGCTTAACCTTGTCTTTTATTTCTTCCATACTTCTACATTTTCGATAGATTTGCATGCTGTTTCTGTACACTCATGAAATTCTATTACAGATGTCACCACAATGGATTTCTCTGTTATAGTGAAGTTGCAATTATTCGGTTTCTTTGTGCCTTCAACGGCAAGCTGCGTGATGGAGCAAGCACCGTCCCAGTACCACAGTCTCCTACAGTCAAGCAGTTCGACAGTGTACTTGTCCTCGCACTTTTCCACCTCGTTCAGTGTTCCGTAGAATACTCCCGCACCATAAGAGCGGATGATAACTTTCTTTCCAATCAATTTTTCAATAGCTTTCATTTTCTTTAATTTGTTAATTGTTAATATAATGGGTTGATTTTGTTTCCTATAAAGTCTGTATAACTTTTAATTGTTGCCATAGCCTTTTAACTTAAATAATTTATGCTTAGTTATCTTAGAATCTGCTTTATAGCCTCTGTCTTCTTGTGACTTAAAGCAGTACCACATACATATTTGATATGCAACAGAGCCTTCTTTCGGTGTGAATTTATTTGTCTTTCTATATTTGGTTAGCCCATAATTCCACCTATCTGAAAATGCTGCCTTTTTTATCTTTCTTGGCAGTTTTGGTTTCTTAATTGTTGTCATAGTTATTTCTTTCTTAATACTTTGTACAACATTGCATTATAAATTCCTGCAAAGAATCCTCCAACGCCTTCAATGATAAGATTATTTGTATGTATTCCAAAGGCTATTAGTATAATAGCGACACACAATAAAATAGTCGTTAAAAACCTTTCCATAATTATTTCTTCTTTTCGAAGTCTTTATAACTTAGCGCATAGTCAATGCACAGTGACAGCCCAACACTGTTAATAAATGCCACAAGAACTCCGTCGATTTGCTCTTTACTTGGCATATTATTTTCATCTATCCCAGTAAGATGCTTGTTAATACTGATGAAATTTGGTTGTTCTCTAAATTTTATTGCCTCTTTTGTAAGTAATTCCAATAATTCGCCTCTTGTCATAGTTACTTATCTTTTAATTGTTCAACTAATTCTTTCAGTTCTTTCTGTCTGCGATCCTTGCAAAAGCGGCAGTTGCCTTTGTGGCCGTAACCAGGATAATATTCACAACTATCTAAAGTATGCTCATCAACTATTATCACAGGATTTGTGGCTTCTATAATATTTACACCAGTACTTTTATATCTACATCCAACCATCATCAATGTTGTAATTGCTAATAATATTAGTTTCTTCATTTTATTTCTCGTATATAAACTGGGTCATGTATTTTTAAAATATCCATATAAAGAGTGTCGTAGAATACAACGGTTCTCTTTGATGTAAATGTCGCAGAAGATGACAAATAATACCAAGCATCTATATACATTGTGTCTTTTGTAGATAAAAGTACTTCATACTTATGTGTCACTCTTGTCTCTTTTCTACTGCACCCTACCATCACTAAAGCGGTAAATGCTAATAATATGATAATCTTTTTCATACAACTAATCTTCTAATTTTATATTTTTAATTTCTAACCACTCTTCAAAAGTTGTTGTATTGATAGCACCGTATTGTTCAAACAAAGCAACTTCTGTGTGATATTGGTTTATTGCGTCTTGTCTTTTCATAATTAATTGTTTTTGATATTACTATTGCAAATATACAACTTAATATTGATATGAAAAAGAAAGATCAACAATTTATATGATTTTTAACTATTTTTAACCAGTAAATTGTTGATCTTATTTTATTTTTTTATTTTATATATGCCTTTAGTTTTTCAATATTATCCTGAAGTTTTCCTATGTATTTTGTATACTTTATTAAGTATTCATTAATATCATCAAAAGAATTCATATCATATGGATCTGGACGATTAATATATCCAATTTCCATATATACATCATTATTATCAACTAAATAATAATAAGCTACATCACTCGTAACAATTAAACCTATATTATTCTTATCTGCAAAATCAAGACTCCATGGATCAATAGATCCAGTTGATCCATATCGATATTCGATAATATGCCCGTCAACTTCCTTTTTCCAGTTATTCATTATATCTTATCTCTAAGTTTTTTAATCAATTCTATATTATGCTCAGCTGTAAATATAATATCATCTAACATTTCTTGATCTTCACTTTGATAATAGTATTTACGATTAAATTCATCCTGTGTCATTCTTGGAGTTTTCTTGCCATATTCTTCATGAAGTTCATATCCATATTCATACATTAGATGTATGAATTTTTCACATTCTTCTGTTGTTGATATTCTAAAGAAATCTTCATCTATTTTTGGTCCATAGAATCCAGTAAGCCACTCATTCATATAAATTTTGTTACCATCATAATCAAAGTAGGAATAAACTTTTAACTTATTATCTTCTACTTCATAATGCTCAAACATCAACAAATTTCCATATTTTGTTGCGAGTATATCACCAGCTTTAGCTTCTTTTATACAATTTGGAATTATCATTTTTCTATTATCTGTTTTACTTGTTTTAATTGCTGTTCTTTCTTTTTATTTGTTTTAAATTAAAGTTTCTCTAATATATCATCCATAGTGATTTCATCTTTTTCAAATGTATTTTCTAATTTATCATATTCTTTCTTATAGAATTCATTTAATTTATTAATAGCTATTTCTTCATAGTTATCATGAATAAACTTATCTATTTCCTCTAATGTCATATCAGATTCATATACAGATGGTACGAATATTATGAATCTATATAAGTATTCATTAAAAACATATGTTTCGAATAACAAGTTTCCTAATTGCTTTATTTTTCTGTTTATTTTATCTATTATTTCTGGAAAGTTTTCTTGTATCAATGAAAAGAATACAGACGCTTCGAATGGATTATCGTCTGTATATCCTATTATATTAGTATAGTCGTATGGTGTTTCTAATTCTTGTTCATCTTCTATGGAAGCAAACAATTCTAATTCTAATTCTTCATTTGCTTCAAACTGATTATTTACTACAAGCGTAACTGTATCTTGATATTCTGAAAAGAACTCATAATTTTCATCTAAGCTATCAAGCCAGTCGTTAAATTTATTCTTTTCTTCAATGAATCTATCATAGAGATTTTTACTTATATCTGCATATTCTCCTTTATCATTAACTTTGATTTTCATATTGTTTTTGAATTAATTAATTTTCCGTTATTATTGATACAAACACCATCTGTCCTTCATTGACTTTGACTGCTAGATTGAGTGGCTTTGAATGATATAGATCGATACATGTTCAGTCAATAAGTATCAGTTGATATTCTTTCTGTTATGCTAATGGCTTTGCTTACGTGAGTATTTCTTGTGTATATTATTAGCATATTTAAATGACTTCTCTTTTTTGTAAATATTCAACAAGTTTTAGATGGCATGCAACAGAAGCTCCGTAATCGTCATCATCATAGCAATAAGTTGCTTCACATAAATCATTCCATCCAACATCACCTTTTATATATGAGTTCATCTTCTCGGTAATATCATTATAAAAGTAATCTTTTTCGTCTTTGTCGTCAAAATCATCAAGTGAAAGATCAAGATCAAACAGGAATATATTCCTATAGATATAACAAGCTTCTCTTGTTGTTAAATCTCTTTTCATTACCAATCCACGCATATATGGATTCTCCTTCGATTGCCTGATGCATTTAACAGGCTTAAGCGTTATTTTTTTAATAATATCCTTTTCCATTATATTATATAAAAGTTTCTTATTCCTTATTTTTGTGTTAGTGGATGCAATAGGGTTCGAACCTATGTTTTTTACCATCTGGTGATGGTCATCTCCCAGAGAGATCCTTACACGCATCCATAAAAGTTGCATAGGATACAAGCGATTTTTCATCTTTACAGGGCTTAGCACCTTTGTATCATTATTAGACTCTTGCAAGATACAATCCATTTCACCTATTAACTGAACCTGCTTGATTACCATTCTCATTACTTTGGATCATAAATCTAAAAACAGACAGAAATATCATAACTACAGCTCATCTACGTCTGACCGTTGATTTTGATGTTATCTCATGGGTACTGACTTTATGACGCTACTGTTACCAATTTTTCGCCTGTCTGTTACTATGCAACTATTTTTAAAAAATCATTCTTTTTACAAATATACAACTTAATGTTGATATATAAAAAAATATTTTGATTAGTAACTTGTAAAAATTTCTTCCCAATCATCAAAATCATTAAGATCAACATATTCTATATCAACTGTTTCAGAATAACAACCGTTAGATGATCCATACCATCTAAGATCTACATATCCTTTATATGTTCTGAATTTATAAAAACTCCAAGTATAAGAATAGTCATATTGATCCTTAGGATTTCCATCATCACTTGACTGTACCAATTCAGCACAAAGGATTTCAGCATTAATAAGATCATCAATATCACCAACAATATCATCAACCTCAACATTTTCGCAACAAGATTGAGAATGATACATTTTCATGTATGTGTTATCACTAAATTTAAAAGAAATATGATTAGAGCCGCTACATGCACCTCTTATTTCAACTATAGTCTTTCCTATTATTTTATCTTTGAAAAAACTATTCTGTTCATCTGGAAAATATATTGATCCTCCCATTGTAATTATATGTTAAAATATTCTGGTAAACTATAATAATCTGGACGATATTGTTGCCACCTTTTAGCAACATAGGCGATATCATTAAAATCTTCTATTAGATCAATTGTATTATATCTTGTTTTCAATATAACGTTTCCTTCATCATCTTTTGTTAGAATTCCTGTACCAGATTTTGAAAACCCCTGTAACTCGAATTCAAAATCTTTTTTATCATTTAACGTTACTCTAGTAATTGGAACATTATGTTCCAAGCAGTCTTTAATTAATTCTATTAATTTATCCATTAAGAAAAATTATCCATTAAATATTTTACACACCCAATCCAATCATAATAGTCCATTTGCGTACCATCATCCCAATTAAAGAAATACTTCACTCCAGGATATTTTAAAGTCATTTCATAAAAAACTTCTTCACTTGCTGGCCTATATTCAAAATCTCCATTATATATTGCACTAGCTCCAGTGAATATGTTAACGGAAGCTTCAGAATCAAATGTCTTTGTTTTATTTCCTTTATTATATTGTATCATAACAAATTAATATAATTAAGCATCATAACATGTTGCGTTTAATTTCACATTATGAACTTTTTCATACAACCATACTGGAGAATTGTCAATATTAACAGTATCTGGTAAGAAATTAAATTCTTTCTTATCTGTATCAATGACAATTGTTATTCCTTGTTCTCCTTTAGGATGAATTACATTACTAATCTTTATAACACGACAATCAGCAATGTCTGTAAACGGTAATTCCCAATCCATTATAAGTCCATCATGAGATTTATCATCATTTCTGTACTTATAAGTCATACAATAATGTTCACGATTCTCAATCCATATTTCATTATTATGTGAGAAGTTATTAATGAATTCCCTCAGAGTCATTACTACCTTTCCTGGTTCATTATGATATCCATACCAAGCTTCTCTATCTTTAATAAGATTATTAGCCGCACAAACAACTTTATCAATATATTTCGCAAGAATATAATCTGGTGTATTAGATACATTCTCAAGGCTAAGAGAATTTATAACATCCTCAACATTTTTCTGAAATGGTGTCTTCGGTGAACACCCGTTATAATTTCTTTCTTCCATTACTTCTATTCTTTACTTTTAAATAAATCTGAATCTCTCCAATTTGCTTTTTCCATTTGATCAATCTTTGAAAACTCAATGATATCATTGATGTTATCAAAATCATTGTTCATTAGAAAGTCTAAAACCTTATTAAACTCATCTTCTTTTCCTTCTTCTTTATGTCGCTTTAGACTTTTAAAAATTGCAAGAAGATTGCAATACGGTGTTATCAAATTTCTAAGATGTTCACCACAAGATTCAAAATCATGTTTCATATTTAATATTATCTATGTATAATATTTTTTATTACTTCTCTCCACTCAATAGGATACATATAATTATTACAAACTACAAACTCATCTGGAACCTTTGGATTTCTAACAAAACGTATATATTTTAAATTCCAGTTCATGCAATTTTTTAAATTAGCTTCAAGGCATCTCCATTCTTCATCATATCCTCCAGTTTCTTTGCATAATTCATCAAGCCAGGATATAATCTCAGATTTACTTATAGTATATTTGCTTCTGTTTGAAACATAAAACAAATGTCTAAGTTTCTCTAATCCATTATTTGCATTATACTCATATCCATACTCAGCATTTTCATAATAATTTGGCTGTTCAAAACTCCATCCTACTGCAAAATCTCTAGTATCAGCATATATAATTTGCACTGAATCATCAATTTCAGCGCCCTTTGAAATATCCTTTACTGATACCCACTCATCATATTCTCCTTCTATTCTATTAATCATAACTTAAAGTTTAATCATTTAATTTCTTAGATTTATTAATAGATACTTGTAAATGCTCATTTGTAGTATAAGGTACTGAGTATTGAGCAAATATTTCTGGACGTTCATTCTTTAAACGTTTTGAATCAATTTTTCTACTATCAAACGAATGAATGACGTATACCTCAGTTAGTTTAGTTATAATCTTATCAATATGATCATCTTTCATACGTGAAAACAATTCCTCACGTATATCTGACAATTCATCTTCTATTGCATTTTTCTTACGTGCAATTTCAATATATCGACGTTCAAGATCTTCATACCATGATGGAGATTCTGTAAGATTTTTGTTTCTTTTTCTATTCATCCAGTATTCTCTTATATTATCATATTTTTTCATTATGCAAAATATATTTAATTCACATTGCAAATATACAACTTAAAATTGAAACATAAAA
>ODAJ012148254.1_pt1 | contig 11643 bp, 12 predicted proteins | sample 1539241 | NCBI WGS metagenome assembly ODAJ01 (sample SAMN02144231, study PRJEB22623) | gut metagenome | biome: sheep rumen | host: Ovis aries | place: New Zealand | reverse complement strand
ATCGCAATATAGTTCATCACGAATTTTCTCAAACTTTTCAAAATAAAAGTATTTTCTACTAACTGTAAGTTCTGTTGGTACAATATCTGAAAGTTCACCCAAAGATGTAATCTCTTCTAATTTATCGCTCTTAATCATTTCAATATATGTTTCGTATTGTTCACATTCCTGATTATCAGGATTCATATATCTACGTGTTACTAAACAGTTATTATGTGCTTCTAAAATTGCTCTATCCTCTTTAAATTTCTTAGTCTCCCCTGAAATTAAATTTACCGCATATATATCACATTCATCGTGTTCATTATTATCCTTATCATACATTGTGTGACGTACACTTAAATACATAACATCATTAAAAACATAACTCTTGCCAAAAAAGACTTGATTAGATTCATCATCAATATTCTCTGGAGCTGTGTCTTTTATTGTTTTAACAACATTTGTTTCTTCAAGTTTATTTTCTTTAATATTATATTTATATATTTTTTCGCCTTCTTTACCGTCAAAATAATAGATATATTCTCCATTTGTATAAACATCTGTAACACAATATAAGTCAATTACTTCTTTAAAATCTTTATCATCTTTACCTTTAACATATAAATATTCATTATTATCTTTTACATCAACTTTAAATTTAATTCCATTTATCTCAATTCCATCATTTCCAGGAGAATTTACTCCATAATCATTTCCATAAATTACTTTATATGTTGAATTATCAACCTCTACTTCTTTATTTACAACTGGATCTTTATCCTCTTCTGTAGTTGCAATAACGCCTGTCTTAGCTGGCATATTATTCTTACCATTCTGATAATTAGCAACTCCACCAATAATTGCACCACTAGTAATTATAGCAAATGCAGCAACTCCTACATACTTGAACACTCTTCCTATTCCATCATTCTTATTCATTTTTTCATTTCTTTTTGCAGTAAAATCACTGATAGCTTCAGTTTTAGTATTTGTTTTCTCTAATAAAATCTCCTCTCGTTTTTTCAAACAATTTGCAAGAAGTTCTTTCTTTTCCACATCACTCATACTTGTTTTTTCATATACTTTATTCTTTTCAACATTATCGTACTTCATAGCTCTTTTCTCCTCCTTTACTATTTTTTTCGTAGGCCCTCTTAACTTTTTCACGTGCTCTTTGTAATCTTTTCTCTGTTGCTGAAACTGATATTCCTAAAATATTTGCAACCTCTTCAATTGAATACTCTTCAAAATAATATAGCATGAAAACACTTTTGTTCTTATAACTTAAATTTGCTAATTCTACATATTCTTCTATATCCTTCTTTTCAACATCTTCATCATCTGAGTATCTTTCTTCAATCTCATCATATGTAACATAAGAACGTATCTTTTGCGATCTTAAAAGATCTTTACACTTATTTTGAGAAACCGTAATCAACCAGGCTCTCTTGTGATTTTCATTTCCAAAATCCATATCCGTTGTCATATATTTATAAAATGTTTCCTGTACAACATCGTCCACATCAGCTTTGTTCTTCAATATCAGAAAACTGGTTCTGTATATCAGATCTGAATACTTTTCAATAGTTTCTTCAATATCTGAAACTTCTCTTACAAATTTCTCCATAAGTAATTATACTCCTTTGCATTTTCTAAAATAAATGCGCGCCATTTATCTTTTTCACTAACTATACGTTTTAAAAATACTATTCCGGACATTTTTTAGAAAATTTTTTATTTTTTTCATTTTTCTCGTCGTAGTCTATCACAAAAAAATAGCATTATCAAGGCTAGTTTTTCGGGCATTTTCATGCATTTACTTATCCTCTTTTTATCTGTCTACTTCTTCATGTTTATCATTTTCAATATCATATCTCATTGCTATTTCTTTATCGTTTTCATCGTAAGTAATGTAATATACAAATTCTCCATCACTATACACATCATCTCTGCAATAGCAAACCTTCTTAAACTTTTTACTATTCTCTCCTTTAACATATACATAATCATCATTGAAACCAGCTTTAATCTTAAATGTAGCTTTACCAATTTCAAATGGTTCACGTTCTGGACCATTTTCATCACTTACATGTTCAAAAATGTATGTGTACTTAACATCATCAGTCTTTACCTCTTCTGTTGTTGTCTCTACCATATCTGTCACCTTTTCAGCTGTAATAGTAACAACTTCCTTAACAGGCTTATTGCCCTTATGATTAGCGGCTCCGCTAACAAATACTCCCATAGCAACTACAGCAAATGCTGTAACTCCAACATATCTAAATACTCTTCCCATTCTTTCGTTCTTATTAATCATTTTATTCATCATTTTTATTTCTCCTTATCATACATAATTTTATTTTTATATTTTTTTAAGTTCAAAAATAAACACGCGTTATTTATCTTTTTCACTAACTATACGTTTTAAAAATACTTTTCCGGACATTTTTTCAAAAATTTATTTTAATATTTTTTTGCATAATAAAAACTGACCTATTAAAGGCCAGTTTTACATATCTTTTCCAACAGTATCTAATGGAGCAAATCCATTCTCTATCAACTTCTCATCAAGATCATCAACATCAAAACTATTTATCCTTGTTTTAAAACAATAGTATAAAAAAGCATCTCTCTTATCTTTAATATATAAAGGACTAAATCCTGCACACTTAAGTGCTCTGTTAACCTCCTGCACCGAAAAACCAGCCGCATAAGCAATCCTAAATACTATGTCTCTCTTATTTCCGAGTTGATCCTTTCTTTCAAGAAGTTTATATCCATATCTTTCCTTAATATTCGCTCTAATAAAAATCTGATTACTATTATAAAACCTGTAATTCTTCCCCTCTTCTTTTGCCTTTGCCCTTTTCCTTGCTATAACCTCTGAGGCATACACATGGAACGGTTCAAGTTCATCATCAATTTCAAAGTTCTTCTTGAAAGTCTCAAAGTTTTCATTTGGATTACTCAAAAAATCTTCTAAATCCTTAGTCTCTTTTTCGTTCATAGCCACACCTCACTTTTTGTTATTTATAGTTATCCATATTCCAAGCTAAATACAATGGTAAACTATATGTTCTAGTTTGCTCACACATATTCTCAGCAATATTTTTAGTAGATAACTTAAAGCCCAATCCTACTTTATACTTTTTACAAAACTGTCTATAACTCTTTGCTTGAGTATTATCTGCTGCTTTAACTTCAACCGGAATAATCTCACCTTCAGATTCATAAACAAAATCTATTTCTGCTGTATTCCCTGATCTCCAGAAAAATGGTTCAACAGCATTTGCTCGTAACTCATTTAAAACATAATTCTCAGCAAATGCTCCCTTATATCTTATATATAAATCCTTTTCTTCCATTATAGTATTAGCATCTATTTTTGACTTTGCTCTTAACAATCCTATATCCGACATATATACCTTGAAATATGTTTTATCAGCAAATCCTGCTAATGGTACCTCTGGTTTTTCAACCATATATAATCTTTTAATTAATCCAGCATCATCCAACCACTGCAAGGCATCCTCTAAATCAGCAGATCTCTTTCCCTCTTTAACATGTGAAAATACAAACTTATTATTTTCTTTTGCTAATTGAACAGGAATAGAATCCCATATCCATCTAATCTTTGGAACTTCACTTAACGGTGCATGCTTGGAAAAATCATCAGCATAGTCATCTAATATTTCCTTTTGAACTTCTTCAACCTCTTCTATATTATTTGTTTCTATCCAAGTTTTCACAACTTCAGGCATTCCACCAACAATATAATAATCCTTTAATAATTTTTGCATTGATTCAGAATACAATTCAGGGATCACCCTATCCGAAGGCCAATCAGCAAATGTTTCTATTAAATCATCACGACCATTTGCTATAATGAATTCCTTAAAACTCATAGGATATAACTGCATTCTATTTACCTTTCCAACTGGGAAAGAAATGTTTTCACTTTTTAATGCAACACCTAATAATGAACCTGCACAAACTACATGAAGTTCTCTCATATTCTCACAAAAATACTTTAACGAAGTAATAGCTCTTGGGCACTCCTGAATCTCATCAAAAAATACCAATGTTTTTCCTGCCTCAATTTTTGTTTTAAAATACAACTCTAATTCTTTAATTATACGTGCTACGTCTAAGTCATAATCAAATATTGATGCTAACTTTTCATTGCCCTCAAAATTGACATAAACATACTTACCAAAATTCTCCTTAGCAAATTCCTCAACTATATATGTTTTACCGCACTGTCTTACACCAGTTAATAATAACGGTTTTCTTCGTGATTTATCCTTCCATTTCAACAAATCCTTAATGATTTCTCTATACATATAATCCTCTCCTTCAAAAAAGTCCTATGGATTTTGTAGTTATTATATCAAAAGTCCTGCCATTTTTGCAAGAATAATTGCAAAAGTCCTATGACTTTTGCAGAGTTCACTGCAAAATCCATAGGACTTTTTGAAATATACTATTTTAATTATAAAACTATCTCTCCACTACGTTTCCTTTTTTTCCCATTCCATTTATATTTAAAATGTAATACTACTCCAAATTCTTTTTCTAATTTATTACATTTAAACTCAATTATTCTCTTTTTCCCTGGTTTTATAATAATATTCTTATCAACCTTAAAATACTCCTTAATATCTCCATGCCATACTGGTACCCATTGCTTTAATATATTTTGCTCATATTCTGTTATATCTTCTTGTATCCCGTATATTCCATCTTTACATATTATAATCTTCTTTTTTGTCTTATTATTTACTGTTAATGTTAATTTATTATTTTTTTTATCTCTTTTTAACACTAAAAGCTCATCAAATTCTCCAACTTTAATAGTCACTTTAACTTTTTTTGTTACTGTATATATTTTACCATCTTCTGTGTATGTAGTACTTTTTTCCGATTCAATATCTTCATCATATACTGTAGATACATATTTTCTAGTTTTAACTTTTGCCGTTAATAAAATTATTGCAGTCCCTTCTTTTTTACCAATAAGATAATATTCACCTTTCTTTTTTTTAAGTTTCAAGTACTTCTTTCCTTTTAATATTTTAATTCTCTTCTCTAAAATATCTGCACAACAACTCTCTTCTTCATCGTGTTCACATTCTTTTGTGTGAACATCTAAATTACTATTATCTCCCGAGTTTTTTGCACTAATTATAAACGATATATTATTATAATAATCAAATCTATTCTTATAACCATCAAATTCTATTTTTTCTTCATAATCTTCAAGTCCTTTTATTACTATACTATCTTTTCCGTCAATCCAAAACGAAGTCTTATCGCTCAAATTTTCATATACACATGGCTCCGAATACATATACTCCGAATCATTATTACCTATTCCATCATCTTCATCATATGCATTTACATTTATACTAAATAAAAATATTAATAATAAACTAAACAAACTCATTCTTACAGATTTATTCATATTTTGCCCCTCCTTCATATTAACTAATCATCCAAATGATCTATAGCATACTTTGCTTCTGCAGGTGTAAACTGTTCCCCATATTCAGACACCAACTGATCATAAATAGCATTCCTACTCATTGCCAAACCCTCTTGATATGATTTAGCCTTCTCTAAAGCATTTTTCTTAAAATCTGCTTTAAGGTGTTCTATCGCATATTTTGCTGCAGCTGGTTCAAATCCTTCTCCATACTCAGATGTTAATTGTTCATATATTCCTTGCTTAGACATATGCATATATTCTGAATACGATTCCGCTTTTTTTAATGCATTTAATTCTTCTTTAGTTGGTTTTCTCCCAAGGGAATAAACAAATTCTATTGTCGTTCCCTCATCAACGCGCTTCCCAGCCTTTATGCTTTGGCTAATAAGTTTACCTTCTTTAACCTTGTCACTATAATCTTCATCACATTCAAATCCAAGATTATGCTTTTTACACCATTTTTCAGCCTTTTTCTTACTATATTCACTTAAATCCTTAACCTTAACTTGCTTTATAGTAACTTTCTCTGTAGTTACTTCCTCAGTAGTTTCTTCTTTGGCCTCTTCAGCTTTTTTAGATTCTCTCTCTTCCTTTCTACTCTCTGCTTCCTCCTCTAATTCATCAATCTTATCTTCCACTTTTTCCTTAATTTCACCTGCTGTATTTTTAAACTTATCTTTCAAAGATAATTCTGTCGATTTTTCCATTTCATCCGTTCCACAACTCGTCAAATTTAAAACCAAAAATGAAGATAAAATAATTACTAATAATTTCTTAATTCCAACTCTTTTTACGTGCTCCATTTTTAAATTATTATTTCTAAATACTACTCCTTTAGACACCTCCTTCTATCCGCTTAAAGCATTGAATTTCCGTAACTTTTTATATACTCTAATTATAGTATTTAAACACGTGTTTTATTGCCCCATATTAGTGGCAATTTATCGATTACTTTTTATTTTTTACAACAAAAAAGACCAGCAAGTTACCACTCACTGGTCAATGTATCTTCGCCCCTATCCCTTACATATTTCCTTTATATCTACAAGTATTATTTTATTATTATTCAATGCTTCACTTTCTATCTTTTTATCAAATCCATTTGCTGAGAATAAAAAATAATATAGTTCTGATTTTTCACTATCCGCATAATTTTTTGAAACAGTATCCATGTATTCTTTATAAGAAAATGCTTTATTTTTAAACTTACATTCGCCTATTATACATTTATTTAATTTCTGAGTTGTTGCTAAAATATCTATTTCAGTTTCTACCGTTTCTTTTTTCCCATCATTAATTCTAGTAAGTTTTCCCCACCACCTACCAATTTTATTATATCTAAATGGTAATTCATTCTTTCTCTGTTTTGCACGCATATATTCCAAGCAAATATCTTCAAAAGTTTGAGCCGCAAAATCATTTAAAGACGGTTTTATTACATATTCATATACACCATCCACATCTCCACTTTCTAATTCAGATATATTATTAAAAACAAATGCATACCAAAATCTGAAATAATTATCTGTTATTTTATATATACCTCTACTATTATTCACTTTTTCTTTATCTTTTACATCAACAGAAAACTCACGTTTTATTATTTCTAGTTCAATTAAATTTTTTAAATAAACACTTACCTTAGAAGCATTATTAATGTATGACTTATTACTTATATCATTTAATTTACTATTACCATATGCAATTGCTTCAATTATTGAATTATACAATTGTGTTTCTCGTAGTTCTTGCTTAAGCATAAATTCAACTTCACTATATAAAACGGATCCCTTTGACAAAATATTCTTTTTTATATTCTCTTCAAGTGATAAATCCGGTGAAAACTGATTTAAATAGTGTGGAATTCCCCCAAGTATTGCATATACTAACACCTTATCTCGCTCTGAATAATTTGGAAAGAATTTTATCGCATCATAAAATGACATGGCTTCCATTTTATAGATTCCTGTTGCTCTTCCATATAAAGGATTCTTTTCAGCTAACAATTTCTTTTCAATAAAACTCATAGAACTACCACATACAATAATCATAACGTTTTCATTTTTCAAAACATTATCCCAAAGATTCTGCAATATAGACATAATACTAGAATTACCCTTACACATATATGGAAATTCATCGATAATCAACAGTTTTTTCTCTTTTCCATACGGTAAATCAACAACAGCCTTAAAAGCCTCTTCCCAATCAGCAAATTCATTTATATATTTGGAAGCTGGTATATCTTCCTTTAATAATTTAGCAGAAAAACTTATTAATTGCTGTCTATCAGATACCTCCTTGCATGAATAAAATACATTTGATTTATCCTTACAAAATTCCTTTAATGTTTCTGTTTTTCCAACACGTCTCCTACCGTATAAAACAACTAATTCACCTTTTTTTGATTTATATTTTTCCTCTAAAAAACTTAATTCCTGTTCTCTACCTATAAACATATACATCACCCATATCATTGTAATTTTATCTAATCACGATTAGTCTAATCGTGATTAGATAAAATTATTATACCTCAAACACAAATAAAATCAATACATTTAAAACAAAATACACATAAAACTCAAATTTTCAACATCAAAAAAGACCAGCAAGTTTCCACTCACTAGTCTTTATACATCTTCCTTTAATATCGCATCAAATCCATTCTTTACTAGTAATTCATTAACTTCATTAATATTTCCTGGTCTTTCAATGAAACACGCTATAAAAAATGCATCTCTTGGTATCCTTGAATACAACTCAGGAAGTCTATATAATCTAAGCGCCATCTGCGTTTCATCAATAGAAAACTGAGCTGCGTAACAGATTCTTAAAATCATATCACGTTGATTTGTATGCTTCTCTCCCGAAAGAAGTTTATATCCATATCTATCAGAAATATCAGCCTCAATAAAAACCTCTCTACGACTAATTTTCTTTTCTTTCAATAGTTTTGAAAAGTATTCTCTAAACGCAGTATCTTTTATAAAGGCATCTTTATTTTTATCTATAAAATCAGCAAATTCTTCCACATGTGTGTGGGCTAAAACCTTGTTTAGTTCACTTGTCTGTTTCTCTATCATAATCTACCCAATAACATACTAATAATCCAATAACCATACAAATTTGATACAAATCAATATTTGTTTAATTATTCAACAATTATTATATATATTATTGTTTCTCAATATTGCCCCATATTAGTGGCAATTTGCTATAAATTATATAGTATCAAAATGCTACTATCACATATGTTCTTCATCTATCATATTTTCATAGCCACATCTATGACACTTCCAACTTCCTAACGTATCAGTAAATCCTTCCTGAAGATTTAAGTAATCTCCACATTTATCACAATACCAGGATACATCAGGATACTTTTCAGTATTCGGTGCACCTTCTTCACCAAAAAGAAGCTGCCCACACTTAGTACATACCCAACTTTTATTTCTTGGATCAAATCCAATCTGTTTATTAAGTATATCTCCACAATTCATACATTTATACTCTGTGATAGTAGAACGATTAGGATCATACACATCATTTAAAAAGTGATCAGGTCTTCCATCATTCCAAATCCTATCTTCATTATTATGAGAATTCTCATCATATTTAGAATTATCTTTACTAACCTTCTCCCCAGTACATTCTTCATACTCCTTAATGCATCCCTTTAGCTCATTCCTTAAAAGTTCAACAGAACTATATCTTACATCCTTATCCATAAAAGTGCATTTGCTGATAATCGATGTAAGTGGATTTTGCATAATAACATTATTTGAATTCTTTCCAAGTAAAAGCGTATTCATAACCTTACCTAGTGCATAGATGTCAACACGCTCATCAGATACACCAAAGCCAAACTGTTCAGGCGCTGCATATCCTTCTGTACCAAGCATGTACGTGTCATGTTCTTTCATATTATCATCATCTTTCTTAATACGACCTGCGCCAAAATCAACAAGAAATATTTCATCATCAAACTTTTTAATAATGTTACCTAGCTTAATATCCCTATGAATAATCGGCGGATTTTGACTATGCAGTTGTTCTAAAATATTACAAAGTTTAATACCTATATCAACCACTTCATCAGTATCAAGTGGTCCTACTTCATTAAAATAATCAAGTAAAGAAATACCTTCTATGTACTCTTCAATTACTATATAATCAGCATCACTCTCTTCAAATATTTTTTGTAATTCTTCGCTTAAATCATTCTCCATACTCTTCCGATTACTTGGCACAATCGCGAGAACATTCCCTATGTTATCTATGTGCGTATTAAGTAGTTGCTTGTATAGATTAACAATCTCTTCACTAATTACTCTCACCACATAATATGTTTGTCCTGATGAAACTAAATTAACTGTTCCTTTATTATTTAATTTCTTAATTATTTTACAATTAGATAAATCTAACTTACCATAGTTTTTCTTTTCTTTACTATCACCAAAAATCTTATTCAAAAACATCTAAGACACCCTCTCTCCATTAAATTTATATTTTTTATTTATTATAATTATTATTTAATCTAACCGCAATCCCACGAACCCACATAATAACACAATAAAACAGCTATGAGTTTTGTATTCTTTCCCTTTGCACTTACTTCATATGCCCCAGCTAGTCCTGTTACCGAACTAATAGTTAACACTGATACTCCTAAAAAAAATTGCAACGTAGATTTCTCCCCGTTGCAATTATGCTATTCTTCAACAATAATATCTGCACTTATACAGTTAACTATCTTCATCAAATCTGCAGGATTTAGTTCTATCTGCATCCCCACCTTACCTGCACTTACATAAATCTTCTCAAATGTTGGCGCCGTCTCATGAACAAAAGTCTTAAACTGCTTCTTCATACCTATAGGCGAACAACCACCATGAACATAACCCGTTAATGGCAGCAAATCCTTCTGCTTAATCATGGCAATTGACTTTTCACCTGCTGCCTTAGCAGCCTTCTTTAAATCAAGTTCAGCCTCAACCGGCACAACAAATACATAATAAGTATTAGTCTTGCCCTGGGTTACAAGGGTCTTAAAAACCTTACTTGTATCCTCACCTAAAATCCCTGCTATCTGCGCACCCGTAAGAGTGGGATCCGCCTCATACGCATGGGCTGTATATTCAATCTTCTTACTATCTAAAACTCTCATGACATTAGTCTTATCTTTTGCTTTCATATGTGCTCCTTTAGCTTTATCATAATTAAAAATGTTTTCTATATTTTTCTATCATAAATACTCAAAAAACGCAATAAAAGTCGTCCATAAAAATGCATCTTTTCACACTTTTAAGGACGACTTTTTGTAAAAAATCACATTTTTCAGGACGACTTTTTCTATTTCATTATATATCTGGCCGGTATCAACCTAACCTCAGACTCTCCACTCATCAAATCCAGTAAAAGATGAGTCATGTAGCCAAATGTAAATTCTATATACATACTTGGAATAATCAAATGTAAAATCATAGAAAGCAATAACCCCATATACACAGTATGCATATACGATCCATTATCAAACTTAATGCCATATCCAAATATTATTGCAAACATTAAGATACCCAAAATTCTCTCCCAAACAGGCATATCCATAAAGTACTTATATTGTAAGCCCCGAATCATAAAGTCATGAATGATAGCCATTAAAAACATACTCCATCCACAAATCTGTCCAAGAACAATACCGGCCTTTTTCCTACCATCACCTAAATCCTTATTAAGCTTATCCATATCAGCAATCACACCACCAAGTGCCCCTCCAGCAAATGCAAACACAATTCCTTCAGGTGTCCTTGCCCACGGTAATATAAGTGGCGCCGCCATACCAGATAATAAATGAGTTTTAGTTGTCATTATTTTGTACCTCCTTAATATAATCAAGATACTTTTTACGATTCAATACATACTATGGATAGGGTAACATAGATGGGGCAAAAAAATTACCACCGATTTGGTGGTAATTTTTTATTAATATTAATTACAATTATTCATCAAAATAAAAAAAGAATCAGTCTATCAAAACCAATTCTTACTTATTTGACATTCCTACTAATGTCTGCTATTATGTAGTTGAAGGTGCTACCCGGTTAACGGTTAGTTCTAAATATTTAGTAAAAAAATAGCTGCTATTTGAACCGCGCGGCTATTTTTTTATGCTC
>ODAJ012183025.1_pt1 | contig 11652 bp, 8 predicted proteins | sample 1539241 | NCBI WGS metagenome assembly ODAJ01 (sample SAMN02144231, study PRJEB22623) | gut metagenome | biome: sheep rumen | host: Ovis aries | place: New Zealand | reverse complement strand
GCGATTCTGAAACTGCTGGACACGCTGCCTCCGGTGCGCGTGTACGATGAGACCGATCTCGTCACGGAAGCGCAGTACGAAAAGGGATTTACCGTGCATCGCGACGATGCGGGCGCGTACGTAGTCGAGGGCGGCGACGTGGAACGCATCCTCGACACCACAGACCCGGAGGATGACGTTTCGATGCGCCGCTTCCAGCAGCTTCTGATCAAAACGGGCATCATCTCCGCACTCAGAGAGATGGGCGCGAAGGACGGAGACACGATCCGTCTCGGCGAATGGGAATTTGATTTTACGGATTAAGGAGATACGAATATGACAGGCAAAGAACGTGCGGAGCTTCGCAAGCAGGCAAACACGCTGACCGCGATCTTTCAGATCGGCAAGGAAAACATCACGGAGACGCTCATCGAAGCGGTCGACGCAGCGCTGAAAAAGCGCGAGATCATCAAGCTTTCCGTGCTCGAAACGAGCGAACTGTCCGCAAAGGAAGCGGCGGAGCAGCTGGCGGAGGCAACGCAGGCCGAGGTCATTCAGTGCATCGGCAGAAAACTCGTGCTGTATCGTCAGAAAGAGGAAGAATAATCGTTCGGCAACGCCGGAATAACCGCTGCTTTTTCGGAGCAAAGCGTCTTGCACACAACGGGCAAAGCATGTATGCTGAGGCTTAGAAACCGGCGGAGGCGGGTTTCATTCGGATCATTCAAGGAGAAAGAATCGCATATGCTTGTTATTCGGGACTTATCGAAACGATACGGCAGCGGACCGCTTGCCGTGGACGGACTGAACCTGACCGTTGAGGCAGGCGATATTTACGGCTTTATCGGGCACAACGGTGCGGGAAAGACGACGACCTTAAAATGCGTATCCGGCATCCTGCCGTTTGAGCAGGGCGAGATCACGATCGACGGCATTTCGATCCGGACGAATCCGCTCGAAGCGAAGCGGATCATGCGGTATATCCCGGACAACCCCGATCTGTACGGTTTTCTGACCGGCGCCGGATATCTGAACTTCCTCTGCGACATATACGGCATCGATACGCAAACGCGCAGCGAGCGCATCGCAAAGTACGCGGCGATGTTCGAGATCGAATCCAAGCTCGGCGACCTCGTCAGCTCGTATTCGCACGGCATGTGTCAGAAGCTTGCGCTGATCGGTGCGCTGGTACAGCAGCCGAAACTGCTGATGCTGGACGAACCGTTCGTCGGGCTCGACCCGAAGGCGTCGCACACGCTCAAGGGCGTCATGCACGAACTGGTCGACAACGGCAGCGCGATCTTCTTTTCGACGCATGTGCTTGAGGTCGCGGAAAAGCTTTGCAACAAGATCGCGATCATCAAGCAGGGCAAGCTGATCGCATCCGGAAGCATGGAAGAGGTGCGCGGCAACCAGTCGCTCGAAGATCTGTTTTTGGAGTTGACGGACGCATGAGAGCGCTTTGGATCCTCGTAAAGCTGTATGTGAACAGCATCTTCCGTTTTTCGGTGATGCGGCACTCGAAAGACGCACGGGAGAAAAAGAACGCGATCATGGGCGTGGTTGCGATCGGCATCATTGCGGTGACGTACGGCTTTATGTCCGCGATGAACGCCGCTTCGATCTTTCTTCTGCAGGGCGTTTCCGAAGCGCCGTTTCTGCTGATGTGCACGATGGCAAGCGTCTTCGCGCTCGTCATGGCGTTTTCACAGGGCAGCGCCACGCTGTCCGCGTTTCAGGATTTCGATACGCTGATGGGCATGCCGGTCCGCACGACGACCGTTGTGCTCGCAAGGTTCCTCGCACTGTATCTGGTCGAAGCGGTTTATACGCTGCCGTTTCTGCTGCCGTGCGGCGTCGTGTATGCGATCTTCGCAAAGCCGGCGCTTTGGTTTTATCCCGCGTATGTGCTGATGGTACTGCTTGTGCCGGTGCTTCCGCTGATCGTCGGGAGCGCCGCGGATATCCTGGTCGGCGTTGCGTTCGCAAAGAGCAAGCATAAAAAGGCGATCACATCGACGATCAAGACGGTGTTCCTGCTCGTGTTCATTGCGGGCGCATATCTGATGCCGCGGCTCACGAAGCGCATTTTTTCGGATGTGGAAGGGATCTCGCGCACGCTTTCGCGCATTTATCCGCCGGCACAGTGGTTCGCCGCCGCATCGATCGGATCCGTGCCGAGCTTTCTGCTGTTCTCGCTCGGCTCGATCGCGCTGTGCGCGCTGTACGTATGGATCCTGAACCGCTCGCTCCTTTGGGTGCATGACCGGCTGACGTCGGGGTATCATGTCAGGAACTACCGGCTCTCGGGACTTCGCCGGCACAGCGTAAGCCATGCGCTTCTCATGATCGAGCTGAAGCGCTTCTTTGACAGCACGGCATGGGTTTTAAACACGATCATCGGTGCGATCATGATCCTGCTTCTCGGCATTGCCGGGGCGGTCTTTTCGAAACGTGCGCTGGATATTCTCGCGTCGGTCGGCATGGAACGTGCTGCGGGCGGTATCCTGATCTGCGTGATGATCTTCTGCGCGACACTTTCGCCGACGACGAGCTCCGCCGTTTCGATGGAGGGGAAGCGGATCTGGATCAGCAAGCATCTGCCGTTTCCCGCTGCGCTTTGGCTGCGCGCCAAAATGGCGGTCAATCTGCTGCTGTTCGGTCCGGTGATGCTGATTGCGGCGACGATCCTTGCGATCGCGTTTCGTTCGGTTCTGCATCCTGCCGACGTATTGGGCATGTTCCTGCTGCCGATCGCCGCGCTGCTGTGCTCGACGGTGACGGGCATTCTCGTCAACGCCAAAATGCCGCGGCTGAACTGGAAAACGGAAACGGAAGTCGTCAAGCAGGGCGGCTCGGTGCTGATCATGATGCTGATCTGTTTCGGCATGGTGCTCGTCACGGCGGTTCCGGTGCTGATCCTTCGGCAGGGATGGGTCGCGCTCGCGCTTGCGGCGCTGCTGATGATCCCGACGGTGATCATATATTGTAAGCTGATGCGGGATGCGGAACAAATTCGCTTGAATTTGTAATAATTACGTGACAATTCTAACGCATTTGTGGTATACTATACTGTACAAATGTCGGTATACATCTGTGGAACAGACGTGAAAAGGAGGCGACTGCGTTGTCGGAACTGATCAGCATTTTCCGAACGGTATTCAACGTGCTGAAACAGCCGAGCGGATTGGCGAGCATCATCATTGACGTCCTCATTATCATGATCTTTCTTTATAAAGTTCTGGAGTGGACGAGAGAGACGCGCGCATACCAGGTTATGAAGGGCATCGGGCTCTTATTTGTGGTATCGATTCTGGCGCGTCTGTTCGGCTTGACGACGGTCTCATGGATCCTTGACAGCATCCTGGCAAGCGGTACCATTTTTCTGATCCTGTTCATTCTGTTTACGCCTGAGCTGCGTCGCGTGCTTGAACGCATCGGCTCGCACCGTATCTCAAAGCTCGGCGTGATCTCCGACGAAACGGATACGCGACGGCTCATTCAGGACCTGAAGCGCTCGATCCTGCATCTTGCAAAACGGCGCGTCGGTGCGCTGCTCGTGTTTGAACGCCGTTCCGGTCTCGGCGACATCGCCGCGACGGGCGTTGCGTTGGACGCCGCGCTTTCCGGTGCATTGGTCGAGAACATTTTTGAGCCGAACACGCCGCTGCATGACGGTGCGGTCATCATCCGCGGCGCAACGATCATTGCGGCGAGCTGTCTGCTTCCGCTGTCCGACGATACCAAGGTCGCGCGGGAACTCGGCACACGCCATCGTGCGGCGATCGGCGTTTCCGCTGCGTCCGACTGTGTGGTCATCGTCGTGTCCGAAGAGACCGGCGCGATCTCGGTTGCGCGCGAAGGCAAGCTGATCCGTTATCTCGACGACAAGGCGCTGACCGATACGCTTGAAGGATTGCTTTCCAAGGATCAGTCGTTTGTGCTTCCGTGGAACCGCAAGAAGAAGGAGGCGTAACATGACGAAGCGACAAAAGGTTTTCTCCGCCCTGGGACGGTTCCTGAAGAATCTCTTTACCAAGAACATCTTTTTGAAAGTCGTATCGCTGCTGTTTGCGGTGATGCTGTGGGGCTACGTACTGTCCGTTGAGAACCCCGAGTACACGAAGCGGATCCGCGACGTGGAGATCTCGATCACGGGCGAGGAAGTGCTGAATGCGAGAGGATACATGCTCCTGACCCGCGACATCGGCACGACGGACGTCGACGTGCTGTGCCATATCAACAAGCACAACGAACTGGATGCCTCGCGCGTGTCATGCTTCGTCGACCTTTCGAATCGTGCGATCACGCTGGATCCCGAGGAAAACAGCAAGACGATCAAGTTTGACGTGCAGACGACCATCGCTTCCGAATACGGCACGCTGCAGAGCATTCAGGTGCCGTCCGTCGATCTGGAGATCGCACGACTTTCCTCGCGCAACAACGTGCAGGTTTCGGTCAAGTACACGGGCAGTCTGCCCGAGGGCTTCACGGTCGAGGTGCCGAGCAGTCTTTCGATCTCGATGCGCGGACAAAAGTCGATGCTCGATCAGGTCGTGCGCGGCGAAGCGACGGTCGATCTCGATTCCTTCCCGACCGCGGACCGTGAGACGCTTGCCAACACGTACGACTGCGTGCTGCCGGTGCAGTTCTATGACAGCTCCAATCAGCGCCTCGAAGATATCACGTCAACCACCGGCGAATCGTTCACGATCGGTGTTCGCGTGACCGTGCGCGCATACAAGGAGGTCGACATCGTTCCGTCGATCCAGTCGCTCGAAGACGGGTATACATGGGACTATGTTCTCTCGCGCAACAGAGTGATCCTGTACGGCGACCGTGCGACGCTCGATCAGATCGATTCGGTCACCACGACGACGATCACGGCGACGCCCGGCATGCGCAATACGCCGACGGCGGTCGAGCTGATCCTTCCGGACGGTGTGGAAACCGCTGCGAACTTCAACAAGACGATCACGGTTACGATGACGGTGGCGGAGCTGACGGCTTCCGCGGAATTCGAGGTACCGATCACGTTCCGCAACATCGACGAAGGACTTGCACTCTCGGAGGATATTCAGAAGACGGTCAAGGTTTCCGTCAGCGGACCGGCCAGCTCGGTCAAAGCGTTCAACGAGGATCGCATTGCCGCAACGGTCGATCTGTACGGCTACGCGGCGGGCACGCACACCGTGCCGATCCGCGTGACGGTCGACGGAAGAACGAACGACGATCTGACCGTTTCGGCAGAGACGGATACGGAATCGGTCACTCTGATCACGGCAGAATAACGGAAGGGGGCGGATCCGCCCCCGTTTTCATATGCAAACGATCTATCTCAAAAACTTAAGACGCGAGCTTGATGCGACGGACGAATCGTTCGCCGCTTCCTGCTGTAAAAAACTCGATATTCCGCGCGACGCGCTGATCCGGATGCGCATCGTGCGGCAGGCGCTTGACGCGCGCAAAAAGCAGGATATCTTTCACTGCATTCACGCGGAACTGACGCTGACGGATGCAGCGGCGAAGCGCGTACTGCACAACGCGCGCCTCGGCGCGGAACCGGTCGATGCGTCGCCAAAAAAACCGCCGGTGTTCGGCAGCGAACGGCAAAACGGCAGGATCATCGTCGTCGGGCTCGGTCCTGCGGGACTGTTTGCGGCATGGACGCTCGCAAAGCATGGTTACCGTCCGCTGGTGATCGAACGAGGACGCCCGATCGAAGAGCGTGTCAAAGATGTGGAACGCTACTGGTGCGGCGGCGTCAGGGAACCGGATCCGGACAGCAATGTGGCGTTCGGTGAAGGCGGCGCGGGCACGTTTTCGGACGGCAAGCTGACGACGCGTATCCGCGATCCGCATATCGACGGCGTGTTGAAAACGCTGATCGAATGCGGCGCACCGGAAGAGATCGGCTATCTTGCAAAGCCGCATATCGGCACGGACCGCCTGCGTGAAACCGTCGGACGTCTTCGGAAACGCATCGAGCAGGCGGGCGGGGAAGTGCGGTTTTCCACGACGCTGTGCGATCTCAGAATGCAAGACGGCAGAGTATCGCATGTACTGCTGCGGCACGGAGAGGCGACGGAATGGGAACCGTGTGCGGCGCTGATCCTTGCGATCGGGCACGGCGCACGCGACACGGCGCGCATGCTTTGGGACAAGGGCGTTTCGATGGCGCCGAAAGCGTTCGCGATCGGCGTGCGCGCGGAGCATCCGCAGGCGATGATCAATCAAAGCCAGTACGGACCGATGGCAAACCATCCGCGACTCGGCGCAGCGGAGTATCGCCTGACCGCAAAGAGCGGGGAGCGCGGCGTTTATACGTTCTGCATGTGTCCGGGCGGACAGGTCGTTGCGAGCGCGAGCGGACCGGAACAGGTCGTCGTCAACGGCATGAGCAATTTTGCGCGCGACGGAAAGAACGCGAACGCCGCGGTGGTCGTGCAGATCACGCCGGACGATTTCGGCACACACCCGCTTGACGGACTCAACTATCTCGACCGACTGGAGCGCAACACGTTTTTGTGCGGCGGCGCGGACGGCTGCGCGCCTGCATCGACGGTCGGCGCGTTTTTGCGCGACGAGGTTTCCAAGCCGTCCCGGTCCGTCGAACCGACCTATCGTCCGGGCGTGCGCTATACGCGCCTGTCGGATTGCCTGCCGGACTTTGCGGCGGTCGGCATTCGCGAAGGGATCCGTGCGTTCGGTCGGCAGCTGAAGGGATATGATATGGAGGATGCGGTGCTCACCGCGGTCGAAAGCCGCACGTCCTCGCCGCTGCGGATCCTGCGGGACGAGGGCATGGAATCCGTTTCGCATCGCGGACTGTATCCGGTCGGAGAAGGCGCGGGATATGCGGGGGGCATCGTCAGCGCTGCCGTGGACGGCGTAAAAGCCGCGGAAACGGTCATGCGCGTGTTCGCGCCGCTGCCATAATCTGCCGAAAATGCGGCAAAGTTTCGTCATCCTTGTAAATAATACTTCCGTTAACGCCTTCGGGCGTTCTTTTTTGCTGCAAAATGTGATATAAAGGATTCACAAATCCGCGAAAGGAGGAAGATGATGAAACGAATCGTCGGCATGCTTCTCATTGCGATCCTGCTGCTGCCGCTGCTGCTCCTGCACGTAAGCGTCGGTGAATCGCAGGATACGACCGTGCGCGTGCGTCTGTCGACCGGAGATGCCGATACGGTCAGCGTCTCGCTTTCCGGCAAATACAGCGTCGGCGGAACGGCCGTTACGGGCGGGACCGTTACCGCATCGCTGAAGAACGGCACGATCACCGTGAAGCACTCCTCCAAGGGCACGCTGAAAACCGCGGCCGATTCCGTGCGCCTTGTGCGCGTCGGCACGAGCGCCGATACCGTGCTGACCTTTCAGAACGCGAAGCACGGCGAGCGTGTGTATTACGGAGATTTCGTGTTTTATAATGACGGCGGGATCCTGCGCGTGATCAATTATGTGGACATGCATCATTACCTTTACGGCGTGGTCAGCGGGGAAATGTCGGAAAGCTCGAAGGCGGACCTTTTAAAGGTCGAAACGATCACGGCGAAGGGATTCGCGCTTGCGGAGGTCGAGTCCCGTGCATCCAAGTATTTCGATGTATACGACACGACGCAGTCGCAGCTGTATTACGGCTATGTCAAAGAGGACAAGAACACGATCGCCGCGGTTGACGCCGTATGGGATCAGACGCTGCGGTTCGAGGGAAAGACGGTCAAGACCTATTACAGCACGGCCGACGGCGGGCAGATCATCACGCCGCGCATCCGCTGGGGCGGCACGGCAAATGCCGGCGCATACTGGTTCGGCTACGATCCGTTCGATCTCGCAGGCTCCGCGAAGAACACGGTCTTTACGGTCCGCGGCGATGCGCCGAAGGAAGCGGACGCCGCACTGTACGCGTTTCTGCTCGAAAAAACAAGCGCAAAGGAGATCGTTTCGATCGATGCGCTGACCGGTCTGTACGATCCGGACAGTCCGAACGGCACGGCACGTTATCCGAGCACGCTGGCGCCGCAGACCCGATACGACTGGACGCTGACGATCAAGGACAGCGCGGGCAAAAAGAAACAGGTCTCGTTCTCGTGCACGCCTGCCGAACTGAAAACCGCGATCGCCCCGTCTGCGAGCGGAACGGTATGCTTTGCGGTGCGCACGGCGCAAAAGGAGTGGAAGCTTGTCTGGGGCGTTTCGAGCGGGCACCGGACGGGGTTGTCGCATCGCGGCGCGAAAGAGATGGTAAAGCAGGGCTATTCGTACGTCGATGTGCTCAAATTCTACTATCGCGGCGCGACGCTGTATGACGCGAACGGCAAGGCGATCACATCGAACGCGACCTTTGCATTCACCTATGAGGACGGAGCGACGGCAACGCCGACGCCAAGCCCGACGCCGACACCGAAACCGACAGCCGCGCCGACGCCTGCACCGTCCGATCCGGGCTTGCCGAAGGTCGATCATCTGGTGATCGTCACGGCGAACTCGCTGAACTTCCGGCAGGGTCCGTCCGCAAGTACGGCACTGCTCGGCACGCTGAAGCTCGGCACGATCCTGAGCGTGTTCTCCGAAAGCGACGGCTGGCTGTATGTACGTGACGACAGCACCGGAAAAGTCGGTTATGTCAGCGCGACATATGCGAGCTATTATGAACGCGATCCGAAGGTATATCGGGAGGGCATATGCAACGCGGACGATTCGAATATCCGGACCGGACCGTCGACGAACTTCACAAAGCTTTACTCGATCGACAAAGGCAATCCGCTGTATGTGTACTATCTTTCCGGAAAATGGTACTATGTGATGGATCGGAACACGGGGCAGGGCGCGTTTATCTGGAAGGATTACGTGACGCTCGGCTCCGACGCGCCGACTGTGCTGACCGGCGATGCGAACGGCGACGGGAAGGTCGATGTGACCGATGCCTCGCTGATCCTGCGATATCTTGTCAAGCTGTCAAAACTCAAGGATGCGCGTCTGCTGGCTTCGGACGTGCAGACCGACGGGACGATCGATGCGTCGGATGCCTCGAAACTGCTGCGGACGCTCGTCGGATTGGAATGAGCAGAACGAAAAAACGGGACCGTAACGGTCCCGTTTTTTGCCTGTTTATTTTTCCGGATTGCGAAGCGCTTCGCGACGGATATGGTTCTCACGGATCTTTGCTTCCTGCCCCTGATCGGAGGGATCGTAGTACTGCGTTCCCAGAAGCTCCGTCGGCATGTATTGCTGCTGCACCCAGTGGGCGGGGTAGTCGTGCGGGTATTTATAGCCCGTTCCGGCGCCGATCCGGTCCGAACCGTAGTAATGCGTGTCGCGCAGATGCACGGGGACCGGCGCAAAGACGCCGCCCGTTTCGGCATCGTGAAACGCCGCTCCCATCGCGGAGGCGACGCTGTCCGACTTCGGCGATTCACAGATGAAGATGATCGCCTGCGACAGCGGCAGACGCGCTTCCGGCAGACCGATCAGCTCGACGGCTTCCGCCGCGGCAACCGCCTGCACCATCGCCTGCGGGTTTGCAAGTCCCACGTCCTCGCTCGCATGCGCGATCAGACGGCGCGCGATGATGCGCGGATCGCAGCCTGCATAGATCAGCCGTGAAAACCACGCGAGCGCCGCATCGGAATCGCCGCCGCGCAGGGATTTGCAGAACGCGGAGAGCATGTCATAAAACAGCTGATCGTCCATCTGCATCACCTTGCGCTGCCCGGACTCCGAAGCGATCTCTTTCGTGATGCGGATCGTGCCGCTTTCATCCGGCTCGGTCGTCAGGACCGCAAGCTCCAAAGCGTTCAGCGCATTGCGGCAGTCGCCGTTTGAAAGCGCGATGAACGTCTCGTATGCATCCTCATCGAGCGAGACGGAACGATCGCCGAATCCGTTATCCCGATCGTGCAGCGCCTGATCGATCGCCTTGCGGATGTCGGCGGGCTTCAGCGGATAGAACTGAAAAACACGGCATCGCGAAACGATCGCGCTCGTCATGGAGACCATCGGATTCTCCGTTGTGGAGCCGATGAACCGGATCGTGCCGTTCTCAAGCGCCGGCAGCAGAGCGTCCGATTGCGACTTGGACCAGCGATGGCACTCGTCAAGCAGCAGATAGGTCGGTCTGCCGTGCAGACGCAGCTCGTCCGCGGCGCGGTCGATCACGCTGCGCAGCTCTTTTACGCCGCTCGATACCGCGTTCATGCGCACAAAGTTTGCGCCGGTCGTCTCGGCAATGATGTTCGCAAGCGTCGTTTTGCCGGTGCCCGGCGGTCCGAAAAAGATCGACGACCACAGAGAGTCGGTCAGGATCGCACGCCGAAGCAGCCGTCCGGGACCCACGATATGCTCCTGCCCGATGAACCGATCGAGCGTATGCGGCCGCATGCGGTCGGCAAGCGGCGCCTGTTTTTTGGCTTCAGCCGAAAAGAGATCTGTTTTTTCCATGTTTGTATTATAACACGCTTGCAATCGAAAGAAAAGCGATGTATAATATTTTGGTTCATTTTTGAGAAAACAAGACAATCCGAAAGAAAGAGGACATGTTATGAATATTCGCAACGTTGCGATCATCGCACACGTAGACCACGGCAAGACGACGCTCGTGGATCAGCTTTTGAAGGACGCAGGCGCACTGCGCCGCAGTGAACAGGGGACCGAGCGCATCATGGACAGCGGCGATCTCGAACGCGAGCGCGGCATCACGATCCTGTCCAAAAACACCGCGGTCACTTACGGCGATACGCGCATCAATATCGTCGACACGCCGGGACACGCGGACTTCGGCGGCGAGGTCGAACGCATTCTGCAGATGGTTGACGGCGTACTGCTGCTGATCGACGCATTCGAAGGCTGCATGCCGCAGACGCGGTTCGTGCTCAGAAAGGCGCTTGAGCTGAACAAGAAGGCGGTCGTCGTGGTCAACAAGGTAGACCGTCCCGAAGCGCGTCCGTACGAGGTCGTGGATGAAGCGCTGGAACTCTTTATCGAGCTCGGCGCAACGGACGAACAGCTGGATTTCCCGATCGTTTACGCATCCGCGAGAAACGGAATGTCCGGCTATGAGCCCGATCAGATGGAGAACAACATGCAGGCGGTGTTCGACACGATCTTAAAGGAGATCCCGTCTCCCGCGACCGACACGGAAGCGCCGCTGCAGATCCTGTTCTCGACGATCGACTATGACGATTATGTGGGCAAGATCGGTATCGGACGCATCGAGCGCGGCATTGCAAAGCGCGGCCAGACGATCACGCTGTGCGGCGGTCAGGAAAACCGCCGCCGCGATACGAAGATCACGCGGCTTTATAACTTCGAGGGCCTTCAGCGCGTCGAGATCGAAGAAGCGCTGGCGGGCGATATCGTGTGTGTTGCGGGCGTGGAAGATCTGAACGTGGGCGAGACCGCGTGCGATCCTTCCTGCGTTGAGCCGATGCCGTTTGTCAAGATCGACGAGCCGACCGTCTCGATGATGTTCCTCGTCAACGACAGCCCGTTTGCGGGTAAGGAAGGCAAGTATGTCACGAGCCGCAACCTCAGAGACCGTCTGTTCAACGAGGTCAAGACGAACGTTTCGATGCGCGTCGAAGAGACCGAATCGACCGATACGTTCCGCGTCAGCGGCAGAGGCGAACTGCATCTTTCGATCCTGATCGAGCAGATGCGCCGTCAGGGCTA
>ODAJ012172657.1_pt1 | contig 11652 bp, 21 predicted proteins | sample 1539241 | NCBI WGS metagenome assembly ODAJ01 (sample SAMN02144231, study PRJEB22623) | gut metagenome | biome: sheep rumen | host: Ovis aries | place: New Zealand | reverse complement strand
GGAAACCAAGCGCACGGGTCACCTCATCAAGCACGTTCTCACGTGTGATTCTCTCAGCCGCAGTGTAGATTTTCTTTCGCCCAAACAACTCCAACGTTGGAGTGCCTTTAGCGGTAGTTTCTACAGCGTCAGACATGATTTCACCTCGTGGTCTTCATTTTCTTCCGCTCTGTAGCGCCCTTCTCAAACTGACCGCACCAGAAGCGAGAATGTTCAGCAACGCTGATAACGTCGCCATCTTCGAGTTTGATTGTAGCCTCCTTGCCGCTGTTCAAGACAAGGTTCAGCGCATCGACAGCGCCAGGAAAGTCACGAATATCAAGCATGATTTCACCTCATGGAAACATACAAATGGCACTGAATAATGGTACTGACCCACTTCCTACGAGTTCAAAGCCCGTCGTGCTACCTTTACACCAATCCAGTAGGAAAGGAGGGCACGGAAGGTTACCACCCTTCGCAGAGAGCGAGGCCATACACCCTCTGTCAAACGCACCCATATATAGGGAAAGGAGTGCGGGATTTTCACCCGCGACAATTGTTTTCAACGTCAACGCTTCCCGCGACGCATTGTCCGTGACGTGGAAACCCCAGGAGGAGTAAGGCTGGGCGAGGTATGAAAGAAGTTCCTGCAAAAAATACCCTCGGCGAGAACCCAAAATGGAAATTTGTCTGAGAGAGGCAAAGAAAGGACATGGAATTTATCAGCCTTTTTCCTGTGTTCTATTGTAAAACACAGAGAAAAATAAATAAACCATAAAAGTTTCGATATTCTGTACATTTATACAGTTTATCGAACCTTTTATGGTTTATAAATTCCTAATTTAAGATTAGACTATTATTTATTGGGATAATACATGACGCAATTTTAATCACTTTTTGGTATCACTGTGAAATTTCGGACATAGGAAGATTGGTTCGCTCCGCTCCCAATAGATTTGATAGTCATAGCATCTTTCTCACTCCATCCTTGTCGGATTCTTTGGTAAACCATGTGATAATCCAACCCAAGCGCATCGCACTTTTTGTGCAACTCAGACTTCTCGACTTTCGCTATCGGTGTGTTCAGCGCACGTTCAACACTCCATCCACGCTTTTGTATTCTCTCAAATACCTGTTTGTACGGCAGACCAGCCCGTTCACAAGCTTCAGCCAATGACATCTTTTCTCCACGATATTCCACCCACCTTGTCGTCCGCCTATTCCTGGCTTGAGCATTCAGCGGAATCCAAGAGCAATTTTCTGGGCAATAGTCTCCGTTTACATCGATGCGTTCGATTGTCAAATCGTCTGCATATCCATGCGACCGCGCCCATTCCGCGAACGTAATATAATTTTGCCATTCATCACATACTTTAATGCCTCTTCCAGCATATCTTGGATGAGACTTACAACGCTTGATCATTCCTATCCAAGTGTTATGCAGACGAGTATGACTTTCACCATGCATATATGTACTCATTAGAACAACCTCTTTTTTACACGAATAATATTTCCACCTAAATGCTTTGCAAAGTTTTCGAGGTCGGCGAGAGCATCCACGGTATCATCGTGTTTGTTCTTGCCCGACATGGTATACCCGGTGATGAGGTGCATCGCAGTGCGATACTCCTTATCTACCTTTGCTCCTTCACCGCGCCCATCATATTCGCTCTCTGCCTTGAACAAACAATGTGATTTAACCCAAGAGGAGGCCACGAGGATTCGTGTCTCCTTGTTCGTCTGATTCCACTTCGTCGTCACATGGCAGTGACTCCCCTTCGCAAGCAGACCTTTCTGCACGTTGTCTGCAAAGAGTGTGCCGCCACGGTTCGATTCGAAGCGGACAGTGGACACGTCGAGTTCCGTGATGATGTTCACGATGCGCTCCTCGATGACATCTGGCTTGCCGTTGTCGCATATCCACCTTTCTATATAGTAGTCGTCGCCATACTGGTACGCAATCGGCATCGCGCAGAAGTCGTCGCCTTGCTCCTTGGTATCGCAGACGGCAAGGATGGCATCTGGCTCGCGGTCGGGCAAATAGTAGTACCGCCGAAGTTCTTCTGGCGAATAAAGCTGCCCTTCGCGCTCAATCGGCTCACCCATGTAGAGCGCCCTCCACGACGCATCGTCGTATGAGGCTTCAATGTCGCGGTACATCGCCGTCGTGAACCCGACTCCATACGGGTAGTCAAAGTTGCTGTTTCCGTTCTCGTCTATGGCTGGGAGGTTGATGAACTTCGACCGCTCATCATGCTCGTAGAGGTCTTGCAGCTTGCCGACAACATCGATGATGCTCCACCGCGTCTGTATGTGCAGTTCCTTGACACGGTTTCCTTGTTTCCTCTGACGGAGGTCAACGGTGTACTTTTGCCACAATTTCTCCATTTGGTCAGCAGACATGGCCTGTTCGATTCCTTGGCACAAGTCGTCGCAGTACAACAGGTTCGTTGCTCTTACCTTACCCGCATTCCCACTTCCAAGCGAGGTAAGCTGCACCGTCTCGAACCTCTTCCGCCGCCCAAGATCAATCCTCATGTCCTTCGCATTCGTGCCGACAACGTGGATGTTTGGAAACACATCCGCCCACCGATACTCCCCATTCGGGTCGAAGATTCGCAGACACTCATCGTATACACCACGGAGGAAGTTGTTGTTGTGGCTCGCGCACAACGTCTGCATCTCTGGATGCAACCCGCTTGTCCAACAGACGTAGAAGATTGCCAACGTCGTCTTCCCAACACCTGGCGGCATCGAGATGGCAAGAAGGTCGAGTTCGTTGTCTTCAAGCTGCTGTAGCGCAACCGCGAGTTGATACAACTGCCTCCGCCGTGGCTCGTAGAACCGCTTCTGCGGCTCGCGGTCTTTCTCTATATATCTACAGAACGAGTCGAAATCATACGGCGCTGCCATCAGAAGCAATTGCCAATACAGCCACTCCCCTTCCGCATCCCCGTTCTTTAACATCTGCGCGAGAATCTTCCGCATCTCCCGCCCATACGCGAGCGCCTTTTTTACATTTTCAAGATTTTTTTCCTTTGCCAACAGCGTACCGTCCGCGCCCAGCACTTCCGCCGCGTCCTCCTCGATGAGTCGCATACACAGCGTATGTGCGTCCCGCATCGCCTCTACGTCGCCAATCCGTATAAGCTTTTCAATCAACCGCTCGTCGCGCTCACTCATTGTGCTTCACCTCCGCCGCATTTCTCCCTCCTGCGCCTTTCTTTCGCACCAACGTGAGTTCAATGTCGTACCCCATCGTGTCGAGGATTTCTACAAGTTGTGGTGTCGGCATCGACTTGTGGAGCAACCTCGACAGACTCCCTGGGGTTATTTTGAAGGCCGCGCACACGTCGCTCCTCTGCATTCTCTGCTCCCAAAGCGCAATTCCGAACGTTTTCCCTAAATCCGTCACCAACATGACCGTTTCCTCCCCGCTTTTCGCGTTTTAACCTTTTCGGTTAACAAGATACGCTTTCCCCCGCCAAAACGCAAACATGAACCCTCAAATATTCGATAAACTGATAAATTCCCAGACCACAACCCAGCTCCACCCCAGTTAGCCTTGTCTAAGGAACACGGAACACAAGGAACACGATTTTCCTAATAAATATTTTCAGAAAATAACCAATAAAGTTATTTTTCACCAACTCTGTCCGAGATTTTTGTGTTCCTACTGTTCCCTGTTCCATTGAGGGTTCTTTAACAATATCAAGAGGGTTGTGGCTACACTATATATAGTGGTTGCCCACTTTCCACTTTGCACCCAACCCGCCACGCTACATCGCAGTGAGCATGGTGACAGTGAGGGTCTTTTTGCACTTGGGGGATATTTTTGGCACTAACCCGCTCCAGGCCGGGGGAGCGCATATCCCCGCACCCGGGTCGAGTCCGTCGGGGAAGGACATCTGTCCGCTACAGGCGCACAGCGAGGTTAACATAAAATGGTTACAATCTCGCCCGCTCACAAAAGGTTTACATATTCTTGTTTACTCCCTTGTTATTCCCCTGTTTTGCGGCTGAATATCTCGCATAATATATTATTATCCGAGATTAACGTTAATCTTATCAGCATAATGATTGACTATTGTCAACTATATACCCTGCTTTTGTAAAATTTGGCGCAAGTAATTTAATATAATGGTTAGTATGCCAATCCTTCATACATAATATCATCTATTACAATCTCTCATAGATCATCATCTATTACGATTTGTCATAGATACCATTGTACACATATAAGCTCTATAATCATACTGGATTAATGGGTTTATGGTTGTACCTCTTGCCCGCTGGGCGGATCCGGGCGCGCGTCGCCGGTTGCATTGTCTCTGGTTGCATTCTCTTTTATAAATGCATCCAGCGCAGCGCGCATGATAGCAGCAGGGGCAACGCCAGCGGCAGCGCATACGGCGCGGACTGTATCCGCGTATTCTCTGGTTACCTTGATAGTTAAACTTGTGTAATGCGCTGCATCATATTTATTTTGCGCGCGTCGTTGTGCTTCAGTACGGGGCATTTTGCATTTTCCTACCTTATTAAATATTGAATTATGCAGCAGCGGGCGCCGGTATCCGGGCACGTTGTGCAATGTGTTGCAATCGTTGTATAATTTGCTATAAAAATATACGGTATTTCATTATAGATTTGTGCATTTTGCGAATTGAAATATAATGTATGCCGTGATATTATGTGTATGCTGTTAAGCGCCCGGCAGCCAGCCGGGAAGGGCAAAACAGACAATTTAAAAAAGGGGGATCCGAAAACATGACAACGGATTTATATCACTTAATATGCGAGACAACACTTGTTCTGAATAATTGCCGCGCTGCTGTTATCTACAATCCGCGCACAAAAGAATATACCGCAATAGATAAACAAATACGCGGAGCCGGGTATGGTATCAGTCCATTTTACAACCGCACAACAACCGGTAATTTCAAAAGGGCAAAAAAAGCTTTTGAGAAATACAGTGAAATAAGCGCCGAAAAACCTTTTGTGGATCCGCTGCCGTTTAACAGCGATAAAATGATAAAAGATTATTTCAAACTAAATTAAAAGAGGGGAAAAAACAATGAACAAAGTAATAACTTGCAATTGGTACCATTATGTTGACTTTGATGGTTTTCATACTATAGAGATGGAATTCATCAACAACGTGACCGGCGTTGTATGCTGGAAAATGTACAAAGCGGAAACGCGGAAAAAAGTGCAGGCGAAAGCGAAAAGAGAGGAAACGCGCATTGTTAACAAAGCAATGCGGATTTACAAGTAATTGTTTTTCAGCCAATGCCGACGGGCAACCGTCCGCCGGTATTCACGGGAAAACAACGGATCCCGGAAACAAATCAAAATACAATTTATTAAGGGGGATAAAAAATCATGATAGCAAGAAAAGGTGAAACATTGTTCCCGTCGTCGTGGACGTTCAACGCCTGCCGGGTAATTAACCGGCTTGCGGAAATTGTCGCCGAAAACGGCGGCCGGGTAAAGCCGGGCACTGAATTTTCCATTGTTAACCGTTCTCTTTTGGAAGCGGTTAAAAATGAGAAAAGACTTGTTGACTCTTTCAAGCGTGCCCGCGAAATTTACGGTGCAGACAATGAAACGCGCAACAACGCAATCGCGGAACATGAAAACAAACTTGCGCGGTATATGCTTATTGATAACACGCCGCGCCGGGTAAACCAGTCAACATATATTTCTTTTGTTGTCGACGGTTTCCACTATTATTTCCAGTTTGACGACAATATGTTTTTCCCGTTTTACGGGCACAAAATCCCGGTTGTTAACGGGAAATACAGCCGCGATTATTACAGTTTTGAAGTCGACAAACAGCTTTTCTTGTATGATCCGTTATTCACTTGTACTTGCCCGGAAACGGTAATTGACGCGGCAGCGCGGGCACTTTATCAGGCACTTGTTAACCATAGCGCAAGCGAAAAGGCGCGCCCGGAACGGAAACGGCAGCGCGTCCGCAATGTTTACAATTCCGGTTTTCATTATGAATATGTTGAAAACCGTGAACCGGAACGGATGGAAACTATAGACTTTTAAAAAATGCCACTTGCAAATTGCATTTTGACAAGTGGCGCCCACAAGAAAAACCGATTCTACCAAAACCAAATTTTTACAAGGGGGATTTTATTATAATGTTTACAACTGAAAATTGCAAGGTTTTTGTGTCTCATGATAACAGTAAAACCGGGATTGATTCTTTTAATCTTTTGGCCGGGGACGTGCGGCAGATGTACAACGGCGCGACGCCGAAAACCGAAAACGCGCTTGAAACGTATGCAAGCCGGGGCATTATCCCGGAAGACTGCACCGGCACTTGTGGCCAAAATTGCCCGGGTTGTTATGCAAAGCGTATGACACGCTATACCATGACTTTTGTTCACGCGGCCGAAAATACGTTTTTTGTGAAGCTGGATCCAGCCGCGGCAGTGCAGGCGCTGGAAGCGGCAATATACGCGGACGGCAACGCCCCGGAGCTTTTCCGGGTGCATGATACCGGCGACTTTATGATTGACGTTGACGACAACGGGCAGCCGGGCGAAAAATCATTTATTTACTTTTCGGAAATGTGCGAAATGATGAAACGGCACCCGGAAACGCATTTTGGAGCATATACAAAATGCAACGCGCTTGTCTACCGGTACGGCGTCGACAATTTGCCGGTTAACTTTTCGCTTCAGTGCAGCCCGTGGGCGGGCGTTTCTGAACCGATCGCGGATTTGCCGCAATTCATATATGACGACGGCAGCAACCCGGAAATTTCAGCGTTGCCACATTGCCCCGCCGTAGATTGCCACGGGCACCGCACGGGGATACAGTGCAAAACGTGCGGTTATTGCTACCACGCGAAAAGGGGCGCACGCCGTGCCGTATACGCCCATTAAACCGGGGCGGGGTGCAATATGTCAATCGGAATATTATCAATCGTTGTTGCTGTCGTTCTTTTCCTGATATCGGCAGCCGGGGCGGGGCAGGCGGAAAACAAGCGCCCCGCCGAAAAGGACTATAAAACCATATACGCGGCAACGTGCCCGCGTGAATTCTGAAAAGGGGGATTTAATCATGATCACAACGGATTACAGCGCCGGTTATAGAACATATAGAGTTAATGGAAAATTTTTGTCTATTTTGGGCATAGATAATGGAAAAATGCTTTACCGTGATATGAACGGGTCCCATAAAGCGGTTATTAATTTCAGGGCGCCGAAAACGTGGGATGAATATTTAGGAAACAAACCGGCCGGGTTATATTTCACGGCACGTTTTGCGGACGGTTCAAAAAACCGCGTTTACTTGTGCGAATTGCACGAATTTAAATAAGGGGGATTATTTCATGAATACACTGAATTTTAATTGCAAAATCGCGTTTGATACTTTTGCGGACGCCGTAAAGGCTGGATATATCAAAAGCGGGGAAATTATGTTGCAAGTGGGTTATATTTCCCGCGTGAAATTTAATGAAAATACCGCGCCGGTTTACCGGGCGGGCAAGGGCAAGCGCGCCGGGCAGCTTTTCTACCTTGCCCCCAATAGCGTTTCAACGCGTTTTTGCAAGCGCGTATATCTGAAAAAGGCAGGCGCGGAAAATGAATAGAGGATCAGTTTATATCCGCCCGCTGTATGATTTTGCTGTTATCGACCGGAAGACGGGCGCCCGGGAAATAGTAAAAAATGCAATGTTTAGTTTCACGGCCGCCGACGGTATCACGGAAATATGGTTTGATAACAACACTTGCATAACATACGAACCATGCACCGTTGACGTTTTCAAAGTGTGAAAAGGGGGATTATATCATGATTAAAATAATAGCGTTTCTTGTTTCCTTTGTGCCGTTCCTGCTATGGTTGCGCGGGGCAGGGCGTCGCCGGTATACCGTCCCGGATACAGAAACGGAACCGGCGCCCATTGTAGACAATACACCGGAACCGGGGCAGGGCAGCTATTTCCGGGAATGCCTGCCGGGCAGCGGGGATTTTTATCGGGAACGGATCCGGGAATTATACACCGATTTAACCAGCGCCCGCAATGATGAAGACCGGGCGCGGGGCAGGGTAGAACACATGGAAAACGTGAACCAATACGGCGCGGTTATCAGTCAAAAAAATATAGACCGGGAACGCCGGGAATTATACGCCGCACAACACCGGCGCCGGGCAATAGAAAACGATATCATGAAAACAGAAAAAGCGCTTGAAAGAGCCGGGGCATAATAACCCCGGTTTTTTCATGCCCTGATAACACAGGCAGCAGGGCGGGGGACGGGATCCGGGGCGGGGCAAATTATGTGCGGGGCGCGTATATTGGCATGAAATGCCGGTTGTATTACGTTTTGATACTTTCCTGGTATAGAAACACATTCAGCAAAACAACGCAAAATAGGGGCATTTTGACGCGATTTTAAAACAGTGCAGGCGGCCGCCCTGCCGGGGTAGGGGATTAACCATTTTATGTGAACCGTTTTACGGTAAACCATATTCCCGGCCGTATACAGGACACTATGGTTCCCCATTTCGGCGGGGGAGGGGAGGCGCTGGACTTGAAAAGGCGAAAAAAGGCTCATTTCTTGCGAAAAATGGTCAATTTTGCCCATAATAGGGTGGTTTTCCGCCTCGCTTGGGGAGGGGAGCGGCTGGCAACCTGGCGCGGGGTAGGGTGGAAAAGCGCGTATATTGCGTATATTGTAGTAGTAGAAGTAGAAAAAAGTCGTAAAAGTCATTAAAGTCGTTAAAGTCGTAAAAGGGCAGAGGATGGAAACCTGGAGAATCGGCATTATAAAAGCCGAATTTGCGTAAAATCCGCAAAAATGGCGGTTGAAATGTAAAAACAGCACATTTTGCGCCTCTTTTTCGGTTTCAACACGCAAAAAGAGCGGGCGGAAGGGAGACGAATCCTTCTGCCCACTCTCTGCGCGGTGGGAGTGTGAGGTTGTATATTGGTCTTGACTACAGCTTTTACGGAGGTTTGTCACCTACCTTTTCAATATTATTCTCCCACCTGTTGTCGCCATAATAAGATAAAGATAAAGATGATAGGGGGCGCGAGGAGGGTTGTCCCCTACCTCGCTTTCTTCTCCCAATAGCGCTTGTTGATCTCGCGCTTCTGCTTCGGATGCTCCTTGTTCCACTTCCGCTGATAAGCATTGTGCTTATCCTTTGCTTCGCGGGACATCCCAGATGGTTTCTTCTTACGGTAAGTCTGCCCTACGGTTGCCATCGTATCACCTCCGTTCTTGACACCATTGTACCATTAATGGGACTCTAACGCAATGATATAAGATAAAGATAATGCGGGTTAGTCGTCGCCGATCTGAGCATACTTGGATGCAATCTCTGCGGCGGACAGTTTCGGAGACTCGTCCTCCCCTTCGCTGAATGCTTCCGGGCGGTCAGAGAATCCGTCGTAGTTCTTCTGATGCCATATCGCAATGATGGGGTTCAGCTTACCTTCCACTGCAAGCATCTCACGGGTCTGAGAGCAAATCTGACGGATGGTGAGGGCAAAACGCTTGTATGCGGGGTCGCTTGCTCGCGCCTTGCCCAATGCCCAATCCTTCACCTGGTTGCGCTGTAGGCCGCAAGCTGCGTAGGCATTCATATTTGTTATTTGGAGGTTATGGTCTATACAGAACTGTAGATACTCCTCCAAGCAAGCATAGAGTGTGTCAACATCGTTCACGTCCGCTTTCTCGGATATCTTATGGATAGCAAGGACGGCGGCAACATACTTTGAGTTCGTGCCATCAGCGTTGTCAACGACGTAGGTCAGAGCGTTCATGCTGTCGCGCCCGTACTCAGCGATGAGTTCGTTGCGAGTCTCCATGTACTCACTCTTGTCATCAGCGAGTTCCTGGAACTCAGCGTCGATGGCAATCTGCCCGATGGCTGGGTCGTGTGGGTGTTTGCGTGGTCTGCCCGCACCCATTCCTTTGCCTTGCATGGTGTTATCTCACCTCTTTTCGCGTTATGTTGGATAAAGATGAATGATTATTCATTTCGCGTAGCCGCATTCTTCGGATGAGTACCCGACGTGCTGAATTTCGACTTCCTCGTCGTCTCCTTCCGAACTATCACTCTTGCCGCAATGTTCACAATCAATGGGGCAAGCGTCATTATCACAGACGGAAGGATTGTATGCATAGCGGTCACTCATGATTCACGCTCCTTATACGGCTCTGCCAACCATCTCTTGATATCAGACGGGTGCAGCGCAAGGATAGAGTTTACCGCATTGTCACCGAAGACTTCACGGACTTTCATTTCGTTGGTGACAAGAGGATTGGCTCTCCCCCATTCTTCTACATCGTCTATTACTTTCTGTATCTCTTTATCACTGTATTTGCAAAGCGGTTCGCTGTCATTGCAGACATAATAGAAAGCGCATCCCGCGCAATTGCCAATGTCATCATGCGCTTTGCACATTCTGCGTGTGGTATTTAAAAGTTCAAGTGCATCCATCATTTCCGTAATACATCCTTTTCGTCCATCGATATCCCAAAGTTCTTATATAGTTCGTCCTTTGTCTCCGAAACACTCTTGTCAATTTCCACTCTAACAGCATCTTCTGGTTTAATCTTCAACCACTTCTTTTTGAAAAACTGCACATCTTCCAAATAATTTTCTTCGCCTGTGTCACCACTCAGATACCAATCACAGGAGTAGATTAGGCAAAGAACATCATACACCAGTTCTGAAATCTGCTTGTCGCACATGGGATTCGCTTGCCTTGCCGCCTTTACGCTTTTGGTATATTCACGATTTTTTGTATCTTCACCAATACCATAACAAACATCAGAATTAGGATACATATCATATCCAAGATTGCACTGTCCATAATTCCACCGTCCTCCGCTCATGTTTCTCCCTCCGCTTCGATGATGGTTGGCGCTCTATCAATGTCATCCAGCGCAACTACTTTCTTTACGTCGTCCGGTAGCAACGCAGCAGAAGCATAGTACCAATTATCTGCTAAAGCATCCGCATCGATCAGCCTGCCATGCGGTTCAGGGACTTCAAGAACCTCATGCCAGTCCGTCAAGCCTCCGTAACGATAATGGTAGAATCTTGCATACCGTCTCCCGTCCGGGTCTTCGCAAAAGTCAATTACAAGAGTTGGTTCGATTTCTTTCGGCATCTCCATGTCGATATACAGTCCCATGCTCATTCCTCCTTTTGCATCTTCACCTCGTCATAAAATTTTTCTAATTCTATGAAGTCAGCGTCAGAAAGGCCGAAAACTTCAAAGTATGACCAGTAGTAGCAAATGTCGATGAATAGTTCACCGTCATCATAAATGTTGGTCATATTATCACCAACGTTATTGCGACAATTGAAAATGCCGCAATCAGCATCGGAAAGATGCTCTTTGATAATCCGCTTTGCAATATCAAGTTTTCTTTCGGTCATGTTTCCTCCTTCGGCAGTTCTGGTAACGGCATCCAGTGGGTGACAAAGCTGCTCATATAAACGTGTGCTGGATTTTCATACCAATCGCCGTCTTTGTCTCTTCGCAAAACGCAAATAATATTCGCCCTGCAAAAACACAGCACATATTTCCCATCCTCCGGCAACCGCTCTGTTACAGGAATCCATTTCGGCTTGCTCAGTTTTTCAATGGCATCAGCAGCTTCATCCATGATGCAGTTTTCCATCTGA
>ODAJ014793338.1_pt1 | contig 11654 bp, 8 predicted proteins | sample 1539241 | NCBI WGS metagenome assembly ODAJ01 (sample SAMN02144231, study PRJEB22623) | gut metagenome | biome: sheep rumen | host: Ovis aries | place: New Zealand | reverse complement strand
CCCCCTCCCCAACGACGAGATGAAGGGCCGCATCATCGGCCGCGAAGGCCGCAACATCCGCAGCATCGAGACCCTCACCGGCTGCGACCTCATTATCGACGACACGCCCGAGGCCATCACCGTTTCCAGCTTTGACCCCGTCCGGCGCGAAGTGGCGCGTCTGGCGCTGGAGAAGCTCATCCAGGACGGCCGCATCCACCCGGCCCGCATCGAGGAAATGGTCGCCAAGGCGCAGCGCGAGGTCAACGCGGTCATCAAGACCGAGGGCGAGCGCGCCGTGTTTGAGACCAATATCCACGGCCTCAACCCCGAGCTCATCAAGATCCTCGGCCGCCTGCATTACCGCACCAGCTTCGGCCAGAACGTCCTCAACCACTCCATCGAGGTCTCGCACATCGCCGGCCTCATGGCCGCCGAGCTCGGCGTGGACGTGAATCTCGCCAAGCGCGCGGGTCTGCTGCACGATATCGGCAAGGCCATCGACCATGAGGTTGAGGGCAGCCACGTCACCATCGGTGTGGACATCGCGCGTAAGTTCCGCGAGTCCGACGCCGTGATCCACTGCATCGAGGCGCACCACAACGACGTTGAGCCGCACACCATCGAGGCCTGCCTCGTCCAGGCGGCGGACGCCATCTCCGCGTCCCGCCCCGGCGCGCGCCGCGAGAACATCGAAAACTACGTCAAGCGTCTGGAAAAGCTTGAGGAAGTCTCCAAGAGCTTCCCCGGCATCGCGAGCTCCTATGCGATCCAGGCCGGGCGCGAGATCCGCATCATGGTCAAGCCCGAAGAGGTCAGCGAGGATCAGATGGTCCTGCTGGCGCGGGATATCGCCAAGAAGATCGAGGACGAGCTGACCTACCCCGGTCAGATCAAGGTCCACGTCCTGCGCGAGACCAAGATCGTGGATTACGCGAAGTAATTCCGCATAACTCCGCATAACAAAAAAGACTGTTGGATTTTTCCAACAGTCTTTTTTCAGCTTCGGTCAAAGCCTCATTTCACGACCACGTTTTCTTTGCCGAGCATTTCCTGCAGCTCGAGCACAAGACCCTCGTGGATGAGGCACTTCGCGCCGATGCGCTTCTTCTCCCGCTCGCACCAGAGGATCATCTGCTCGCTGCCGGGGAACATCGTCAGCAGCAGCTCGATGCGCTTCATGGCGGGATCGAAGCGGCTGGGGAGCTTGACATAGAGCTTTCTCTCCGCGGCCGGCACAGGCGCGGGAGCTTCCTCCCGCGGCGTCTCCGGCGCGGGGACCGCTGCGCCGAGCTCCTCCAGCGGCTGCAGCCGGTCGACCATCAGCTGCGGCTCCTTCTCGTCGCGGATGGAGATGCGCCCGCGCACGAGCAGCGCGGCGTTGTCGCGGATGAGGGGGCCGGACTGGTCGAGCACCTTCTGGAAGGCGATGAGCTCCATGGCGCCGCTGTCGTCCTCGAACTGGATATAGCTCATGAGGGAATTGTTCTTCGTGGTGCGGGTGCGGAAGGAGTTCACGACCCCGGCGACGGTGATATACTGGTTGTCGGCAAAGCGGACGGGCCCGTCCTCGGAGGCAAAATCGCTCATCACAGCGCCGATGGGCACCGCGCCGAGGCGCTTTGCCGTTTCTCTGTATTCGTCCATGGGGTGACCGCTCAGATAGAGCCCGGTCACCTCTTTTTCCATACTCATCAGCTCGCTGCGCGGGAATTCCTCCACGTCCGGCAGCACCAGCGCGGGAGCGCTCTCCTCGCCGCTGTCGTCGAAGTCCCCAAACAGATCCAGCTGGCCGGAGATGTTGTCCTTTTCGGCGCGGGCGATACCCTCGAGCACGCCCTCGTAGACCTGCAGCAGCGCCCGGCGCTTGTAGCCCATGCTGTCAAAGGCTCCGGCGCGGATCAGGTTTTCGATCGCGCGGCGGTTGAGGTCGGTGCCGGAGACGCGGCGGCAGAAGTCCTGAAAGTCCCGGAAGGGACCGTTCTTCGCGCGCTCGGACACCAGGCCCTCGATCGCTCCCCAGCCGATGCCCTTGATGGCGGCCAGGCCGAAGCGGATATTCTCCCCGGCAACGGTGAAGTCGGCGTCGGACTCATTGACGTCCGGAGGCAGGAGGCGGATCCCGATCTCGCGGCAGGCGGCGATATACTCGGCGACCTTGGTGCTGTTGTCGAGGATGGAGGTCAGCAGCGCAGCCATGTACTCCTGCGGATAGTGGCGCTTCATATAGGCCGTGCGGTAGACGACGATGGCATAGCTCACGGCGTGCGCCTTGTTGAAGGCATAGCTCGCGAAGTCCAGGATCTCGTCGTAGATGCTGTTGGCAACGGCCTCCGGGATGCCGCGCTTCATGGCGCCGTCGATGCCGCGCTCGGGATCGCCGTGCACGAAGGCGACGCGCTCGGCGTCGATGACCTTGTGCTTTTTCTTGGACATGGCGCGGCGGATGTTGTCCGCCTGGCCGAGAGAAAAGCCCGCCAGGGAGCGGAAGATCTCGATGACCTGCTCCTGGTAGACGATGCAGCCGTAGGTGACGGCGAGGATCGGCCGCAGGCTCTCGTGCTTGTAGGTGATCTTCTCCGGGTGCTGCGACCACTCGATGAAGCGCGGGATGGAGTCCATGGGGCCGGGGCGGTAGAGGGCGATGATAGCCGTGATATCCTCGATGCTCTTGGCCTTGATGCCGGTGCAGACGGCCGTCATGCCGGCGCTTTCAAGCTGGAACACGCCGCTCGTCCTGCCCTGGGCGAGCATCTCAAAGGTCTCGCTGTCGTCCTCGGGCAGATCCTCCACCCGGAATCCGGGCTGCTTTTTGCGCACCAGCTTGGCCGCGTCCTCCAGAACAGTGAGGTTCCGCAGGCCGAGGAAGTCCATTTTCAGCAGCCCCAGCTCCTCGAGCGTGGTCATCTGGTACTGGCAGACCACGGATTCGTCGTTTTTCGCCAGCGGCACATACTCGTACACGGGCTTTTCCGTGATGACGACGCCGGCGGCGTGGGTGGAGGCGTGGCGCGGCATGCCCTCGAGGGCCCGCGCCGTGTCGATCAGGCGCTTGACCTTTGGGTCGCTCTCGGTCATCTCGCGCAGGGGCTTGGAGAGGCGCAGCGCCTCCTCGAGCGTCATGTTCAGCGCGCCCGGCCCGCTCGGCACCTGCTTGGCGACCGCGTCGGTCTCGGCGTAGCTCATGTTCAGCACGCGCCCCACGTCGCGCACGGCGGCGCGGGCCGCCATGGTGCCGAAGGTGACGATCTGGGCCACGTGATCCGAGCCGTAGAGGCGGTTGACATAGTCGATGACCTCGCCGCGGCGATTGACGCAGAAGTCCACGTCGATATCGGGCATGGAGACGCGCTCGGGGTTGAGGAAGCGCTCGAAGAAGAGGCTGTACTTGACGGGGTCGACGTCGGTGATGTGCAGGCAGTAGCTCACGACGCTGCCCGCCGCGCTGCCGCGGCCGGGGCCGACGGGGATCCCGCTGCGCTTGGCGTAGTTGATGAAGTCCTGTACGATGAGGAAGTAATCCACAAAGCCCATGCGCTCGATGACGCCGAGCTCGTATTCCAGCTGCGCATGCACCTCCGGCCGGCCGGCAAAGCGCTCGGCAAAGCCCCGCTCACAGAGGCGGCGGAGATAGGCGTCGCTGTCGGTCTCCCCGGCGGGGAGCTTGAAGCGCGGCAGATGGTAGTGGCCGAACTCGAAATCGTAGCTGCAGCGCGCGGCGATCTTCGCGGTGTTGTCCGCGGCCTCGGGGTATTCGGGGAAGAGCGCGCGCATCTCCTCCTCGCTCTTGAGGTAGAACTCCTGCGTCTCGAAGCGCATGCGGTTGGGCTCCTCGAGGGTCTTGCCGGTCTGGATGCACAGCAGCACGTCCTGCGCGGCGGCGTCGGATTTCTCGACATAGTGCGCGTCGTTGGTGAGCGCGAGGGGGATGCCGGTGTCACGGTGGAGGCGGATGAGCTCGCGCGCGGCGCGCTTCTCCTCCTGGATGCCGTGATCCTGGATCTCGAGATAGAAGTTCTCCTCGCCGAAGGTCTCCCGCAGCATGAGGGCGCGCTTTTTGGCGCGCTCGTATTCGTTGTGGATCAGCGCCTGCGGGATCTCGCCCGCGAGGCAGCCGGACAGGCAGATCAGCCCCTCGGCGTGCTCGGCGAGGAGCTCCCAGTCGATGCGGGGCCGGATGTAAAAGCCCTCGACGAAGCCCTGGGAGACCAGATAGCAGAGGTTGCGGTAGCCGGTCTCGTTGCGGCAGAGGAGGATGAGGTGGGAGTAGTTGTTGTCCAGGCCGTGCTCCTTCTGCGTGCGGCCGCGCGGGGCGACATAGACCTCGCAGCCGATGATGGGCTTGATCCCCTCGGCGACGCAGGCCTTATAGAAGTTCACCGCGCCGTACATGACCCCGTGGTCGGTGACGGCGAGGGCGGTCTGCCCCAGCTCCCTGGCGCGCTTGGCAACCCTGTCGATGCGGCAGGCGCCGTCGAGCAGGGAATACTCGGTATGGACATGTAAATGCACGAAGGCCATGGTCTCTCTCCCTTCGGTAGGCTGTGCTATGCTCCCGCGCTGCGCGGGCGGTGACGCATTCCGCGTCAGGTCTGCTCCTCTTCCTCTGCCTGCGCGGCGAGCTCCTGGATCTTTTTGAGCCGGTGGCTCAGGCAGCTCTTGCTGACGGGCGGGCTGGAGAGCTTCGCGAGATCTGCCAGGCTCGCCTCGGGGTTCGTGATCCGCAGCAGAGCCGCGTCCCGCAGTGCGTCCGGCAGCTCGCCGAGCCCGCCGAGCGCCCTGGCAAGGGAGTGGATCGCGTCGATCTGCTCCTGGGCGGCGGCAACGGTCTTGTCCGCGTTGGCGCTGTCGCAGTTGATGAGGCGCGTGACCTTGTTGCGCATCTCCTTGTCCACCTTGGCGGTCATCACGTTCATGGCCGTGACCGGCGCGCCGATGCAGGTGAAGAAATCCGCGATCACGTCCGCCTTTTTGAAATACAGCAGGGCGCTGCCGCCGCGCTGTGTCTCCCGCGGCTCGAAGCCGAGGTCCATCAGCACCGGAACGGTCTCACGGCTCACGTTCTGATGCGCGGTGGCGAGCTCCAGATGGTAGCGCTTTTCCGGGTCGGTCACGCTGCCGCCGGCGAGGAAGGCGCCGCGGATGAAGGCCTCCATGCAGCCCGGCTCCTCGAGGATACCGAAGTTGACATGGTGGCTCAGCAGGCTGTCCTTCTCCGCGCCGAAGGCGGCAAAAATCTGCCGCAGCTTTTCCCCGTCCGTCACGGCGAAGCTCTTTTTCCCGCTCCCCTCCTCGGAGGGCAGCAGGTCGAAGTCCAGGCCGAAGGCGCGGCGGAACAGCCGCGGCAGGCGCTGGGCAAAATCGGGGCTTGCGGTGATGATGCGCAGCTCGCGGGCGGTGAAGCTGTGGCAGTAGAGCAGCACGCCGTAGCTCTCGGCGAGGGCGGTGCTTTTTTTATCCGGGCGAAGCGAGCAGAGCTCCGCCTTGGCGTCGGAGGAAAAGGACATGGGATCGCTCCTCTGTTATTTTTCGATGTCGCGGTTGACGTTCACGGAATTGACGCCCTTGGCCGTCAGGTATTCGTGCAGCGCCGCGGCGATGGCGACGCTCCGATGCCGCCCGCCGGTGCAGCCGATGCCGATGGTGAGGTTGACCTTGCCCTCCTCCACATAGAGCGGCAGCAGGAAGTCCAGCATCCCGGAGATCATCTCCATGAACTTCCGGGTCTGGGGGTAGCCGAACACGAACTCGGCGACCGGCCGGTCGAGGCCGGAGAGGGGGCGCAGCTCCTCCACATAGAAGGGGTTCGGGAGAAAGCGCACGTCGAAGACCAGGTCGGCGTCGATGGGCAGGCCGTGCTTGAAGCCGAAGGACATGACCGTAACCTGGATCTCGCGCCGCTTGCCCTTCTCGGCAAAGAGCTCGAAGAGGCGGTTTTGCAGCATGCCGATGGTGAGGTTGGAGCTGTTGACGATGAAATCCGCGCGCGCCTTGATGGGGGCGAGCAGCTCCTCCTCGCGTTTGACCGCGTCCTCCACGGAGAGCCCCGGCGCGGCGAGCGGGTGCGGACGGCGGGATTCCTTATAGCGCCGCACGAGGGTGCGCACGTCCGCGTCCATGTAGAGGATGCGCACAGTGCAGTCCATATCCGCGAGGTCGTCCAGGGTGTTCAGCAGCTCCCCGAAGCCGTCGCGCTCGCGCACGTCGGTTACCAGGGCGACGCGCTCATAGCGGCCGTGCGCGTCGAGGCAGAGCTCGGCGAAGCGCGGGATCAGTGCGACGGGCATATTGTCCACGCAGTAGTAGTCCAGATCCTCCAGCACGTCCGCCGCGCGGCTTTTGCCCGCGCCGGAGAGCCCGGTGATGATGAGAAATTCCATGTTGTTCCTTTCTTGATGAGAGGAAGGGGCGGCGCTTACTCCTCGGCCGTCTTTCCACTCTCTTCTGCGTTGGGATCGTTGAGCGTGACGCGGTTGCGCATAGGATTGGGGCTGTGATCCTCGAGCTTATAGTCCGGCGGGAGGATGATGACCTCCGGCTCGAGCTGGACGCCGGTCTCGCGGAAGACGGTGTTGCGCACATGCATCATGAGGTCATACACCTCGTGCGCGGTCGCCCCGCCGACGTTCACGACAAAGCCCGCGTGCTTCTCGCTCACCTGCGCGCCGCCGTTGCGGTAGCCCTTGAGGCCGCACTGGTCGATGAGCGCGGCGGCGAAATGCCCCTCCGGGCGCTTGAAGGCGCTGCCGGCGGAGGGCAGCTCCAGCGGCTGCTTGTCGCGCCGCTTCTCGTTGAGCTCACGCATCTTCGCAGCGATCTCCTCCGGGTCGCCCGCCTCGAGGCGGAAGACTGCCGAGAGGATCACCGCGCCGGCGTGCCTGGAAAACCAGCTCTGCCTGTAGCCGAATTCACAGTTGGCGGCCGCGACCTCATAGAGCCCCTGATCGCCGACATAGAGGCAGACAATGCTCTCGACCACGTCCTTGAGTTCGCCGCCGTAGGCGCCGGCGTTGATGAAGCAGCCGCCGCCCACCGTGCCGGGGATGCCGGAGGCAAATTCCAGGCCCTTGAGGCCGTTTTGCTGGGCGAAGCTGGCCAGGCGCGAGAGGGAGACCCCGGCCTCGGCGTAGATCGCGCCGTCCGGCAGCAGATAGAGGCGCTGCAGCTTTTCGGTGGAGAGCATGAGCAGGTCCTGCAGACCCTCGTCCGGGCAGAGCAGGTTCGTGCCGTTGCCGAGCACGAAGGGCGCAAGCTCATGCTGCTTGAGGATATCGCAGATGTGCGAGAGGCTTGTCATGTCCGAGGGCACGGCGATGGCGCGCACCGCTCCGCCGATGCGGAAGGAGGTGTGCCGGCTCATGGGTTCGTTTTCCAGCAGCGTCATGCCCGGCAGGGCGCGCTTGATCTCCTGAATGGCAAGTTCCAGATTTTCCATGTCAGACTCCTATCCTTACAGCAGCCCCTGGTCGACCGCGTAATCATGCTCGGCGGCGAGCATCTCAGCCGCGTTGAAGCCCATCTTCTTCTGGCGGTTGTTCATGGCTGCCAGCTCCAGGATGACGGCGAGATTGCGCCCGGGGGTCACGGGAATGGTGACACGCGGCACCGTCACGCCGAGGATGACCTCTGTCTCGCTCTCGAGGCCGAGGCGGTCATAGGCCTTGCCGTTGATCCAGTGCTCCATGTGCACCACGAGGTCGACGTTCGTCTCCGGCTTGACCGCGCCGACGCCGTAAATGTGCCGCACGTTGATCACGCCGATGCCGCGCAGCTCCATGTAATAGCGGATGATCTCCGGCGCGCTGCCGACGAGGCTGTTGTCCGCCACACGCTTGATCTCCACCGCGTCGTCCGCCACCAGGCGGTGGCCGCGTTTGATGAGCTCCAGGGCAGTCTCGCTCTTGCCGATGCCGCTGTCGCCCTCGAGGAGCACGCCCTCGCCGTAGATCTCCACGAGCACGCCGTGGATCGTCGCGCGCGGGGCGAGATGGTTGTGCAGCGAGAGGATGATGCGCGCCTGGAATTCCGAGGTGTCCCTATTGGTCCAGAAGAGATCGCGGTCATATTTTTCGGCCATCTCCAGGCACTCGGGCGAGGGCGTCACGCCGTGGCAGATGACCACGCCGGCCAGATCGTAGGCCATGAAGCGGTCATAAGCCCGTTCCCTCTCCTTCGCGGTGAGCGAGTTGAGATATTCGCTCTCGACGCGGCCGATGATCTGCAGGCGCTTGGGGTCAAAGTAGTTGTAAAAGCCGGTCAGCTGCATGGCGGGGCGGTTGACGTCCGCGGTGGTGATCACCGCCTCCTCATAGTGCTTCGACTTGTGCAGGATCTTCAGATGGTGCTCCTCCACGATCGTTTTGAGCTTGACGCTGTATTTGCTTCTCATGGCGCGTACCTCCGGCGCAGTATTCTTCGCTGCTATTTTACAGCCATTCTTCCCGTTTGGCAAGGCTTTCCACGCAGCCGGGTGTGGAATTCTTTCCCGGCAAATCTGCGAAAAAAAGAAAAAATTGCTTGCATTTCCGTTGCTCCTCTGCTATTATATATAAGCTGCATTTTTTTAGCGGCATAACACGAGCAAGGAGGTGCTTCAACCAATGGCAAAGTGCCAGTTCTGCGACAAGGACATGGCTTTCGGTATCAAAGTCAGCCATTCCCATCGGCGCTCCAACCGTACCTGGAAGCCGAACGTGAAGCGCGTCAAGGCCATCGTGGACGGGACCCCTCAGCATGTTTACGTCTGCACCCGCTGCCTCCGCAGCGGCAAGGTCACCCGCGCTGTGTAATTGAAGAATTACCCGAAAACAGCCTGTTGTACACTGTACAACGGGCTTTTTTCGGTATTACAGCATTGACAGCGGCCCCCGCGGCGGTTATACTGCGGGTGCTTTCTCAACATTATATGATACTTCGGGAGGAAACAGCGATGGAACTTCTCAAGCAGCGCATCCGCAGTGACGGTAAGGTGCTCCCCGGCGGGATCCTCAAGGTAGACAGTTTTCTCAACCACCAGATCGACCCCATGCTTCTGCGCGAGATGGCGCGGGAGTTCGGGCGGCTCTTCGCGGACGCTGGCGTGAACAAGGTACTCACCATCGAGGCCTCCGGCATCGCCATGGCCGTGATGGCGGGGCTGGAATTCGGCTGCCCTGTCGTCTTCGCCAAGAAGAGCAAGACCCGCAACATCTCCGACGAGCTCTTCTCGGTGGAGGTGCCCTCCTTTACGCACGGCAACGTCAACACCGTCGTGGTGTCGAAGGAATACCTGCACCCGGAGGACCGCGTGCTGATCGTGGATGACTTTCTCGCCACCGGCGCAGCGCTCGTGGGGCTCAAGGCGCTCGTCGAGCAGGCGGGCGGCAGGGTCGTCGGCGCGGGCATCGCCGTAGAGAAGGCCTTCCAGGGCGGCGGCGACAAGCTGCGCGAGGACGGTCTGCGCGTGGAATCTCTCGCGCGCGTCGCGTCGATGGACGACGAGGGCGGCATCGTCTTCTGCGACGATTGAGCCGTCCTGCAGGGAACGATAACGCCATATGCAAAGCCGGGGGAACACGCCCCGGCTTTGTCGTCCGCGCAGCCGCGCGCCTCGTCTGCCGGCCCGGGCGGGTATACGGCGGCGGTCTGCCGGGGCATACGCCTCCGCAAAGGGCGTGGGACGGTCTCACAGGCGGCAGAAAACAGGCTTTTCTTGCGGTATCGGGCTGATATCCGAATGTTTTTGCTTTTTTGTACAAAAATTGAAATCAAAAAGTGTTGAAACTGTCCAATTTTTTTCTTGACATTTTTCGCGGCTGCTGATATGCTTTGTCCATCCCAAGTGAATACACCGTCGATATAAGCAAATGATATGGATTTGAAGTTTCTACCCGGACGCCGTAAATGACCGGACTATCGAAGGATGCCTGGAGAGGGAGCATGTTTCCTCTCGAGGTTGTTACCTCCTTTTTTCCGTCGGTCGTGGCGCTCCGCCCCGCTCCGGCGTTTTTTGTTTGCCGGAAGCGTCCTTCGTTATCTCCCGCCGCGCACGCGGCTGTTGATAAAAATACTATTTTGAGGAGACACAAGAATGAAAAAGATCTTTGCTCTGCTGCTTGCCCTCGCGATGGTCTTCGCTCTGGCCGCCTGCGGCCAGCAGGCTGCTCCCGCCCAGGAAGCCGCTCCCGCTGAGGAAGCCGCCCCTGCCGAAGAGGCTGCTCCCGCTGAGGAAGCCGCTCCTGCTGAAGAGCCCGCCGCCGAGGCCGTGACCGTGAAGGCCGGCTTCATCTTCCTGCACGACGAGAACTCCACCTACGACCTCAACTTCATCAACGCCGCCAAGGAAGCCTGCGAGAAGCTCGGCGTCGAGTATCTGATGAAGACCGGTATCCCCGAGGGCCAGGAGTGCTATGACGCTGCCGCCGAGCTCGTTGACGAAGGCTGCAACTTCATCTTCGCCGACTCCTTCGGCCATGAGCCCTTCCTGCTCCAGGCTGCCAAGGACTTCCCCGAGGTTCAGTTCTGCCACGCCACCGGCACCCAGGCTCACACCGCCGGTGTTGCCAACTACCACAACGGCTTCGCCTCCATCTATGAAGGCCGCTTCCTCGGCGGCGTCGCTGCCGGTCTCAAGCTCAACGAGATGATCGAGTCCGGCGCCATCACCGAAGATCAGGCCAAGGTCGGCTACATCGGCGCTTACCCCTATGCCGAAGTGAAGTCCGGCTACACCTCCTTCTTCCTCGGCGTCCGCTACGTCTGCCCCTCCGCCACCATGGAAGTCACCTTCACCAACTCCTGGTATGACCCGACCCTCGAGAAGGAAGCCGCTACCAAGCTCATCGCCCGCAACTGCGTCCTCATCTCCGAGCATGCCGACTCCATGGGCGCTCCCACCGAGTGCGAGTCCAACAGCATCCCCTTCGTGTTCTACAACGGCTCCGCCGCTGACGCCTGCCCCAGCACCTACATCGTTGCCTCCCGTATCGACTGGGCTCCCTACATGGAGTTCTGCATGAACGCCATCATGAACGGCGAGGAGATCCCCGCTGACTGGACCGGCACCCTGGCCACCGGCTCCGTGAAGCTCACCGAGCTCAACGAGGCTGTCGCCGCCGCCGGCACCGCCGAGAAGCTGGCCGAGATCGAGGCCCTGCTCGCCTCCGGCGAACTCCATGTGTTTGACACCTCCTTCTTCACCGTGAACGGCGCCGCTCTCGACAGCTACCTGGCTGACGTTGACGACATGGGCGACTTCGCTCCCGAGACCGAGGTCATTGCCGACGGTTACTTCCACGAGTCCGAGTACCGCTCTGCTCCGTACTTCGACATCGACATCGACGGCATCACCAACATCGACGCTTAAGTTTATCCCTTGGGAAGCCCCGACCCCGCGTTGGGGCTTCCCCTTTTTCGGGGAATTCCCTTAGCCCCGCCGTATGCTGCAAAAGGAAGCGCGGCTGCCTGTGCGACTGCGTTTCCTTTTACAGCATATCTGTCTCTATCCGAGCTTTTTCTGAATCATCCAAAAGGAGGACAGACCCTTGGACAACAAGACTCCCGCCGTCAAAATGCGCAACATCACCAAGCGCTTCGGCCCGGTCGTAGCCAACGACAAGGTCTGGCTGGACATCTACCGCGGCGAGATCCTGGCGCTGCTGGGCGAAAACGGCAGCGGCAAGACCACGCTCATGAAC
>ODAJ011995113.1_pt1 | contig 11657 bp, 7 predicted proteins | sample 1539241 | NCBI WGS metagenome assembly ODAJ01 (sample SAMN02144231, study PRJEB22623) | gut metagenome | biome: sheep rumen | host: Ovis aries | place: New Zealand | reverse complement strand
TCGGCGGGCAGGCGGTTCTTGAAGGTGTCATGATGCGCAACAAAGACAAATACGCCATTGCCGTTCGCAGGAGTGACGGCAGTATTGTCATAAAAAAAGAAACATACAAAGGGATTCTTGCAGATTCCCCTCTGAAAAAGATTCCCTTTGTCAGGGGAGTTTTTGTATTTATCGATTCCATGATCCTGGGACTTCGCTGCACGGATTACTCCGCAACGATTTATGCGGAGGATGATCCCGATGCGGAACAAGGCGGAAAAGATGACAAAACGGATGATAAAACGGATGATAAAACGGATGAAAAAAAGGATGTAAAAAAGGATAGCAGAACAGATGCTGCAGACCAGGAGGAGAAAGAATCTCTCGGCGAGCGGATCATGATGACACTGGTAATGATCTTCAGCCTGATCCTGGCTCTCGGCCTTTTCATGGCACTTCCGGTATTTCTGGCCTCCCATGTGGTGCGCTTTATCGGCAATCCGGCCCTGCTGTCTCTGTTTGAGGGCCTGATCCGCATTGCGATTTTTGTCCTGTACATTATTTTGATCTCGCAGATGAAGGATATCCGCAGACTTTTCCAGTATCACGGGGCGGAACATAAATGCATCAATTGCCTGGAGAGCGGACATGAGCTGACAGTGGAAAATGCATCGAAGGCGACCAGACTTCACAAGCGCTGCGGCAGCAGTTTCATACTGTTCGTCATGCTGGTCAGCATTGTGCTGTTTTTCTTTATCAGAGTGAGTAATCCCCTGGCCAGGGTGGGCATCCGGATCCTGCTCCTGCCTGTGATCTCCGGTATTTCCTATGAGCTGATCCGCTATGCGGGGAGCTCGGACAATCCCGTCATCGCTCTTTTGTCAAAGCCCGGTCTCTGGCTGCAGGGTCTGACCACAAAAGAGCCGGATGCGGAGATGATCGAAGCGGCGATCGCCTCTGTGGAAGCGGTCTTTGACTGGCGTGCCTATCTGGAATCCGATTTCGGGATGTCATTTAATTCATAGTATCAATACATGGTATTGTTAGTTACAGTACAGACCCACCTGAAACGCGAGATGTTTTGCGCGCTTTTTGCGCAAAACTCGAGTTGAACGGCGCGCGGCGCGCGTAAAGCGCATTGGAATCGCCGCGCGCAGCGTTACATGTTCACGCCCTTTGAGGGGGCGTGAACTGTAACTATTGTTATTTCCGGAGTATTGTTATTTCTTATCTTTACTTCTGAAAAACATTTTTCGTGAATTATGATCAAAACAGGAACCTTGATCGTGGAAACCAGGGATAAGATGAATAGAGAGAACGGATTAAATACAGATGACATGAAGAATCGGGCGGCGCAGGATCTGCAGGGCGGAGCTTTTTTTGCCTGCAGGGACGTCTATGAAGAAGGCGCGGCGCTCCTCGAAGAACTGGAAGACGGACGCCTGGACGCCCGTCTTCTGCTGGAGCATTACTGCGGCATTCCTGCGCACAGGCTTCTGTCTGACCCGGAAACTCCCGTCAGGGCAGAGGACAGGGCAGATTTTCTGGATGCGGTCCGCTTAAGAGCGGGGAGAGAACCGCTTGCATATATTATCGGAGAGCAGTCCTTTATGGGACTGCCCTTTGTCGTATCAAGGGATGTGCTGATCCCCGAGCAGGACACGGAAAACCTGGTCGAGGAGGCGCTGAGGCACCTGGAGGACGGCTCCAGGATCCTGGATCTTTGTACAGGCAGCGGCTGCATCCTGCTGAGCCTGCTGCACTATTCCAATGACTGTGTCGGTGTGGGCACGGATATCTCCTCCCCCGCGCTGCAGATTGCCATGCAGAACGCGGATTCCCTGGGGCTTTCCGACCGCGCCATGTGGCTGCAGGGAGATCTCTTTGAAGCACTTCCCGGGACTTCAGGATCAACTTCTGGATCAGAAGAAGGAATCGCAGATAATGATTTTTCCCGTCCTGAAAAATATGATATGATTATTGCAAACCCTCCCTATATCCGGACAGATGTGATCGGAACGCTGGCACCGGAGGTGCGCTGCGCGGAACCCAGACTTGCGCTGGACGGCGGTGAGGACGGCCTCGATTTTTACCGCAGGATCATACGGGAGGCGCCTGCCCATATGGTGATCGGCGGCAGGATCATGCTGGAGATCGGTTATGACCAGGCTGCGGAGGTCACTGCTCTTTTGCAGGAAGCGGGTTATTACGGGATTGAAGTGATCAGGGACTACGGAGGCAATGACCGCATTGCCACAGCAGTAAAAAGTATAAAGCAGGAGGCTTTCTCTTAGCGGTTTTTCTACGGCATTTGTGAAGCAGGATGCGCTCTTACGATGACCTGTATGCTGCGGGCTGAAAAAAGATTTACTGTTCAGAACATCACGGGTCTGCAGAGGGCGTGACAAGAAGGCGCGGGAGAAAGGAATGAATAGCAATGTTTGAGAAACTGGAGGGTGTTGCCCTCAGATATGAAGATCTGTCACGTGAACTGATGAGCCCGGATGTGGCTTCCGACCAGAAGCGCTTCAGGGCCCTGATGAAGGAGCAGAGTGACCTGGCTCCGCTCGTCGAGACCTATCAGGCATACAAAAAAGCCGGAAATGACGTTGAGGATGCCCAGATGCTTCTGGAGGAGGAGAGCGACGAGGAAATGCGTGCGCTGGCCAAGGAAGAACTGGCAGCTGCCAGACAGGAGGTCTCCGAACTGGAGGAACGCCTCAGAGTCCTGCTCCTTCCCAAAGATCCAAACGATGATAAAAACGTTATTGTGGAGATCCGCGCCGGCGCCGGCGGTGATGAAGCCGCATTGTTTGCCGGGGAAGTATACAGAATGTATGTACACTATGCCGAGGGACGCGGCTGGCGTGTCGAAACGGTCAGTTTTGAAGAAATCGGAATCGGCGGTATGAAATCCGTCAGTTTCATTATTTCAGGAAAAGGAGCCTATTCAAGGCTTAAATACGAAAGCGGTGTCCACCGGGTCCAGCGTGTACCGGTGACGGAATCCGGCGGCAGGATCCACACATCGACCTGTACCGTCGCGGTCATCCCGGAGGTGGACGAGGACATTCAGATCGATATACCGGATAAAGATGTCCGCATCGATGTCATGCGTGCCTCCGGAAACGGCGGACAGTGTGTCAATACGACAGATTCCGCGGTGCGTCTGACCCACTATCCGACGGGCATCGTCATCTACAGCCAGACAGAGAAATCCCAGCTGCAGAATAAGGCCAAGGCCTGGGCGCTGCTGCGCTCCAAACTCTATGACCTCGAAATGCAGCGCCGCCACGATGAAGAGGCGGACCTGCGCCGCAGCCAGATCGGCACCGGCGACCGGTCCGAGAAGATCCGCACCTACAACTTCCCGCAGGGACGCGTCACGGACCACCGCATCAAATGCACACTCTACAAGCTGGATTCTTTTTTGAACGGGGATATGGATGATATTATCGATCCCCTCATTGCAGCAGATCAGGCCGCAAAGCTTCAAAAAACGGCTGAGGCCGACTATCAATAATCATCGGGAATTCGGGTTATATGCCCGCTTTTAGTTACACCAAAGCGTATTACTGACATTAGGGGGAGCAAGATGGCAAACTTATTCGGCGCGATCGATGTCGGAAGCCACGAGATGGAACTCAAGGTTTTCGAGCTGTCCAAGAAGAACGGCATCCGTCAGATCGATGATGTCATTCACCTGATCGACCTGGGATCGGATACCTACAATGACGGCAAGATCAGTGTTGTGCATGTGGCGGAGATCAAGAGGATCCTTCTGGATTTCAAGAGGATCATGGACGGTTACGGTGTCACCAACTGTCAGGCCTATGCGACCAGCGCTTTCCGGGATATGGAAAACGCGACGGTAGTCCTGCGGCAGATCGAGCAGGAGACAGGCATACACGTTGAGATCCTGGCCAATTCGGAGCAGCGCTTTTTGGACTATAAGTCCATTGCCTCAAAGGGTGAGGAATTCAACCGCGTCATCCAAAAAGGGACCATGATCGTAGATGTCGGCGGCGGCAGTATCCAGATTTCGCTCTTTGCCAAGGACCGTCTCGTCCTGACCCAGAATATGCTGCTGGGCATCCTGCGCCTCAATGAACTTCTCGGCCGCATCGGCGCCGGCAGCCACAAGACCAGGGAACTGGTCGAGGAGATGGTAAACTCCCAGCTCCACGTTTTTGAGAGACTCTATCTTCAAAATATGAAGATCAAAAACGTCATTGTAGTCGATGATTACATTTCTGAAGTCGTGCGCAAGAACAAGGTCTCTTTCCAGACAAGGATGACAGATACTCTGGAGAAGACAAAGCAGAACGGTGAATTTATCTCTGTCAGGGATTTCCGCCACTTTATGGCAGCTATGGAGAGATACAACCGCACGGAACTCGCGCAGAGACTGGGAATTGAGGACGACAATGTGCCGCTCCTTCGTATTTCAGCCATCATGATGCGCTGTATTGCCGACAGAGTGAACGCAGAGCTTTTCTGGTTCCCCTGCGTCACGCTCTGTGACGGAATCGTCTATGAGTTCGCCGAGAAACGCAGATATCTCAAGGCACCTCATGATTTTGAACAGGATATACTGGCCTGTGCGCGGCAGATCGGCCGCCGTTACAGGAGCAGTGAAGAGCGCGCGAACACGATCGCAAGGATCGCTCTTAAAATCTTTGACAGCACCAGAAAATTCCATGGTATGAGTGCCAGGGAAAAGCTCCTTCTGGAGATTGCCTCGACGCTCTATGACTGCGGAAAATATATCAGCATGACGAATTTCTCTGAATGCTCTTACAATATCATCAAGTCCACGGAGATCATCGGTATTTCCAAGATTGAACAGGAAATCGTCGCCTGTGTGGTCCGCTTTAATCACGAGAGATATTCCTACCAGAAACTCATCGCGGAACAGTCCCCCCTCGGGGAAGAGCAATGCATGACGATCGCCCGCCTGACCGCGATCCTGCGTGTGGCCAATGCGCTTGACCGGTCCCATCGCCAGAAATTCGACGATCTGCAGATCCGCATTCAGGACCGCAAGATGTTTATCCTGGTCGAAACAGGAGAAGACATTTCCCTTGAAAAAGGTCTTTTCAGCCAGCGCGCCGATTTCTTTGAGGAAGTATTCGGAATACGCCCTGTGATCAAACAGAAGAAAGGATGAAGGATTCCGGTTTTCCGGTTCGGCCGGGGATTGGGCAAACGCAGGTTACTGTCACAGTTCCGAAGGGACTGCGGATAGCAACAAGGAGTCTCGAAAGATACAGGAGAGAATCATGGCAGATCAGAGAGAACAGTATACAAATCCCAAGTATTATCAAAACCGCGAACTGAGCTGGCTTCAGTTTGACCGCAGATGCCTCAGCGAGGCCAGAAATAAGGACAACCCTCTTTTTGAGCGTTTAAAATTCCTGAGCATTACCGCTTCCAACCTGGATGAGTTTTTCATGGTGCGGATCGCTTCCCTGCAGGATATGGTCAATGCGGGCTACAAAAAGCGTGATATCGCAGGTATGACGGCCAAAGAGCAGCTGGACGCGATCATCGAAGACACCCACAATTTCATGCAGAGCCAGTACTGGACCTACAACCACCAGCTTCTTCCCGGACTCCGTGAAAACGGACTGGATGTTGTAGAGAGCTATAAAAAACTGACACCCGAAGAGAAAAGCTTCGTCGATGAGTATTTCATAAATGAGGTCTTCCCGGTTCTGACACCCATGGCAGTGGACAATTCCCGCCCTTTCCCCCTGGTCAGCAATAAGAGCCTGAATATATGTGCCCTGTTGACCCGCCAGGAAGGCACCGGCCAGGGTATTCCCGGATATCTGCAGAAACCCAAAAAGCCGGCAAAGGAGTCCAAGGAGACCAGGGCACTGAAGGCAGCCCGCAATGCGGGAGAGCTGAGAGCAGTACTGGACGAAGTCAAAGAGGCAAAGGCAGCCAAGGAAGAGGCAAAGGCAGCGAAAGAAGCGGCAAAGGCGGCCAGAGAAAAAGACCCGAATGCACCCAAGCCGGCAAAAGAAGCAAAAGAAGGAAAAGACGGGAAAGAGGGAAAAGGCGGTAAGAACAAGGAAGCCAAGACAGGAAAAGATAATAAGGAAAAGGACCTTTTCCAGTATGCCACTGTTCAGGTTCCGGCCGTACTGCCCCGTATCCTGGAGCTTCCCGAGTCAGAAAACCGCCGTGTGATCTTCCTGGAGGAAATCATCCGCCATCACCTGGACAGCCTTTTCCTCAATTATGATGTTGTGTGTGCCTATCCCTATCGTGTCACCCGCAACGCGGACCTCACGATCGATGAAGACGATGCCTCCGACCTGCTCAAGGAGATTGAAAAACAGCTCAAGAAGAGGCAGAGAGGCTATGCCATCCGCCTGGAAGTGGAGCACGGCATGGATCCCAGGCTCCTCGATTTCCTGAAAAAAGAATTCTCCGTATCCCAGGAGAAAATCTTTGAGATCGAAGGACCTCTGGATCTGACATTTTTGATGAAACTGTACGGCCTCGACGGATTTGAGTGGCTGCGCGAAGACCGTTACGCCAGGCCACAGGAGATCCCGCGTCTGCCGGCGGGCTGCAATATTTTTGAACAGATCCGCGGCGGTGATATTTTCATGCACCACCCCTATCAGACCTTCCAGCCTGTTGTCAACTTTGTTGCGCAGGCGGCGGAGGATCCGCAGGTCCTGGCCATCAAGCAGACCCTCTATCGTGTCAGCGGCAATTCACCGATCATCGCAGCCCTGGCAAAGGCCGCGGAGAACGGAAAACAGGTCACGGTCCTGGTCGAGCTCAAAGCCCGCTTCGATGAGGAGAACAATATCGTCTGGGCGCGTATGCTGGAGCATGCGGGCTGCCACGTGATCTACGGTCTGGCAGGACTTAAGACCCACAGTAAGATCACCCTTGTCGTGCGCCGCGAGGACGACGGCATCCGCCGCTACGTCCATCTGGCCACAGGCAACTACAACGATACCACGGCCAAGATCTACACAGATATCGGTCTGATGACCTGCCGCGATGACATAGGTGAGGACGCGACCAGCGCCTTCAACATGCTGTCCGGTTATTCGGAGCCCCGCTACTGGAACCGCCTGGCTCTGGCGCCGCTATGGCTCAAGGATCGTTTCCTCTATCTCATTGACAGGGAGAGAGACCATGTCCTCAGAGGTGAGAAAGGCCTGATCCGCGCCAAGATGAATTCCCTCTGCGATCCCGATATCATGTCGGCCCTCTATGAGGCCAGCGCTGCGGGCGTCAGGATCGAACTGATCGTGCGTGGCATCTGCTGCCTGAAGGTCGGCATTCCCGGCGTCAGCGAAAATATACGCGTGCGGTCCATTGTAGGCAACTTCCTCGAGCACAGCCGCATTTTCTATTTCGAAAACGCAGGACGCCCCGAAGTCTACGCCGCCAGTGCAGACTGGATGCCCAGAAACCTGGACCGCCGTGTCGAGATCCTTTTCCCCATCGAGGACAAGGAAATCGCCAAAAAGGTCATCCATATCCTGGATGTGGAAATGGCAGATACGGTGAAAGCACATATCCTCAAGCCCGACGGCTCCTATGAACGTGTCGACCGCCGCGGCAAAGACCTGATCGATTCCCAGCGCGTCTTCTGCGATGAAGCGGTCAAGGAGGCCCAGGAAGCAGAGCGGCCCAGAGGCGAGAGAGTCTTTGTCCCTGCAGAGCCGGCAGCAGAAGAGTAAGAAGAGTAACATAGTAACATGAAAAAAGGATGAGCGGACATGATGCCCGTTCATCCTTTTTTACGTATGCATATTTTACATGAATGATCAGAATGATCAGAAAATATCAGTTCATATCCTCGTCTCTGGAAGCGACGTAGACAGTGCGCTTTCTTGCGTCCGCATTGTTCTCGAGGTAGTCGTCGTATGTGGAGACCTTGTCGATGATGGTTCCGTCGGGCAGGATCTCGATGATACGGTTTGCAGTGGTCTGTACGACCTGGTGGTCACGGCAGGCGAAGAGCTCGACGCCGGGGAAGCGCATCATGCCCTCGTTGAGTGCGGAGATGGATTCCATATCCAGGTGGTTTGTGGGCTCGTCGAAGATCAGGCAGTTGGCGCCGCTGATCATCATCTTGGAGAGCTGGCAGCGGACTTTTTCGCCGCCCGAGAGGATGTTGACGTGCTTGACACCGTCCTCGCCCGCAAAGAGCATGCGGCCCAGGAATCCGCGGACATAGGTGACGTCCTTGATGGGAGAGAAGCCGGTCAGCCACTCGGTGATGGTCAGACTGGAATCAAACTCTTTGGTGTTGTCTTTGCAGAAATAAGCCTGGCTGGTGGTGATGCCCCACTTATAGGTACCTTCATCGGGCTCCATATTGCCCATGAGGATCTCAAACAGAGTGGTCTTGGCAAGCTCCTGGCTGCCGACAAAAGCGATCTTGTCGTCGTGTCCCATGACAAAGGAGACATTGTCCAGAACCTTGACCCCATTGATGGTCTTGGAGATCCCGCTGACTGTGAGGACTTCGTTGCCGATCTCGCGGTCGGGACGGAAGTCGATGTAGGGATATTTTCTGCTGGAGGGCTTGATCTCCTCGAGCTGGATCTTCTCCAGAGCGCGCTTACGGCTGGTCGCCTGCTTGGACTTGGAGGCGTTCGCGGAGAAGCGGGAGATGAATTCCTTGAGCTCCTTGATCTTTTCCTCTTTCTTCTTGTTGGCTTCCTTCATCTGACGGATCAGAAGGCGGGAGGACTCGTACCAGAAATCGTAGTTGCCCGCGTAGAGCGTGATCTTTCCGTAGTCGATGTCGGCAATGTAGGTGCAGACCTTGTTCAGGAAATATCTGTCGTGGGAGACAACGATGACTGTGTTGGGGAAGTTGATCAGGAACTCCTCGAGCCAGTTGATCGCGTCCAGATCCAGATGGTTGGTGGGCTCGTCGAGGAGCAGGACATCGGGATTTCCGAAGAGGGCACGGGCGAGCAGAACTTTTACCTTCTGTGCTCCGGTGATCTCACGCATCAGATATCCGTGGAGCTCGGTCTCGATACCCAGGCCGTTGAGCAATGCTTCCGCGTTGGATTCAGCCTCCCAGCCGTCCATCTCGGCGAACTCGGTCTCAAGTTCACTGGCGCGGATTCCGTCCTCGTCGGAGAAGTCCTCTTTTGCATAGAGCGCGTCCTTCTCGGCACGGATCTCGAACAGACGGGGGTTGCCCTGAATGACAGTATCGAGAACGATCTGATTGTCATATTTATTGTGGTCCTGCTCCAGGAAGGAGAGGCGCTGTCCCTCGGTGATGGAGACATTGCCGCTCGTGGTCTCGAGCTGACCGGACAGAATACGGAGAAAAGTGGATTTGCCGGCACCGTTGGCACCGATAATACCATAGCAGTTTCCCTCAGTGAATTTGATGGATACATCTTCAAACAGAGCCTTTTTTCCCAGGCGGAGTGTGACACCGTTTGCTTGAATCATTTTCTATATACCTTTCTTTTTCAGCGGCTGCAGTTTCCTCGTGATCGGAAACAGCATAAGAAACAGGTTGAGAAGGTCAGTTTCGATACTTTGTCACTATAACTATAAATAGTAAAAACCATACTTTACTTAATATATAGGAAAATACGGTATATCGCAACTTAAAAAGAATACATTATAATGAAGGAAAAAGCAAGGCATGTTTCAGCGCCCGGGAAAGACCCCGACCAGACCGACCAGACACCGGTCACCGATTATGCAATCATAGTCTGTGAATCCTGGCCTGTGAATCTTTTCCTGAGGAACAAATATAATCATATAGAGGTGGCGGGCAGGGTAAAAGGGTGCTATAATGACCTGATAAGAATTGTATGCAATTGTCTGAAAATTCTATCTTTTATATCTGATACCTACCGGACATGTTCCTGTGAAAGGATCAGAACCTGCCATATAGTATAAGTTTATGTCTAACAAAAAGAATACTGCCGGAAAGATCGCGCTGTTTACAGCCCTTGTCTCCGGCGCCTATATTTATACGATCATGCCGAGAGTGATCCGCAAGCCTGACAAGTCTGCATTTCAGACACGTTTTTTTGCCCACCGCGGACTTCACAAAAACGGGACACCGCTGCCGGAGAATTCCCTTCCCGCCATTAAAAAGGCGGTGGAAGAGGGCTACGGGATCGAGTTTGATATCCAGGTGACAAAGGACGGCGTACCTGTTGTATTTCACGATTTTACTCTTCACCGTATGTGCGGACAAAAGGGAAGGGTATGTGACTATACACTGGAGGAACTGCGGAAATTCAGGCTGCTGGACTGCGGGGAACCCATTCCCACATTCAAGGAGGCCCTCAGGGCTGTCGACGGAAAAGTGCCGCTCATCATAGAGATGAAGGTTGAGTACTTTGACCTTCGCATATGCCGCGCGGCCGACCAGCTGCTGCGTGACTACAAGGGTGTCTATTGTATTGAGTCCTTCAATCCCCTGGTCCTTCTGTGGTATCGAAAGAACAGGCCGGATGTTATGCGGGGACAGCTTTCCGACGGTTTTATTTTTCAAAAAGAGTTCCGCACACCTGTAAAGATCGCTCCGGGCTTTTTTATACAGTTTTTAGTCACGAATTGCGTGACAAGACCCGACTTTATAGCTTATAATCACAAATATCAGGGCAACCTTTCCAGGTCTTTGGTCCGCCGTCTTTTCAAGGGTAAAGCGGCAGCCTGGACAGTGCGAAGCGAGGATGAGCTGCAGCGGGCGAAACCGCATTTTGATGTATTTATTTTTGACAGCTTTATTCCCGCAGCCGCGCACCGTCGTACAACCTGATCCCCATGCCGCGGAGGGATCGTTCGTGGCTTTTTGTCGTTTTCAGAAGCCTGTCAGGGCAGTCTGAAACGAAAATTCTTTTTTTGTCAGTTACTGCAGCTATTCAAAACTGCGGAACATATAAACAAGGAGGTTATGAATGAGCAAAAGAGTTTACAAATTCAGCGAGGGTAATGCGGATATGCGCAATCTTCTGGGCGGCAAGGGCGCAAACCTTGCCGAGATGACCAACATCGGTCTGCCCATCCCGAACGGCTTCACGATTTCCACTGAGGCCTGCACGGATTATTACAATGATGGCAAGACCATCAATGAAGATACGCAGAAGCAGATCTTCGAGGCACTTGCATGGCTTGAGGGCGTTCAGGGCAAGAAGTTCGGCGACACGGAGAATCCTCTCCTGGTTTCTGTTCGTTCCGGCGCGCGCGCTTCCATGCCCGGCATGATGGATACGATCCTGAACCTGGGTCTCAACGATGTTTCCGTCAAGGGCTTTGCACAGAAGACCGGCAATCCTCGTTTTGCATATGATTCCTATCGCCGTTTCATCCAGATGTTCTCTGACGTCGTTATGGAAATGAGCAAGACTTTCTTCGACAGCATCCTTGAGGGTGTGAAGAAAGAGCACGGCTATACCTTTGATACCGAGCTGACCGCAGAGGATCTGCAGGATGTCATCGCTCAGTACAAGGCGATCTACAAAGAGAAGATGGGCGAAGAGTTCCCTCAGGATCCCAAGGTTCAGCTGATGGAAGCCATCAAGGCTGTTTTCCGTTCCTGGGACAACCCCCGCGCAAACTACTATCGTATGATGAACGATATCCCTTATTCCTGGGGTACCGCTGTCAACGTTCAGTCCATGGTCTTCGGCAACATGGGCAACACT
>ODAJ012106925.1_pt1 | contig 11661 bp, 12 predicted proteins | sample 1539241 | NCBI WGS metagenome assembly ODAJ01 (sample SAMN02144231, study PRJEB22623) | gut metagenome | biome: sheep rumen | host: Ovis aries | place: New Zealand | reverse complement strand
GCCGCGGAATGCGTCATACCGGAACATCCGATGGTCTCCACAAGGGCTTCCTGGATGATGCCGTCCTTAACGTTGAGAGAAAGCTTGCAGGTTCCCTGCTGCGGAGCGCACCAACCGATACCATGTGTGTAACCGGAAATGTCCTCCACCTTCTTGGCCTTTACCCATTTGGCTTCCTCAGGAATGGGAGCCGCACCGTGATGGACCCCCTGCGCCACAGGGCACATGTTCTTGATTTCTGTTGAATAGATCATACTGTCCTCCTTTAATGATTATTTGGACTAAAGAAATGATGCCTATCTGATTTTATCACGAAGTAATCCAATCCGCCACTATTTTTAATCAGCTCTGTCAAAGATCGTCTTCGCCGCAAGAAGCCCGCCATAGCGCTCCTTCCATTCCTTGTGCGGCGCGCTCTGATCGTAGAGGGGCAGGGCCTCCGGATCCATCTCGATCTCAATCATGATGTCGTAGCGGTTGGGCCGGTCGATGCAGCAGGGCACCACCTTGACACCCCGGACCCCCGGAATCTCCAGAGTCCGGTCAAAAATCTCCTTCACCGGGGCCAGCACGGCCGCCTTATCGACGCCCTCGTTCCATTTACCTATAATATAGTGTCTCACGTTTGATTCTCCTTTCTTCCGCGAAATCCGCTGAAAGCACATCCGTCAGATGCGCTCTTTCTCCATTTTGGGCAGTAAAGCTCTGGAAATGAAGGCATGTCTTCATTTCCCGGAAGCCTCCTCAGCTTCCGCGAACATCTCATCCAGGATCTGCGCCGAGAGGGCGCACAGGGCCGGACACGGCCGCTTCCGGTAATATTCCGGCGTCCGCGCCTCCGGATCCCCGCCGGGCGCGATCTGTTTTCTATCGACAGCGCTTTTCGCCAGCAGCTCCCGGCAGATGATGCTGCCCTCCTTCTCCCGGAACCGAGCGGCGAACTCGCGCACCCGGGCATACAGGCGCTTCTTGGCTTCCGGATCCTTGGGGTCCGAGTAACCTTCCACCGCCCCCAGAACCAGGAAAGCCGCGCTCACCGTGCCGCAGACCTCCCGGAGCCGGCCCATACCGCCGCCGAAAGCGGACGAGAGCCTGGCCGCCTGATCGACCTCCATTCCGGTTACGTCGCAAAAAGCGCAGACGACCGCCTGCGTGCAGTTATATCCGGATTCAAACAGTTCTCTTGCTTTTTGGCTATGATCCATGTCGCTTCTCCCTTTGGCTTCGGTCTGATGACCTGCAGCCTAAGAACAGGATACCTTCTGAGGGGAAGACAGTCAATCCTGTTCTGTGATATGGCCATTGACCGATTTTGAGAAGACCCCGAAATGAAATAATGCCCCCGAACCGTTCACGGTTCAGAGGCACTGCTCAGGCTTCACCCAGGCTGCATTTATCTCTTCAATCAAAGCCCGTCAAGCCGCCGCATGTCTTCAAGGATCTCCTCCTCCGTCCTTGTATATCCCCCGGGCTCCGCTTCAGCCTCCTCAGCCTCCTCATTCGAGGCCAGGTAAGGCGCGAATTCAGGCAGAAGCAGCGTCGCCCCGAGCATAGCCAAAAGTCCGAATCCGCACAGGACCCACAGGAAGGCGTAAAGCGGATACATCTTCAGGTCCGTATATGTAAGCACAAAGGGGAAAATGTCAAAAAAGAGGATCACCGCTGCCTTCCAGGGCTTTTTGCCGAGAAAGTATACTGCGTTCCGGATGAGATGCGGAAGCGTATCCTCAAAGGCAGCTGTCACAGGAATCAGGTACAGGTAAATAATGACCGCAGCAGCGCCAAGAGCATACACGCCAATCTTCACAAAGTCCAGCGCGCCTCCGGCCGCATTGCAGATCCGGATATCGACCATAAGAAAAGCGATAACCAAGACAAAAAGGATAAAGGAGAGAGTTGCCTTTTTGAAGTTTAACTTAAGACCGATCCAAAATTCCTTAAAGGGATTGACGACCCCATCTTCCCTCAGCGTCCTGAACATGACATAATACAAGGCCGACAGTCCGGCGCCGATGGTAACAAACGGAATGCTGAGCAGCACGAACATGATATTGGCGGCAATAATAATGCCGAGCTTGGTCATGAATCTGCCGAAAAAGCTGTCATTGTCCAGAAAACCCTGAATAAACGTATTCATCACATTCTCCCCATACTAGATCAGGACACGCCAGATTACTGCATAGATCACGACTTCCAGAACGATCGCGGCGAGATAGCCGTACATAATCTTCTTCGCAGCATCGCCGGCCGTGGCGATATGCACAGTCCCGTTTTCCTCCACATAATACCGGATTCCGACCTTGCTGCCCGTCTGAAACTTAGCCGCCTGCCCGCGGGGGACAACGACCTCAGAACTTCTCTCCTCTCCGCCAACCTCATAAGTGAGGAGAATATCAAGTGCCGGCGGCTCCTTTGGTCTAGCCGGCTCATGGTCCCTCACCATACTGACGGCGGCCGTCGTCTCCTCTTTGTAATTCCTGACAATGCGAAAATACTGCAGAAATCTGGCCGCTGTATAGATGAGAGCCCAGAAAATCAAAACCAGCGTCACATAGTAGAGCATACCGTTAATCTCCTTACGTCAAAGGTAGGCAGGTCCGGCGTCGATGATCCCGGCCGCCCCGGCATACCAGTTATCTCTTTGCGGCAGGTTCCTGCACCGGGGGCTTCCGCAACATGGCTGTACAGCCTTCTCACCTCATCTCAAAAATGAAATCCAGGAACTCTTCCACCGCGTCCACATTTTTCGAAAGCGCGCCGATGCCGATCGCGCAGGGTTCTGCATAAATCTCATACTCGGTGACCAGGCGGCTGTCGCTGATGTCTATGCAGACAGGCACCTCCTCCGTGCTGTACTCCTCGTCGAAGGGCACCGCATAGAGGAACCGGTCTCCGTATTTTTCCTTGATTGAAGCGCACTCCTCGCTGTCAAGGTCCAGGAGTCTTCCGCTCTTTCCCAGTGCCGTCAGGGAGTCAGATCCCATGACGATGGCATCCAGAGTCCCGCTGTCAGCATAGGCGACAAAGGCCTCAAAATAGCTGTTCCCGGTGACACCCTTGAGATAGTCGAAATATGAACTGGCGTCAAATCTCACCGTTTCCTCGCGCAGGTCTATGCCTGCATAGTCTACATAGTCCTCCCAAAGCTCCGAATGATCACCTGCGTCGGCGTAGGTGTTGGCGAAGACCATAAAGCAGCGGTAATCCCGCATATTTGTCGTGTACTGGCGTAAGGCAAATGTAATGAACCAGATCAGGAAAACAATACCGATGATCCAGAGCTTATAGTATCCCCAGATATATTCGAGTTTATTGCCTGCCCCGGAGATTCCGGCGATCTTTTCTCTCTCACCTCTGAACCAATCGGCAAGACGTCTCTTATCGTTTCTCATCTTCTTATCTTCTTATCTCCTGATTATTTCTCCGGTCCGGTTACAAGCAAATAAGGGCATGCCGCACAAGTTCAGGCTCCGGACCTTTCGCTTACTGCGGCATCCCCCTATTTCAAAAATCAATGGCCATTACAGCTTTCCGCCGGAAGTAGCGATACCTTCGACGAACTGCTTCTGGAAGATCACGTAGATCACGATCATCGGGACCACAGCGAGGACCGCCGCGGCCATCATCTGCGGATAGTTGCTGCCGTACTGTCCCTGCGCCTTGGCAAGACCGGCTGCCAGCGTGGTCGTCTGTACGCTGGTGCAGACGATCATGGGCCACATAAGGTCCTTGAAGGCGAACAGAGCGGTGAAGATGCCCAGGGAGATCATGGACGATCTGGTGAGCGGCATCATGATCAGCAGGAACTTCTGTCCGATATTGCAGCCGTCAATGCCGGCTGCCTCCTCCAAATCCCTGGGCAGACCCTGGTAGCCTGTCCTCAGAAGGTATGTACCGAAGGCCGTGACGATACCGGGAAATACAAGACCTGCCGTCGTGTTGAGCCATCCCAGCGATGAAACCATGAGGTACTGGGGGATGATGAAGATCGTGGACGGGATCATCATCTGGATCAGGACCAGGGAGAAAAGGAATTTCTTTCCCGGGAATTCAAGTCTGCCAAAGGCATAACCCGCCATGGTGGCGGTCAGGCATGCGCAGACGACGCGGAAGAAGATCATGAGCAGCGTGTTCTTATACAGAAGCACAAAGTTGTAGCTCTTCCAGACCTCTCCGAAGGTCTCCCAGTGCCAGCCGTTATGCGGGAAAATGTAGAAGGGATCTACAGAAATCGCTTCCTGGTTGGTCTTGAGCGCCGTGAGGATCATCCAGGCGAAGGGAACCAGCATGATAAAAGCCATGACGATCAGGATGACATAGACAATGATTTTCCTGATCTGATCTCTTGTGCTTGCACTTTCCATGAATCATTCCCTCCTTTCTCAGTTATAGAAAACGAAACGCTTTTCAGCGCGCTGCATGATCACCGTGACGAGCATGATGAAAGCGACGAGGACCATGACGATGGCTGCGCCGTAGCCCTTGTTGCCCTGGTCGAAGGAGTACTTGTAGAACACGTATACAGTCGACTGGACCTTGGGAAGGGCTGCGTTCGTCTTGTCCATGACCATGAACATAAGGTCAAAGATGGTCAGTGCGCCGATGACACGGGTCTGCACGATGAAGAAGGTGGTCGGGCTGAGGAGCGGAACGGTGATGTTGAAGAACTGGCTGATGCCGGAGGCGCCGTCGATGGAAGCCGCCTCATAATAGTCACCGGGGATCTCCTTGAGACCCGAAATGTAGAGGACCATGTTATAGCCGATGATCGACCACACACCAATCACACCGACCGAGATCCACGCGATCTTGGGATCGGAGATCCAGGCGATATTGGTCTTGAAAAGGTTGTTGAAAAGACCGAACTGCTGGTTGTAGAGCCATTTCCAGACCATCGCGACGGCTGCGGGGGCGCAGACCATCGGGAGGAAGAAAATCGTGCGGAATGCAGAAACACCCTTTAATTTGCCATTCAGGAAGACTGCCAGGAGCAGGGCGATGATCACGCCGAAAGGCACCTCGATAATGGCGTATTTGACCGTGTTGATCAGGGACTGCACGAGTTCCGGATCCGCGAAGGCCTTTGTGTAGTTGGCGAGACCAACGAAGGTATTGCCCTTTCCGAAATCACCGGTCTTGCAAAAAGACTGGTATACCGTATTGATGGCCGGATAGAAGTTCAGGACGATCAGACCGATGATGGTAGGCGCTACAAAGGCATAGGCCCATAACGCCTCATTTCTTGCTCTGGGCGTCATTTTATTTTTTTCTTTCATGCTTTGCCCCATCTTTCATGAAATGAACGTTTGAGGACTGCCGCCGGATGACGGCAGTCCTGGAGAAAACACAGTATGCTGTCGATAGAATCAGGTCACTGCCCTGTGACAGCACCGCAGTGCATTATTCTGCCGCGATGGCGTCACGGATCATCTTGGCTACTCTGTCGCATGCATCGGACATAGCCTGCGGATTTTCCACATCCTGCCATGCATCGAGGAAGCCGCCGGCCTGCTTCATGGGTGTCTGCCAGACGCCGGAGTTACGTGTGCCGGGACGGGCATACAGTGTACCATTCTCTTCAACTGCGGTAAAGGCGGAAACATCCATGCCCTCGAAGGCGTTCGCGAAAGCGTCAGAGATTCCGGGGATACCGGCCATGGTGACACCCAGCTCAGCCTGCTTGATCTGAGCTTCCTCGCTGCAGAGGTACTCGATCAGGCTGGCAGCGCCGTCGGGATTGGCTGTGTTGGCAGCAGCTGCCCAGCCGAGGCCATTGTAGCATGTCCATCTCTCGTCCTTCTGGCAGGCGCCATCGCCGTTCCTGTCGCAATAGGGGATCTCAGCCCATGCGTAATCCTTGCTGTTTTCAGCTGTATAGAAAGCGTTAATCATCCAGGAGCCCTGTGTGATCATGCCGACCTTGCCGGACTGGAAGAGGGAATCTGTGCCGGACTCGGCGACGACTGCCTGCGGTGTCGCGACGGTGAGCATCTGGCGGACCATCTCCATGGCGGCCTTGGACTCGGGGGAGTCAATGCCTGTATCTGTCTTCTCGGTGTTGACTACATTTCCGCCGTAAGAATAGATGTAGTTGTACCAGCCGTCCTGGTCGTTGGATGTGTTGAGCGCGTAGCCGTAGGTATCGGCCGGAGTGGCCTCTGTGATTGCCTTGGCCGCTTCATACATATCCTCATAGGTCCACTCATTGGTCGGGTATTCCACATTGGCCTGATCAAAGAGAGCCTTGTTGTAGAGGAGCGCGATGGTGTCGTGGTCCTTGGGCAGAGCGAAGATCTTGCCGTCGCCGCGTGTGTAGATCGCCGCGATGTCGGGATAGTAAATGCTCATGTCCACGCCGTCTTTTTCGATGTAACCGGTCAGATCCAGAAGGATGTCGTTCTCCATATAGATCTGGGCATAGTCAGAGTGCATCCAGAATACATCCGGAAGGGTGCCGCCGGAAGCGCCGGCCTCAAGCAGTGTCCAGTAGTTGTCCCAGTCAACGACCTCGACCTTGACCTCGGGATTACCCAGAGCTGTCCAGTCATTGCAGATCTCCTGGATGCCCTTCTGCTGGTTGGCGTCCCAGATGTTGATGGTCAGAGCGGCGCCGGAAGAAGTACTGCCGGACTCAGCGGCCGCGCCCGATTCCTGGCTGGCGGCGGATTCGGAGCTGCTGCCCGACCCGGAGCTGCCGGAGCCGCCGCAGGCTGCCAGAGACAGGACCATGGCGGAAGCCAATACCGTTGCTAAGACGTTTTTCATTTTCATAAGTTACCCTCCTATGTGTTATAAGCATCCTGCTGAACGCAGGTATTACTAAACGAAGTAAGTTTAGCCGGAACAGATGCAATAGAACATGGGCAAATGTAGCATATGTATAGAAAGATGTATTATTTAACAGTTTTTATTGTTAATTAAGATCATTAGCCAAGGGATCTATGATTGTTTTATTGGCATTTCTCCCGATATTACCGGAAATAAACCACGCTGTGATTATCCATAAGTGTCATTTGAGCATCTTGGCGCAGGCCGTCCCGGCCGCCGGTCTTTTATTCAGGATCCTCCGCCTGCTCCTGGTAGGTCTTGTTGTGCTGCATCCGGTAATCCCTTGGATTGATCCCGAATCTGGCCTTAAATACCTTGGAGAAGGTCAGCGCGTCGTCGTATCCGCACTCCGCCGCTATGCTCCGGACCGGATCGTTGGACCTGCTGAGGAGGTCGGAGGCCCTGCGCATCCTGATCTCCTTCAGATATTCCTGCGGCGACATGCCGGTCTCTTTTTTCACGAGCTTTACCAGATAGCTTCTTGAAAAACCGATATGCTTCGCCAGATCCTGGATCCGTATTTTCTCGGAGAAATGATTGTTGATGTACCTGACCGCGTATTCAGAGTAGGAGAAGCTCGTAAGACCGCTGTCCTTTCCGGCTTTCTGCGTCCCCTCTCTGATCATGTCCGAGAGGATCTGAAGCAGCTCCGCGTTCCTGTGCAGCTGTCCGTCCAGGGTCATCGTCCTGGACTCCAGCATCTCCCGGATCCTCTCTTCTACCATCGGATAGTTCTCAAAGGCCAGGACAGGCGTGCTGGACGAAAATCCGATGCTCTCCACAATCCTGGCTGCCAGACCCCCCTGAAATCCGAACCAGCAGTAATACCAGGGATCCTCCTTGTCCGCGTAATAAGTGGTGACCTCTCCTGGAAACAGAATGAACATCTGCCCTTTCCCGATCAGCCACCGCCGCCCTCCGTAATCGAGGACTCCTTTCCCGTCGACCACGACGTGGATCACATAATTGTCCCTCGCATGCGGGCCGTAGCTGTGTCTTGGAAGACAATGTTCATATCCGAAAAAGTCAAGTACTAGAGAGGTATCAGAGGCGGTCTTTTTGGTTGTCTCCGAAAAAAAATCGCTGTTTTCAAAGATTTCCGCTTTTCTCTGACTGTTCACATCAATGTCCTCATGTTAAGTATTCCTTTGGAATTTCTTCTCTGCGTCTATTGTAATATACCAATATTCGACTTATAATAGCCTTATAGAACTGTTTTTATATCATTTTGACGTTTTTCTATTGGTTTGTATATATTGCGTCGTATTTTGGTATATCCAGGCAGAAAGGAATCTTTACCTTGGCACAGGACTTCAGCATATTTCCAAGTATGAATTTTGTCGATTTGGGACTCTATCAGTTCGGCAGAGAGGACTGTGATCCGGCCCACTCCTTCGGCCCCGCCATTCGGAACCACTACCTCTTCCACTATATTCTCCGAGGAAAAGGCAACTTCATGTGGCAGGACAGAAAAGGTCTCGATCACTCTCATGAGCTGAAGGCAGGCCAGGGCTTTCTCATCTCTCCCCGCCAGATCACAACTTACGTCGCAGACGAACGCATCCCCTGGGAATATTGCTGGCTGGAATTCGACGGTCTGCGGGCCAGGGAAGCCCTGGAGCTTACCGGCCTGAGCATTGACCAGCCCATCTACAGGCCGGTCTACCGGAAACATGAAGAGATAATGCGCGACGAGATGCTCTACATCGTCCAGAACAAAAAAGAGGCCCCCCTCCATCTGATCGGGCACCTCTATATCTTCATTGACGCCCTGACCAGGTCAGTCAGGGAATACCAGCCGTCCGGCGGAAAGGTAAAGGACTTCTACATCAAGGAAGCGCTGAACTTCATTGAAAATAACTACATGCTGAGCATCTCCGTGGAGGACATTGCTGAGAGCTCCGGGCTCAACAGGAGCTATTTCGGAAAAATATTCCGGGAAGCCGTCGGCAAGTCTCCCCAGGAGTTCCTGATCAGCTACCGCATGATCAAGGCGGCGGAGCTCCTGAAGCAGACCCACTATTCCATCAACGAAATCGGGACCGCCGTGGGCTACCCCAACCAGCTCCACTTCTCACGGGCCTTTAAAAGCGTGTATGGCGTCTCCCCAAGAAACTGGAGAAACGCCAATTCTGTCGTAAATAAACCAGATAAGGAGTCCTGACCTTGCCTCAGACGCTCTCACGCCGGATCCAGGTCTGTCCAAAAGTGTCGGAGAGGCCAAAGACTGCCTCAGCCCCAGGATGGATCCGGGTCAGTCCAAAGAAATCCGGAAGGCCGCTGCAGTCTGCCTCAGACCCTCTCAAACCGGATCTGTAGAGCACCGTAATCGCCGAAGGCCGCGGGCATCGGCAGGCCTGCCTGCATGAGTGCGTCCGCCGGGTATTCCTTCCCGCTGTCCTTGTCGCGATAGATCGCGCCGGGCTCCAGTCCGCGCAGGCGGATGTAAGTGATATGCCTGTTGGCGTGAAGCTGCAGGTTCACATAATTGAACAGCGCCTCACTCCGGTCTTTGGAGACAAAGGCCCATGCCGCCGACTCCCCGTCATTGGGATCAGTCAGACGGTAGTAGCTTCCGTTGTAGATGAGCTCCGCCAGCTCGTTTCTCCTGGCTATCTGCTGCCTGATTTCCATCTTGTCTTTCTCGGAGAGCAGCTCGGGATTGAGCTCGTATCCGAAGGAGCCCGACATGGCCACGATGCCCCTCGTGCCGAGCGGCGTCACCCTGCCGTCCTGCTCATTGGGGCTGACAGAGACGTGGGCCCCCATGCAGCCGACGGGATAGCCGAAGGACGTACCGTACTGGATCAGGGTCCGGTCGATGGGATCGGTATTGTCGCTGCACCAGATCTGCGGCGTATAATAGAGCATGCCGGCGTCAAAGCGCCCGCCGCCCCCGCTGCAGCCCTCGATCAGCATATCGGGGTATCTTTGGCCCAGTCTCTCCAGGAAATCGTAGAGTCCCAGGATATAATCGTAGAGCACCTTGCCCTGGTCAGCGGCCGTGCAGGAATACACGTCCGCGATACCCCTGTTGTAGTCCCACTTCAGATAATCCACCGGCCCCTCATCCAGGACAGAGCAGATCATGTCAAAAATGTGGTCCACGACCTCCCTGCGCGAAAAATCAAGGACCAGCTGGTTCCTTCCCCGCACCGGTCTCCTGCCGGGAAGGACCATAGCCCAGTCAGGATGCTCCCGGTATAGGTCGCTGTCTTCATTTACCATCTCCGGCTCCACCCAGAGACCGAATTTGAGGTCCTTCTCATGGACCAGGCTGATCAGCTCCTTCATACTGCCTCCGAGCTTTTCCTCGTTGACATACCAGTCGCCGAGTCCGGCGTTGTCGTCATTTCTCTTGCCGAACCAGCCGTCGTCCAGGACCAGCATGTCCATGCCGAGCAGCTTGGCCTGCTCCGCAAGCGCCAGTATATCCGCGCCGTTGAAGTCCATATAGAAGGCTTCCCAGCTGTTGAGGAGCACCGGGCGAACGCGGTCTCTCCAGCTTCCGCGGCAGATATGGCGGCGGATGCACTCCTGGAGGTTGTTGGAAAGCTTCCCAAGGCCTTCCGCCGAGAAGCTCATGATCACCTCGGGCGCCGTGAAGGCTTCTCCAGGGCCAAGCGGATAGCAGAACTTTTCCTGCATGAGGCCCAGCTGCATCCTGGTCTGTCCGGCCTGGTCCATGCCCGCACAGCCGCTGAAGCCGCCGCTGTAGACGAACTGCATGGAATAGCAGTCGCCAGCGGTCTCGGTGGTATCTTTTTCCGCCAGGACCATCATGGGATTGAACTGGTGGGAGGACATTCCTCTCCTACTCCCGATCCACTGCTCCATATGCGCCACAGGCGTCCTCTGGAAATTCCTCTCCAGACAGTGGCGCCCGTAAAATGTAATCAGATCATAATCCCCGCTCACAAAATCCAGATTCGCACTCATGACCTTGCGCAGCCGGACCTGGTCGTTGGAAATATTGCGGATCACCGCACTTCTCGTGATGATATCGAGGTGCGGAATCACGCCGTAGAGCAGCGTCACTTCCACAAGGTCCGCCGTATCCCGGAGCCGAATCTCAAGCGTCTGGGCTTCATTTTCCTCCGCATAGGCGGCCGGAAGACCCTTCAGGGTATATTTTCCTTCATATATCTTATAGCCGGCAAATCTCAGGTCGCAGCCCTCGATCCCGCTGCCGTACTCCACAGTCAGAGCCCCGCTCCTCATGTCTCCTGTTCCGGAAACCGGAAATTCCTGAGGCAGCAGGTCCAGAGAGTAGGCCCGGTCATTTCCGCAGTCATATATATTGGAAGCGAATCCTCTGTCCGTGTAGGTCAGGAGGTATTCCATAGAGCCTGCGCTCCTGGTCCCGTAATACAGGTGAAGAAGCACTCCATACCGATCCGCCTTCATCTGATAGGTCGTATTCGCTGTATGTATAGTAAATAATCTGCCATGTTCAGATGCTGTAACCGCCATTTTCTCTCCTCTTTTCGCAGCTGATGCAATGAATTATACGTTATTATAGTAATCGAAGAGGCTAGATGATATAGCATTATGGCGCACATATATACCTTTCTTCGCCAATATCTCCTGTCTTTGTCAAAAAACGGCATTATGATATATTTTACGGCGGTATGCCTCAATTCCTATGAATTTTTCCTGCACTGCTTCTTTTAATCGATTCTCTCTTATAACAAAACGATCCACATTATCTTCCATACATTTCGTTTGAGATTTGTGTTTGTGTGCAAATCCCTGAAACCGGAGGCGACCGGCATCGAACACCGATCTGTTTGCATAAAAATAAGAGGCGGCTGCTTTCACAGTTTCCTGCAA
>ODAJ012176451.1_pt1 | contig 11663 bp, 9 predicted proteins | sample 1539241 | NCBI WGS metagenome assembly ODAJ01 (sample SAMN02144231, study PRJEB22623) | gut metagenome | biome: sheep rumen | host: Ovis aries | place: New Zealand | reverse complement strand
ACGCCCACGACATACCATCTGTCAGCAGCACGACGGGCCAGAATGACATACTTGCCAGGATAGCCGTCGATGAACTTCACTTCATCCCACGTCGTCGGCACCTGTTTCATAAAGTCGATGGCCCAGGCAGGGGCATCTGTCAGATTATTTGGAGCGAGGGCGAAATGCTGGACGGCACTCTGGAAGAGCACAGCCGTGGCCAGGGCATAGACGTCGGAGGTTCTGCGGATGGTGCCGTGCTGATTGTCGGCACTGTAGCGCTTGTTGAGGGCTGAGCCGCCAAAGTCCATCGAGCCGACGGTGTTGCGGAGATAGGGATGGATGGTGGCGTTGCGCGCCTCAGCATCGCAGGCACCTTGTCCGAAGTGCAGGTTCTCTGAAGCCAGCACAGCCTCTGATGCGGCGTAGTTGGGATACATACGCTCCCAGCCTCGCGGCAGCGTACATCCATGGAAGATGACCAGCAGTCCGAAGTCGTTGGCATCAGCCAGGATGTCCTCGTAGAGTTGCATCATCGGCTGCTTGTCGCCGCCGAAGAAGTCCACCTTGATACCCCGGATGCCATTGTCCTTCATCCACTTCATCTCCTGACGGCGGACACGGGCATTGTCCATCTTGCCGATGGGTGTCTGAGGGGCATCGTTCCAGGAGCCGTTGCTGTTGTACCAGAGGAACAGGCCCACCCCTTTCTCTCGTCCGTAGCGGGCCAGTTCGGCTATCTTGTCGTAGCCTATCTGACGATCCCAGAAGGCATCGATGAGCACACTCTGATAGCCCATCGCTGCAGAGAAGTCGATATAGCGTTTCTGCTCGTCGAAGTTGCAACTGGGGTCCATCCCGATGATCCACGACCACGAACCTTTACCATAGACATATTCCTGCGAAGGCTCGTATTTCGGTTTCACCAGGTCGAAGGCAGCGGTGGTCTCCACGATATTTGCCAACGGGCCTACGGTGATGGTGCGCCAAGGTGTCTCACCTGGCAGTGCCAAGGCCGCTGTCGTTGAGCCTGTGCCATTGAGTTCGCCTGCCTGTGGGAAACCTATGTGATAGGCCCCGTCATGGTCGTTGAGCAGGCGGCAGCCTACATAGTGTCCATCCGTTCCCGTCTCGCTGATGAGCACCCACTGGCCGCCATTAGTCTTGAACAGACACGGGAAGGTGTAGCCCTCCCCCCAGCCGTTCTTGCCTACTGGCTCGTCGCAGGTGTAGGGCGTCTCATAACTGGGAGAGGTGCGCGCAAAGCCGCCCATCGGCTTCGACTGCGGACAGAGGAACGTCGTCGTTCCCTCTGGCAGTACGAAGGCACTGGCCTCGCGCTCTACGACACAGACTCGGGTATCCCGCTTGGGGAGTATCCTGTAGCGGAAGGCCACGTCACGGTTGCTCACACGGAAGATAATCTCCATCACGGGCTTGCCGTCCTTCATACAAGTGGTCACCACCTCATTGGCCTTATAGTCAACTTGACTCTGCTTGATGTTGCGCAGACTATACCGCTCTGCTATTTCATTCTGCACGGAGGACTTCTGAAAAGCGAGTCCCTGGGTATAGTCGCCCATATTGGTCACCAGTCCGAGGGCTGAACGCTGCACCACCTCCTGTCCCTCATACAGCACACGGTAACTGGGCTGGCCTCCGTCCGTCAGTTCGAGCAGCACCACGATCTTGCCATCAGGACTCTTGATGCCCTGCGCTCCGGCTATCACCGTCAGGCACAACAGGGCCATACATACTAATAATTTCTTCATGACTGTCACTTATTAAAATCCACAAGAATACGGAACACTTTGCCAGGCTTTGAGGCCCACTCCTGCATGGCCTGCGGAGCCTCCTCAGGCTTCACCACCCTGCTGATGAGGGCGTCGACAGGACAGGTGCCTTTCTCCAGATAATGGATGACGGCACGGAAGTCGGATGGCTGTGCATTGCGCGAGCCACGGATATCGAGTTCCTTCTGTACGAAATACTTCGTCTGGAACGACACCTCTGCCTTCGCATAGCCGATGCAGATGACGCGTCCCGTGAAGGCCACCTCGTCGACGGCCATCTGATAGGTAGGCGTACTGCCCACCGCCTCAATCACCACATCGGGGCCGAAGCCGGAGGTCATCTCCAGCAGTCGGGCGTGCACATCTTCTGTCTTGGTATTGATGGTATAACTGGCACCCATCTTCTTGGCCAGTGCCAGTTTCTCATCGTCGATATCTGCAGCCACAACAGTCGCGCCACGCTGGATGGAGCGCACCACGGCCCCCATACCCACCATACCACAGCCGATGACCAACACCACGTCGATATCCGTCACCTGCGCTCGACTGACAGCATGGAAGCCCACGCTCATCGGCTCTATCAAGGCACAGGTGCGCGGTGTGAGTAGTCCGGCGGGTATCACCTTCTCCCAAGGCAGTGCTATGCGCTCACGCATGGCACCGTCACGCTGTACGCCAAGCGTCTGGTTGTGCTGACAGGCATTCACCCTGCTATTCCGGCACGAGGCGCACTTCCCACAGTTGGTATAGGGATTGGCTGTCACCACCATGCCTGGTTTCAGGCCCTCAGGCACCTCAGCGCCCACGCGCTCTATGACGGCCCCAACCTCATGCCCAGGTATCACGGGCATCTTCGCCATCGTGTTCTTGCCCAGCCACGTGTTGAGGTCGCTGCCGCAGAATCCCACATAGTTCAGTCGCAGAAGCACCTCATTGGGCTGCATCTGCTGTTCCTCGATATTCACGATCTCCATCTGGCGCTCGCCAGAAATCTGTATTGCTTTCATCTTAAATCTTGTTTATTTACCCTTTTTACTTTTTTACCTTTTCTCACTCTGACATATTCTTGATATAGGGGAGGTCTGGGAGATTCCTGAAACCATAGAAACGGCAGGCATTCTCACCCAACAGCAGACGTTTATCACCATCTGGCAGATCCTGCGACTTCACGATGAAGTCGTACGACATCCGATACGTGATGGCAGTTATCGTGCGGGGATAGTCGCTGCCCCACATCAGTTTCTCCATCCCTGCCAGTTCCGCCGCCTCACGGATGGCCCTCATAGCGGATGGATAGGGATAGAACTCCGCATTGTAGAGCCAGGTGATGCCGCCCGTCTCAATCATCACGTTCTCATGCCGCGCCAGCATCATCTGCCTGCGCCAACTCCCGTTCTCCCAACAGGGCGACTGCGGCGGACTTGCCATGCCCAGATGGCCAATGGCTATCTTCAGGCGGGGGCACTCGGCTATCACCTCCTCCATCTCCGCCACCTGACGCTCACCGTCGGCCAGCGTGATGGAGAGCAGGATGCCATTCCCCTCCATCAGACGGAACATCCTCATCATCTCCTCGCTGTTCAACGGGCGTCCCAGCAGGCGATGGGCAGGAATAGCCAGCCCACGGAACTTCTTGTCGACGATCAGATGACGCGCCTCCTCATAGAAACCGTCTTTCAGATAGTCGGCCATGCCGAACACGAAGAACCGTTCCGGATAGCGACCTGCCACCTCGGCGAGATAGTCATTCTGCTGTCCGTCGATGAATTCCTGTACGACGACCGCTCCCCCCACCTGAGCATAGTCCATATTCGAGAGGAACACCTCGGCTGTGTTCTGCCCGTCAATCATAAACGGCGGCAGCATCTGCACCTCTTCGCCCAGGAAGATGGAGCGTCCGTTCTTCAGCGAGCGGATGGGCTTGCCGTCCCACGTCGTGTCCTGACGAAGCCATAAGTGGCTGTGCGCATCGATGATCAGGAGTTTTTCCATCTTACAAACATTTGGTCGCCGATAATCTGCTGCACCTCTGTCACCAGAGCCTCATCCATCGGCTCGTCGACAAAGGCGATATTCTTCTTCACATTCTCGGGGTTAGCACTGCTGAACAGCGTTGTGGCAATGCGGGGACTCATGCTTGTGGAGAACTGCACGGCCAGTTTCTCTATCGGATAACCGTGCGCCAGACAATAGGCTGCAGCCCGTGCGCAGGCATTCTTCAGATCCTTTGATGCCGGATGCCATGCCGGTGCCCCACGCTGCGAGAGCAGTCCCATCGACAGCGGCGAGGCATTAATCACGCCCACCCCGTGCTGTTCGAAGAAGCCGAGATAATCCTGCAGGAGCGTGTCGTTCAGCGAGAAGTGGCAGAAGTTCAGAATGCTCTCCACTACCCCGTTGTCGCAGTGCTCGATGACCCACTTCAGATTCTCCGGCTGCAGGTCGGTGATACCCACATGACCCACAACACCCTTTTCGCGCAGGGCCACGAGTGCCGGCAGCGTCTCGTCCACTATCTTCTGCAGACCGCCGTCCATAGCGGCCTGAAACTCTATGTCGTGCACATTGATTAGGTCGATATAGTCCACGTGCAGACGCTCCATACTCTCATAGACGCTCTCCGTGGCGCGCCGGGCACTGTAGTCCCACGTGTTCACGCCGTCCTTGCCGTAGCGTCCCACCTTCGTCGACAGATAGTACTTGTCGCGGGGAATCTCCTGCAAGGCCTTCCCCAGCACCATCTCTGCCTTCAGATGCCCGTAGTAGGGCGACACGTCGATGAAGTTGATGCCATTGTCCACTGCCACGTGCACTGCACGGATGCCTTCTTCTTCGCGGATGCCGTGAAACACGCCCCCCAGCGACGAGGCCCCGAAGCCGAGGCTCGACACCCGCATACCAGTCTTCCCAATCTCGTTGTATACCATTTTACCTTTTTACTTTTTTACCTTTTTAATTTTTTACCTTTATATGTTTTATCTGACTATCACTTTCTTGGTTGTGCCGTCAGCCTGACGGATGATGTTCAGGCCGTGTCTGACACCAGGGCGACGCACACCCATCGCGTCGAATACCGTCACCTGTCCCGTTCCGGCTCGGAGCGGCGCGATGCCCGTCTCGCTGCCTGCGGTATTCAGGTTACAGGCCAGTAGCAGGTACTCGTCCAAGCCCGATGCACTGCGGCTCTCATTGGTGAAGCAGATGACATAGTCACCCTCCTGCGTGACGGCAAATGTCATCTCGTGACTCTCTGCCGACGAGAGGTTTGCAGCACCATTGCCGTTGGCATTAGGCTTGGCGGTGTAGACAGCCGAGGCCGCCACCTCCGTATTGCCGTCAGCACTGAGTATGCTGGCCTTGTACTTCGGGGTGCCCTTCCAGGCAGCCATCGCAAAGGAGAGTCTGTAGTTGCCAGGCTTCAGAGTGAGGGCATGTCCCTTCTGACGCCCATATTCGGCACGGTCTTCACGCCAGTAGAGGGCCTTGCCCGTAAAACCGGTGAAGCCGGAGAACATGCGGGCGCCCAAACTGAAGGAGGCGGGGTACTCATGCACCTCTCCGTTCTCCTGTACACAGCGCCATCCTTCAGGGATCGTACCTACGATGGCAGCATTCAGGTCCAGCCTGTAGACGATGCTCATATCCGTAAACTCAGGCACCAGCGTCACGTTGTCGTCAGGCATCGTGAAAGTGCCGTCGCCACCTACTGTCACATCACCGTGAACCACCCTCCAGCCTGTCAGGGCATAGCCTTCGTCAGGCTCTATGCTGAGTAGCACCTGTTCTCCCTCAGCCGCCTCTGCCACATTGGCCGTAACTCGGCCGTGAGCCACCTCGCGTATCGTGACGAGGAAACGCTCTGCCGGTTCGTCTACTGGCGTATAGATGACCTGGTCGACATACATATTCAGGCCCCCCTTATTGGTCAGGATCAGTTCGTTGCTGCCCTCCTGCAGTGTAGTTGTGAGCACGGCCTTACGCCACTCATTGGTAGCCGTCTTCTCCACTGCCAGTTTCTGACTGCTGCCATTGACGGATGCGGTCAGTTCACCGCCCTTGTTAGGCGAGGTGTAGCGCACGGCGATGCGATAGTCGCCGCCATGGCTGAGTGTCAACTGATGACGCAGCGAGCCGCCCGTATTGGTACCCATATCTGCAAAGCCGTTGCCTGCATGACCGCGCACGGAGGGATACCAGTTGTAGGGGTCGGTCACGCAACTCTTGATCTGCTTGAAGTCCATATCCTCTGCCTCCACGATCACCTCGCCCTGATAGGCTTCCGGCTGGCGGGGCAGGTCGGCCGTGAGCGGCTGTAGGTCTATCTGGTCCTTGTCGCGGTTCTCTGCCTTTCCAGCACAGTTCACCGTGATGTCAAATGGCCCGTTATGACTGACGGTCAGCGTCATCACCCCCTTCTCAGCATCCCAGTCCTTTGCGACCGTCCCTGCAGCAAGTGTGCGCTTGGTGACCTCATAGGTAGGTTCGGCAGCAGCCCCGCGAATGATAATCTTGTCCACCACTTGCGTCGTCGTGTCGTTCCTGTAGTTGTTCAGATAGAAGTCGATATGGTCGGCATACTCCCTGACGAGCCCGCTGCCGAGTTTGCCATACTGCAGTTCCAGCGTGTCGCAGGTGTTATATCGCAGGGGGATGCGGGCCGAAGCCTCTTTTTTCTTGTTCAGATAGGTGTAGGGGGTATAGGTGACGAGTTGGTTGCGGTAGCGGTTGACGTAGAGGTCGCCCTCCGATACCTCTGGATACTGCTCGTTGAAGTCGGCCACCTTCTTGGCCTGCGTACCCCAGCGGCTGGTGTAGTTGGAGCGTTTCACCTGCACGGGGATGCTCTTGGCCAGATCGTCGTAGAGGCCGATGACCATCGGGATGGCGCCATAGCGGCCAGTCTTCTTGAAGTAGCAGTAATTGTCCATCCACTGGCCGTTACCCCGGTTGAAGGGGTCAGCCTGCTTGTAGAGCCCGTCGTAGAGCGAGCCCCAGGTGGCATACTTCTCCTCATCGCTGCCCGAGGTCTTATCGTTGATCACCACGATACGTGTCTTCCCCACGATTTCCTCACGGGTGGGGATATAGATGGTGCCGTCAATCACCTTGCGGAACATATCCGTCCATACGCCCTTGAAGTTTCTGAAGGGTTCCCAATTACGGCGATTATAGCCATTGACCGTTGTCTGATTGACCTCATGGAAGCACTCCTCGCGCCAGGTGAGTTCCGGACCGTCCCAGACGGCAGCACCGTTCACACCCATCTGCTCCATCACCGTGCCGATGCCTGCGGCCGCGGGATACTTCTTGCCGTGGTTCTCGCCCAGGATGCCGTCGAGGGCTCCGTTCCAGCCACAGTTGTCGTAGCGCACACCGTAGTTGCGCGCCAGGCCCGAGACGTAAGGTCCCCACGTGACGCTCTCATTGTTGTAGAAGCAAGACGAGGTGGTGTATTTATAGAGCCAGAGGATGGCCTCCGGATAGTCGCGGCAAGCCTGCAGCAGGTCGGCATTGCGCTTCATCATGCCCATGGGGTTCAGCGCGTGCGACCAGATATTGCCGCAGAAGGAGATGGTGAGGAATCCGCCATACTTATGCGCCATCGGCACCAACTTGGCGAAGAGGGCGATACGCGTCGCCTGACTGCTGGAACTGCGGTCGCCCGGCTCGTCGAAGCCCCAGAACTGCTCAGCATAGTTCCAGCCGAGGAAATTAGGGAACCGACGGTAGAAGTACTCAAACGTCTCCAGGTCATCGTCCTGGATATGGGTATGACCGCCACTGGCAGGCTGGCAGGTGAACCACATCCCGTTCTTCTGACAGACCGTAGCCCACGACTTATAGGTGCGGATGGCATTTTGCGGCATCTTATACACATTGCGCTGCGTGTCGTAGCCACAGGATAGCGACAGGTTCATACACACATACGGCCGGATATCCTCGGGGATAAGGTCGATAATCTTCTGCGGATCAGCCTTGTACCACACGTCGACGTGGATGAACCACAGCGGATGGCGGGAATCGATGGGTCGACGCTCCTGGGCCATTGAGGCAGTGAGCGAACAACAGACAGCAATCAGCAACAGCAGGACTCTAAGCCTGCAAGTCTTCATCATTTGATACATCTTTGATAATAGTTTTTAGAAATCTGCTGCAAAGTTAATACAAAAAGAGGAAAATAAGGCAGGAAAATGTTGCACACTTTTTATGATTTGTAACTTACAGGCAGAAAGAAAATAAAACACAGAGATACAGAGACACAGAGATTATCATTCAGCACTCACTGCGCAGTCATAATAACTCTGTATCTCTGTGTCTCTGTGTTTAAACCCTTGAAGTTACTTCGGCTGCAGGTCAGCATACTCTCTGGCGACATTGTCGATGCAGGGACAGTCTTTCTTCGGATCGAGGTCGTGGTGGCCCACGATGCAGGCCCTCGGATAAGCCTTGTGCAGTTCTTCCAGCAGCACGCGCATGGAGAGTTTCTGAGCCGCAGTGCGGGTGTCGGCAGGATCGCCCCGGATGTCGAGCCCGCCCTCGTAGCAGATGCCGATCGAGTGGGCGTTGTGGTTCTTGCAGTGGGCACCGACGACGGCCTCGGAGCGTCCTGGCTCTATCTTTCCGTTACGACGGACGACGTAGTGGTAGCCGATGGCCTTCCACCCGCGAGCCTTGTGCCAGGCATCTATCTGCGCTGCCGACGACGTCTGGTCGGGCCGCACTGCCGAACAGTGGATGATGATCAACGTAATCTTACGCATACCCGTGCGATCAGATTAATCCCCTGGAGCAACTGCCCACGAAGAAGGTTGTGATGACCAGTGTAATGATGGATCCTACGAATTTCAGGACCTTGCCGATAACGGCACGCTTTTCTTTGAGTTTCTTGAACATGGTGGGAGAGTTAAAGTTAAGAGTTAAGAGTTAAGAATTAAGAGTTAAGAATTAAGAGTTGTGACCCCCTCTAACTCTCCCTGTAGGGGGAGGATTAATTACTGTTTCATCCCCCTCCTACAGGAGGCATCCTTTGTATCCAATCCCCCTCCTACAGGAGGGGTTAGGGGAGGTCACATATCGATTGATTATCCCTTGTCGAGGCCGTCGTCACCATCGCCGTTACCACCTTCACCGCCTGAAGGCGTGGTTGAGCCGCCAGTGCTTCCGCCAGTTGTCGAACCGCCAGAGGTCGAGCCGCCGGTGCTGCCGCCAGTGGTTGAACCGCTGCCAGAACCTTCAGAGCCGCTCTCGCTCTCCGGCTTCAGGCTCGTGTCATAGGTCTCCTCGAACAGGACGTCCTTCACCAGCGTCTTGGCGATGACGTACTTCTGTACCACCTTGCCCTGCTTGTTCGTGGTCTGGCCTACCACCACGCGCTCCGTCTCAGGCTGGAACAGTACACGGCGGGTGGTGATGGTGGCTGCGCCGCAGTTCTCCTTCTCCACGGTACCGATGCTCGAGAAGCCCACCTTGAAGATGCCGATACCCTCGAGTTTCACCTTCTGGCCCAGTTCGAAGTAGTGCTTCATCGCGCCGCCCAGTTCGTCGAGCACGGCCTTGATGTCGCTCTTCTTCACCGAGGCCTGCTGCTGGATGTAGTTGGCCAACTCCTCGGTCTCGATGAAGTGCTGGTCGTAGACGGCCGTCGCGAACCACTTGCCGTAGGCCGTCGAATCACTGTTGTTGTTCTGCAACTTTGTAAATTTCTGACTCATAATTTTTAAGAATTTAGTTAAACATAGACCTTGCAGTGTCATTCTCGTCCGGATGCCTTCTTCGGGTTGTTCCGATAGTCTCTTCGGGTCGTGCCGATGCCTCCTTTCCCGGGTAAGGGATTATCTGCACGAGTCGTGGAAGGCATTTCCTTCAGCCGTGGAAGGCATTCCTTCGGACGGTGGATGACGTTCCGCTGGGTCACGATGCAAAGTTACTACATCCGTGGAAGGCATCTGTGCCCTTTTGTGCCTTCCGGTGTGCTTTGGGGGAATTACGGCTCACAGAGGTAAGCCACGATCAGTTCCACCTCCCGCCGGGTGAAGCGGTGGGCGCAGGGCGGCGAGTTCAGGGCCCGCAACTTCGCCCGCAGTTCCGGGTTGTAGTTGATCCAGTAGTTCAGGTTGTTCATCGCCCCCTTCTTCGTCCGGGCGTCGGGGAAGTAGAGCATCGCCAGTTCCGACTTGCCGTAGGAGCGCATCTCGAACCTCTTCACCGGCTCTGCCTTCTGGCTGATCTGTTGTAACAGTTCTCTTAGTGCTTTTTCTGTCATTCGTGCCAAGTTTAGGATTTTAAATTCATTGTGAATCTGTGGCTTCAAAGATAAAGTCTGCGATATCAATCTTCGCCGCCTTCTGCCCCGGCGTGGCCTGACGCTCGAGCAGCGGACTGACGTAGACGGGTGAGAGGAAATGGCGCGAGGCCTCACTGGCGACTTTCTGCCACCGTGCGAAGGCCGTGCCGTCAGGATCGGTGTCGGGGAAGAGGATGACGTGGCGGTCGCGGAGCGGCAGCAGTCTCTCTGCGCTGAGGGCACTGAGCCCGCCCGCCGCCAGCCACAGACACTGCGGATAGAGTTCCGAACAGATCACTGCCGTCTTCTCGGCCTCGACCACCGCCACTGATTTAGCCACAGATTTCACAGACTTACACTGTTTTCTTGATTGGCACAGATTTCTATGAGAATCATCTTCTCGGTGATAATCTGTGTAATCGGTGGCTGAGTTTTCGGCTAAAAGGTGGAGCCCGAACAGGCAGCGGCTGATGGCGATCTCGCCCGGGTAGCCATAGTACCGCTTCAGCCGGTCGGACACCCAGGCGGGATGGTGCTGCTTGTCGCGGTGGCAGTCGCTCCGGTAGTACATGATCTTGCCGTCGCGGACACGGTCGGCCTCGTCTATCTGCCAGAAGATGACGCCCCCGTCGCGGCTCCGTCCCAGCCGGTAGCGCAGCGCCGCCCGCTGCATCTGCTCCTCTGACAGGTAGCCGCAACCGACCAGTGCTCTGCAGAACGTGCTGTCCGCAGACAGTCGCCGCTCCCACATGCTTCGTTTCGTCGTTTCGTCGTGTTCCATTGATTGTGAAGTTTTGATTCTGAGAATTCCAGACTGATGCCTCCCCCTCTACTATGGCCCCTTATAGGGGGCTTAGTATAGAGGGGACGGGGCATTAGTCAGGTGCCGCCAGCCGATAGTAGTGTCTCTTGCCCTCCGTCCGCATGCAGACAAGGCCACTGGCCTTCACCTTGTCGAGCAGCGCGTTGTACTGGAATACCGACTTCATCCCGCACAGTGCCATCACGCTGTCACGCAGTTCGCTGCCACACAGTTCGGTATGTCCGCAGAGTGCATCGCGGAAGAGCAACTGATGGTTTATCTCCCATGATCCGTCAGGGCCGACGGTGAGGTATCTGCCGGTGAGGCCGGTCCTCCTCGCCACGTCCTCAGGGCGTACTGGGGACTGGACGTGCACGGCAGCCGAGCGCTGCACGGCACCTGCCGGCGCGCCAACCATCTGCGGCAGTCCCCGCTCGTCGACGGTGAAGTAGAGCGTCTGCTCGATGTCGTACTTGCGGGTGAGTTTCTGCTTCAGGGCGAAGGTGCGGTCGGGCAGTTTCTCACACTCATAGACCTCGAAGGCCTTGTTGGTCAGTTCCGAGCCAATGGAGCCGCGCAGCGTCTTGTCCTCCACGGCCTTGTTCTGGTGGATGACGCAGGCGATGCAGCAGTTCCGGGCCTGGGCCACGTGCATCAGCCGCTCGTTCACGTGATGGGCCAGCCGCCCGTCGTTGATGTCGTCCACCAGGTCGCGGATGCCGTCGAGAATCACCAGGTCGGGGCGGCACAGGTCGACGGCTGCCATCACCAGCGGCAGCCGCTCCTGCCACGACTCTACGCGAAT
>ODAJ014764656.1_pt1 | contig 11669 bp, 9 predicted proteins | sample 1539241 | NCBI WGS metagenome assembly ODAJ01 (sample SAMN02144231, study PRJEB22623) | gut metagenome | biome: sheep rumen | host: Ovis aries | place: New Zealand | reverse complement strand
GGAATTGCAACAGAGCTTAATTTCACGCATGCATAAAAAGCATAATTCCCGATGGTAGTAACACCATTGGCGATAGTGACGGAGGTAATAAACATTCTGACAAGATACCAAGGAGCACCAGAGGATGAGACAAAATCCTTCATCGCTCCGCTACCGCTGATAGTCAGCACGCCGGTAGATGTATTCAACGACCAGATGACATTATTTCCATTCGCACCGCAGTTACCGCTATGTGTTGCTGCCAGCACATAGTTCATCCCCGCAGCCCCGATAAGGAGCACGAAAAGGAGGACGATGCTATGTATGCGACGTACCATGTGGGCGAGATAATTTCTAAATGCGCCTGCAAAGGTACTGCTTTTTTATGAAAAAGCATTCTCAAATCGTACAAATCTACTCTCAAATCGTACAAAAGTGAAGGGTGGAGCTGTCAGATATTGGATTTTCTGTATTGGAGGGGTGTTTCGCCGGTGAGTTCCTTGAAGACGCGGTAGAAGGTCTGTTCGGAGGCGAACAGACCTTCTGTTTGCGTAGAATCGGATAACCGCGCACATCTTCACATTGCGCTTGGTTCGCGTGAGCGCACGCAGGTAGGTGTAATAAAGAGGATATATGGTATATCGGTTAGCGGTTCTGCAGGTTGTACTTGTCGGTGATGATGCCGTTTTGTACCACCATGACACCCGGATTGGCGCGAACAATGGTCTTGAGCATCACGGGGTCGGCAGTGCAGACGGCTTGTTCTACCAGCGGGAGGATATCGCTCCGGGTGACAGAGGGCTGGGAGAGCCATTCCTCGATGTCCTCGCTGCCCGATCCGGTAAGGATATACACCTTTCCGGTATTGGCACGAACGAGATCCAGAATCTTGCGGGTGAGAGCCTTGTCGCTCTTGCGGATGTCGTACATGACGATAAGAGTCACGGGTTCAGCGGAAGAGAGGATGTCGTCCGTTATATCCTCGCCGTCCTCCAGACGGGTGAGTTCGAAATCATGGATGGGAGCTTCCACCCCTTTCTCCACGAGGATGTCCTTGCGGTCGATATAAGTCCAGCCTTCCTCTTTGGAGGGCGTCCTGTCGGCTGTGAACTCCTGCTGTACGCCGTCTTTCTCATAGATGAAAACGTAGTCATAGACATCGGGTTTGCCGCCTTCCATGAGTTCGGGGATGTTGTTACCGATCTTGTATGGGCGGAAATCAATCAGCGGCAGATGCGTCTGCGTCCATCCCATGAGTGCCAGAACGGCGATAACCGTTCCTGCGAGGAAACTCAGTTCGGCACGCCTGCTCCAATGGGTATGCAGCCTGTTTTTGGTGCACAGGAGCGTGATCACGAGCGCCAGCAGAACGATATTCTTCCAGAAGGTCTGCCAGTTGGTGAGGACGACAGCATCGCCGAAACAGCCGCAGTCGGACACGGGGTTGGTGAGCGCGATCCAGAGGGTGAGAGGGGTCATCACCAGATAGAAAAGGAGCGCAAGCCATGAGGTCCAGCCGGTGCGGACGTCAAAAAGGAGCAGCACTCCCAAGACGCACTCCACCAGAATAAGGCATGCGGCCGCGGTCGTAGCCAGCGGCAGGAGCGACATCACCCAGTCGCCGGACATGGTAGCAAAGGCCTTGAGGTAATCCTCTATCTTATAGACGGTTCCTAAGGGATCAACGGCTTTGACAAACCCGGAGAAAAGGAATACCGCTGCGATAATCAACCGGCTGCCGTGAGCGCAGAAAGATGTGAGACCGCCTTTGGCTGAAAGAAGATTAGTTCTCATAATGAATCAGGTCAAAAATGGCGTAATTGATGATATCGAAATAGTTGCCCTCCGCGCCCTCGGAGGCAATCGTCTTGCCGTCGTGGGAGAGGATGGTTTTGATGCGGATGATCTTAGCCAGAATCATGTCCACAATGCCCTCTTTGGACATCTCCCTCCACGCCTCGCCGTAGTCGTGGTTCTTGAGGAGCATGAGTTTTTTGGCTTCGGCGATGACCCGGTCATAGAGCAGGGTGGCATCTTCGCTGCTCATGTCAATGGCATCGGCATAGCCTTTGCGGTCCTGGATGATAGCCATCACGCCGTAGTTGACGATGGCGCGCAGGTTGCTCTCTATCTCATCCCCTACGAGACTGACTCCCGTCTCCTGGCGCTGCCGGATGTTGCAGACTTTGATATAGAGCTGGTCGGTGATGCCGTGGAGACGGAATATCCGCCACGAAGGACCGTAGTCGGACATCTTGTCAATGAAGATCTCACGGCACTTGGCGGTCACCGTGTCGAACTGGCGTTCTGTATTTACCATTTGGTCATTTACCATTTGTTCATTTATTTAGACATTTAACCATTTCGTCTATGGTGACTAGTTGCTGTTCGCCGGTGGTCATGTTTTTGAGCATCACTTTCGACTGCGCCATCTCGTCGCCTCCCACGATAGCTACGTACGGAATCCGACGTGCATCGGCATAGCCCATCTGTTTCTTCATCTTCGCAGGTTCGGGATAGACCTCTACCGCTATACCAGCCTTACGCAGCGCCTTCGCCCATGTGAGAGCGTAGAGCAGTTCGCTTTGGCCAAAGGTGACAAAGAGCATTTCGGTAGATGACTGCAAGGCTTCGGGGAAGAGGTTCAGTTCGGTCAGGACATCGTATATACGGTCGGCTCCGAAAGAGATGCCTACGCCTGAGACATTGGGCAGACCGAAGATACCCGTCAGGTTGTCGTAGCGTCCGCCGCCGGTGATGGAACCGATCTGCGCGTCCAGTGCTTTCACCTCGAAGATGGCGCCGGTGTAGTAGTTCAGACCGCGAGCCAGACAGAGGTCTAATTCTATCGTCAGACCGCTCCGCTGCCGGACCGCTCCGCTGTCGGAGCGCTCCGCTGTAAGACCGACTGCGTCTGTCAGGTTAAAGATTTCTTCCATCTCCTCAACACCTTTGAGACCAATCTCACTGGAGGCGAGGTACGTGCGCAGTTCTGCAAGCTGCTCCCGGACACTTTGTACTTTGTCGCCTTGGCCTTTCAATATGGGCTGGAGCGCGTTGACGGCATCGTCGGAAAGTCCGCGTTCGCGGAGTTCGCTGTTGACCGCCTCCAAGCCGATCTTGTCCAGTTTGTCGATCGCTACCGTGATATCCATCATCTTGTCCGGCGCACCGATCACCTCAGCGATGCCGGCAAGAATCTTGCGGTTGTTGATATGCAGACTGACGCGGATACCGAGCCGGCGATAAACCTCCTCCACGATCTGGATGAGCTCCAGTTCGCCGATAAGGCTGTCCGAACCGATGACGTCTACGTCGCATTGGTAGAACTCGCGGTAGCGGCCTTTCTGCGGGCGGTCGGCACGCCATACAGGCTGGATCTGGAAGCGCTTGAAGGGGAAAGATAACTCCTCGCGGTGCTGTACCACATAGCGGGCAAAAGGAACGGTGAGGTCATATCGGAGTCCCTTCTCCGGCGCAAGAGAAGCTTTCTCCCCGCTGTTCTGGATGCGGAAGAGCAGTTTGTCGCCCTCCTCGCCATACTTACCCATAAGGGTGCCGATATTCTCCATCGCCGGCGTCTCTATCTGCTGGAAACCGTAGAGTTTGAAAACCGACCGGATGGTGTCGAAGATATAATTGCGGCGCGCCATCTCTAACTGACCGAAGTCACGCGTGCCTTTTGGAATACTGGGTTTTTGTGCCATGATTATTATTTGTTGTTAAACAATGCGTTATAGATTTTAGCGGTGGCGCCTACATGGGATGCTACATATTTGGCGGCAGCCATGCCTGCGGCATCGCGATTGGATTCCAGTTCGGTGAATGCCTGCTCCAGTTCTTCGTAGGAGCGGACGGATTTGGCGGCACCGGCAGCGATCAGGCCGTGCGCCTCGCGGAAAGCCTGATAGTTAGGACCGAAAACCACCGGCAGTCCATAGACGGCAGCCTCCAAGGTGTTATGGATGCCTTCGCCAAAACCTCCGCCTATATAGGCGATATGGCCGTACTGGTAGATCGAACTGAGTTTGCCTAATTGGTCCACCACAAGGGTGTTGGTGTGTCTGACATTCTGTTTGTCCGCCGTGCTGAGCCGTACAAAGCGTCCCTGCCATGCCTGGAAGATATGATGCATGTGCGCCTCGTCTATCTCGTGGGGAACAAGTATGAGTTTGGTCTGGTTGCCGTAACCGCCGTCGGCATGGTCGTTGATATACCGTAGGAGAAGTTTCTCGTCCTCCGGCCAGGTACTACCGGCTACTATCACGTGTGCGGCGCCCTGTACAAACTGCTCGATGGGTTCTATCTTGCGGGCATTGGCGGCTATTTCCGATACACGGTCAAAGCGGGTGTCACCAGTGACACTCACCTGCGTGATACCACGTTTTCCGAGCAGTTCTGCGGAGTGCTCGTCCTGTACGAACAGGCGGGTGAACTTCTTCAGCATCCGTCTGCCCTTTAAGCCGTACCAGCGGAAGAAATACTGCTTGTCGTTGAAGACCGCCGAGATGGAGTATAGCGGTATCTGTTTCTTGTGCAGGTGGCGTATGTACGCAGGCCAGAACTCGTACTTGACGAATATCGCCATGCTCGGGCGGACGGTCTCGATCCATCGCTTGGCATTCCGTCCGGTAGCAAATGGCAGGTATGTGACCAGATCCGCCTGGTCATAGTCTTTGCGGAGCTCATATCCGGACGGCGAGAAGAAGGTGAGGAGGACAGGACGCCACGGTTGCTCTTTGCGCAATCGTTCGATGACAGGTCTTGCTTGCTCAAACTCTCCAACGGAAGCGGCATGTATCCATACGCAGCCTTCCAGCCTGCGCTCCGGGTGTGTCTGCTCATACTCGTGTATCTTCCGCCAGGCTTGTTTCTGTCCCTTCACCAGCTTGGCTGCTTTCTGATTGCCGAACAGTGCAGCTATACGAACTAAAAGAAAATATATCCTCATTTTTCTTGTTTTTACGAACCAAATAATGCGCAAAATTACTACTTTTTTATCACATACGCAAATTTTAGTGCCTTTTGTGACAGATTATGTGTTAAAAATTGACTAAAACATAAATATAGTGACTAAACATATTATTTAACATTCTATTTTACCCCATTACGAGCAGCGGAATCACCACCTTCCGGTCTCATCCGTTTCGAGAGAGATGGGAAATGTAAAAATCGGCGTCAAAACACGGCGAATAATATTACAAAACAAAATTTTATTACAATTCGCGCATAAAAAGAGGTCCGGGCAATAGTATGTTTAGAATCTATATCTTACTATTGTGATTGCGGTGATGAAAGGAAATGGGGCGGGGGATGGGTCAGCAAGACAAAATGATGGAAAATATAATAAAAAATGCTTCAATTCTTGCATATTTGCAAAAAAAGTTGTATCTTTGCACCGGTTTTGTACCAAAAACTGACATTTAACCTTAAAAAATACGATTATGGCTAAAGTTTATCAAGCTAATGAGATCAAGAATGTCGCCATGGTAGGCGGCAGTGGATCCGGAAAAACGACTTTGATGGAGTCGATGTTGTTCGAGTGCGGGGTGATTAAGCGCCGTGGTTCTATTGAGGCGCAATCAACAGTCTGCGATTATTTTCCTGTAGAGAAAGAGTATGGTTATTCTGTTTTCTCGACTGTATGCAATGTAGAGTTTGAGGGAAAGAAGCTCAATATCATCGACTGTGCAGGTTCTGACGACTTCTGCGGAGGTACCGTAGCAGCGTTGAATATGGTAGGTTCGGCGATTGTCGTTCTTACAGCCAACGGCGGTGTGGAGGTAGGAACCCAGAACAACTTCCGTCTGGTAGAGAAGCTGAAGAAACCGATGGCTTTCGTCATCAACAAGTGCGACCATGAGTCGGCTGATTTCGAGAATACTTTTGCACAACTGAAGGAGAACTTCGGTAACAAGTGTACATTGATCCAGTTCCCGGTGAATGCAGGAGCAGGATTTAATGCGGTGATTGATGTGCTGAAGGGCAAGATGCTTGTGTGGAAACCGGAAGGCGGAGCACCTGAGATGAAGGATATTCCTGCCGAGTATGCCGACCGCGTGGAAGAGATGCGTCAGGCACTTCAGGAGCAGGCTGCCGAAGCCGATGAGACCTTGTTGGAAAAATTCCTCTCGGAGGGTCTGAGCGACGAAGAGATCATGCAGGGATTGAAGTCGGTTTATGCTGACGGTTCGATGTATCCTGTAATCTGCTGCTCTGGATTGAAGGACATGGGTGTCCGTCGTCTGATGGACTTCCTCAACGGTATGGCTCCGATGCCTTCACAGTTCGCTTATCCGACAGTGGACGGCACCAAGGTAGCGGCGGATGCCAATGCTCCGACGAGTCTGTATGTCTTCAAGACTTCGGTAGAACCCCATATCGGTGAGGTGTCGTATTTCCGCGTGATGCAGGGTACGGTGCATAATGGTGACGATCTCGTGAATATGGAGCGCGGCACCAAGGAGCGTATCTCCCAGCTGTACATGGTAGCCGGAGCCAACCGCGTGCCGGTGGATGCAGTGGCAGCAGGCGACATCGCCGCTACGGTGAAGCTGAAAGACACCCGTACGGGTAACACCCTCAATGCCAAGGACTGCGAATTGCAGTATGCTCCGATCGAGTATCCGCAACCGCGTTACCGCCGTGCTATCAAGCCGCAGAATGAGCAGGATAACGAGAAGCTGGCAGCACTGCTGACCCGTATGCACGAGGAGGACCCGACATGGATAGTAGAGCAATCGAAGGAGTTGAAACAGACTATTGTCTCGGGTCAGGGAGAGTTCCACCTCCGTACCTTGAAGTGGCGTCTGGAGAACAATGACAAGATGGTTATCGAGTTCGGCGAACCCAAGATCCCTTATCGTGAGACCATCACCAAGACCGCCCGTGCTGACTACCGCCATAAGAAACAATCCGGTGGTTCGGGTCAGTTCGGCGAGGTACACCTCATCGTAGAGCCTTATGTAGAGGGCGAGCCGGTGAAGGAAGTCTATAAATTCGGCAACCAGGAATACCGCATCAATGTCAAGGACACCCAGGAGATTTCATTGGAATGGGGTGGCAAGCTGGTGCTGGTGAACTCGATTGTCGGTGGCGCTATCGATACGCGCTTCATCCCGGCTATCTTAAAGGGTCTGATGGACCGTATGGAACAAGGACCGTTGACCGGCTCGTATGCCCGCGATGTACGCGTGATTGTATATGACGGTAAGATGCACCCGGTTGACTCGAACGAGATTTCCTTCCGTCTGGCAGGACGCAATGCCTTTGCGGAAGCCTTCCGTAATGCCAACCCGAAAGTGCTGGAGCCGATTTACAACGTGGAAGTCTTTGCTCCGTCGGATATTGTGGGCGATGTGATGTCTGACATCAACGGCCGCCGCGGTATGGTATTGGGTATGGAGACCGAGAAGCAGTTTACCCGTCTCAAAGCCCTTGTGCCGCTCAAAGAGTTGAGTACCTATTCGACTACACTGTCGTCGCTGACAGGCGGTCGTGCGACCTTCACGATGTCGTTTAAGGACTACGAACTGGTGCCGGCGGATGTGCAGGAGAAACTGCTCAAAGAGTATGCTGCTACGCAGACCGAGGAAGAGTGATATACATACAGTTGAAAGCTCAGAAAAGGATGAAAGCAACGCAATTATGGCGTTGCTTTCGTCTTGCAAAGCGATATATTTGAGAAAAAAACATCTTTTGTTTGCGTATGTCAGAAAAAAGTAGTAAATTTGCACACAAATTACGAAGATGTATATTGCCATAGCAGGAAATATCGGTGCCGGAAAGACTACGCTGACCAAGATGTTGGCGCGGTATTACGGATGGGAGCCGCGGTTTGAGAGCGTGACCTTCAATCCTTATCTGGAGGATTACTACCATGATATCAAGCGATGGGCATTCTGTCTGGAGACATATTTTCTGAAAGAGCGGTTCAAAGACATGCTGGCGGTACAGCAGGCATCGCACACGATTGTGCAGGACCGCAGTATTTTTGAGGGGGTGTATGTCTTTGTGCGTAACAACTACGAGCGCGGAGACCTGTCAGACAAGGATTATGAGACTTTCATGGAGCTTTTTGATCTGATGAAAGACCAGATGAAACTGCCGGACATGATTATCTATCTGCGTAAGTCGGTGCCGGCTCTGGTAGCGCAGATTCAGAAGCGCGGACGGGATTACGAGCAGACGATGCAGATAGACTACCTCAAGGATCTGAATGACAAATACGAGGATTTTATCTTCAAACAGTATGAGGGCAAAGTGCTGGTGATAGAGTCGGACGGGTTGGATTTCGAGAACAATCCTGAAGATTTCAGAAAGGTGATCAACAAAGTGGATGCCGAGTTGTTCGGTCTCTTCAGCGAACAAAACTGGAACAAATAAAACGTAAAAAACTATGCACATAGCAGTAGCAGGAAACATAGGTTGTGGCAAAACGACCTTGACAAAGATGTTGGCGAAACATTATGGTTGGGAACCTCGTTTCGAAAGTGTGGAGTATAACCCGTACCTGGCGGACTTCTATGCAGACATGGCCCGCTGGTCATTCAATCTGCAGGTGTATTTTCTCAACAAGAGGTTCAAGGATGTAGTGGAGATAGGCAAGTCGGACAAGTATATTATCCAGGATCGGACTATCTACGAGGATGCCCGCATTTTTGCTCCCAATCTGCACGATCAGGGGATGATGAGCGACCGCGATTTTGACAACTATCAGGATCTGTTCAACCTGATGATGTCGCTGGTCAAGATGCCTGATCTGCTGATTTATGTGCGTGCTTCCATACCTACTCTCGTAGCGCAGATTCAGAAGCGTGCCCGCGGTTATGAGCAGTCGATGAAGATTGACTATCTGCAGGGTCTGAACGACAAGTACGAGGTGTGGATAAAAGAATACAAAGGCAAGCTGCTGATTGTGGACGGTGACACGGTTAAGTTCGGCGACAATCCGGAGGACTTCCGTTGGGTGACCGATCATATAGACGCAGATTTGTTCGGACTGTTCCCCTTTGAGTCGGATGCCCAGACAGGCAAAGAAATTAATTAACAGATACTATTATTCATGAAAGATTTATTTGATTTGAGCGGCCGTGTAGCACTGGTGACAGGCTGCTCGGGCGGACTTGGTGTGCAGATGGCTAAAGCGCTTGCCGCCAGAGGAAGCAAGTTGGTGATCATTGCCCGCCGGTACGAGAAGTTGTTGGAGGTGCAGCACGAGATTGAGGCTGCGTATGGCGTGGAGGTGCTGCCGCTGCAATGCGATATCACCGATACCGGGGCAGTGGACAAGATGGTGGAGGATGCTGTTGCGCGATTCGGACGGATTGATATCGTGGTCAATAACGCCGGCACGGGTGCCGTGGCTCCGGCTGAAGACATCACGGACGCCCAGTTTGAGAACGAGATGCAGATTGATCTGTTCGGTTCGTTCCGCGTAGCACGTGCCGTAGCCAAGAAATCAATGATTCCCAACCAATACGGGCGCATTATCAATATCGCGTCCATGTACGGATTGGTGGGCAATAAGATTGCTCCGGCTTCTCCTTACCATGCAGCCAAAGGCGGCGTAGTAAACATGACCCGTGCGCTGGCAGCTGAGTGGGGCAAGTACGGCATTACGGTAAATGCCATCTGTCCGGGTTATTTCATCACTCCGCTGACCAAGGAGACGCTGGAGTCCGAGTATTTCGCCAACTATGCCAAGACCGTTATCCCGATGGAGCGTTATGGTCATGAGGGCGAACTGGATAGTGCGGTATGCTTCCTGGCAGCCGATGCATCGCGTTATGTAACCGGTGTGGCTCTGCCTGTGGACGGCGGTTATACCTGCGTATAAGAAGCAAAAGGAGGCACGGATTTGAATGATTTTCTCGATTATATAGCTATCGAGCGGAAATACTCCCCCCACACTGTGGAAGCCTATCGCGAAGACTTGAAAGAGTTCTGCGCGTATCTGGGTGTGGAGGCGGAGGATTTCAATCCGTGTTTGCCGGACGAGAATGATGTGAAAGGCTGGGTGCTGGCGATGATGGAGGAGAAAGGCCACTCGCCGCGCTCAGTCAAACGCAAGATGTCGGCGCTCAGGAGTTACTACAAGTATCTCTTGCGCGAGAAGAAAGTGGACAAGGACATCACACGTAAGGTTATTCTGCCCAAAGTCAAGCCTTCGCTGCCGGTGTTCTTCAAACCCCATGAGATGGAGCAGGCAACACAGCAGATGGTGTATGCCGATGATTTTGAGTCGATTAGGGACAGTCTGGTGATCAGTATGTTTTATCAGACGGGGATGCGTCTGGCGGAGATGACAGCTCTTACCGATAATGACATTGATCTGTCGGAAGGGCAGATCCGGGTGTTCGGTAAGCGGCGCAAGGAGCGTATTATCCCCATCGGGGACAGGCTGGTAGCGCAGATCGGCGCGTATATCGAGGCGCGGGAGAAGATACAAACGGAACAACCATCAGAGGGGATTATGGACGGACATCCGTTTTGGGTGCAACGTTTGCGCTCCGGCAAAATCAAACCTCTTGCGCGTATTACTATATATAATATCGTGCGTGCGCGTATGGGGGAGGTCTCGACTTTGAAAAAACACTCTCCTCATGTCTTGCGTCATACTTTTGCCACCACGTTGTTGGACAAGGGGGCGGACATACGTTCGATCCAGACACTTTTGGGTCATGCTTCACTCAATACGACCCAAGTTTATACCCATACTACATTCGAACAAATCCAGCGTGTTTATCGTGACGCTCATCCAAGAGCAGGAGGCTTTTCAGGCCAAAAAATGGTCAAAAAAGACCAAAAATAGCAAAAAAATGCAAAAAAATGCAAGAAAATGTCATTTTTTTTCAAAAATATTTTGTCATGTCGAAAAAAAGCAGTACCTTTGCATCCGCTTTTCGACCAAAGGTCATATAGAGCGCCTCTATAGCTCAGTTGGTAGAGCACTAGATTTGTAATCCAGCGGTCGTTGGTTCGAGTCCGACTAGAGGCTCCAAAAAGTGAACATTGAAAATATCGGGTGTGTTCCAGAGTGGCCAAATGGGGCAGACTGTAAATCTGCTGTCTTTCGACTTCGGTGGTTCGAATCCATCCGCACCCACAGCGACGCACGTCGCAGCGGAAGTCCCGTGAAATATTCCCGTTGAGATTTTCGCAAAATCTCGCGGAAGTAGCTCAGTCGATAGAGCACTAGCCTTCCAAGCTGGGGGTCGCGGGTTTGAGCCCCGTCTTCCGCTCTTGAAAAATTGTTGCTAATGTAGCTCAGTGGTAGAGCGCATCCTTGGTAAGGATGAGGTCGCGGGTTCAACTCCCGCCATCAGCTCTTAAAGGCAGGTCAACGGTCGTACATTGACCGGCCTTTTTTAAGTAGAAAGGGGCTAAGTACAAGGTACAAAGGGACTAAGTACAAAGGTCCGGAAGAAGACAATAATTAAACAATTTTGTTTATTAACGTTAATAAAAATTAAAGAATTACTATGGCAAAAGAAAAATTTGACCGTTCGAAACCGCACGTTAACATCGGTACCATCGGTCACGTTGATCACGGAAAAACGACTTTGACCGCTGCTATTACCACCGTATTGGCAAAGAAGGGTCTGTCTGAGCTCCGTTCGTTCGACTCTATCGACAATGCTCCGGAAGAGAAGGAGCGTGGTATTACTATCAACACCGCTCACGTAGAG
>ODAJ014755049.1_pt1 | contig 11673 bp, 10 predicted proteins | sample 1539241 | NCBI WGS metagenome assembly ODAJ01 (sample SAMN02144231, study PRJEB22623) | gut metagenome | biome: sheep rumen | host: Ovis aries | place: New Zealand | reverse complement strand
TCCCGCTTGTTTTTGCCTTGGATCTTGATTCTTGTGGATTTCGATTTCTGTTTTAAATTGCCGTTGATATCCGGCACACGAACGATCATCAGATAGATACCGTTCTTTTCCTGTACGTTATGGACGGTGGAATCACGCCCTATCAGCTGCCATGGATCCTGACCCGGTTGATCGCGCTGCGCGATTTCGGCATGATGGCGCTTGGAAAACTGGGCGGGGAAAAAATGATCGTCAGGGCTTTCAGCTCCTCACAATACAGCGAGGAGGATTTGAAGTATCTGGCCAACATGTTCCGCCATTGCACGTACAAGACGCTCTGGAACACCTTCGATTCCTGCAACAACTATCAAATGCCGAAGAACCGCATGCACTTTCCGGGCAAGATTCATTACTGGTATGCGGAAAAAGAACGCAAGGCCAGAGACTGGGATCTGAAATATATGAAGAAGTTTGTTCCGGATACGGATTTTAAAAGCTTTGCGGGGATGGATCACGGAGATATGGCGCTTTTTTATCCGGAACAGATGGCGCAGGAGCTCCGCGGCCTGTGATCTTCGCTCTTTCATGGCAACTGGGCACAGGAAAGGAATGAAATAAGAATCCGCTGAACAGGCAAAAACGTGTTTCGACTATTCTTCTTAAGGCAGGATTAAGGTAACTGGGATAATCTACAATCACACAAGGAAAGAGAGGGATTTCTTATGAAAAAGATTCTTTGCATTCTTTTATCTTCAATCATGGTTTTCAGCCTCTGCGCCTGCGGAAGCAGTGCGAACGAAAGTGCAGTTGTGACGGAAACCGAAGCCGTTTCCACGGAGACGGTTGATTCGATCGAACAGGCATCCGACGAGAGCACATCCTCCGGCGAGATGCCCGGCGATCCTCCTGACGGTGCGCCCGGCGAGGGAATGGGCACGCCTCCCGGGGATCCTCCCGACGGTGCACCTGGCGGCGGGATGCCCGGCGGCGCGCCCGGCTCCGGGAGCAGCGCGGATATTGATTATACCGGCGCGGTGGAGATCAGCTCCGCCGACAGCCAGAGCGGACAGACCTATAGCAGCACGACTTCTGACGAAAGCGCGTTGCTGATCAGCACCTCCGATGATGTGTCGATCACCGATCCGACGGTCACCAAGTCCGGCGACTCCGATGGCGGCGATAACTGCAACTTCTACGGTCTGAACGCGGCTGTTCTGGTAAAGGACGGCACCACAACCACTATTACCGGCGGCACGATCACATCTGATGCGGAAGGCGCAAACGGTGTGTTCTGCTACGGCGGAAACGGCGGGCAGAACGGTGCGTCCGGAGACGGCACCACGGTATATATCTATGACACCGTTATCACCACGACCGGAAACGGCTCCGGCGGCATCATGACTACGGGCGGCGGCGTTACCTATGCCTATAATCTGACTGTCGAGACCTCCGGCCAATCCAGTGCGGCCATCCGCACCGACCGCGGCGGCGGGACCGTCGTGGTGGACGGCGGAAGCTATACTTCCAACGGACTCGGCTCGCCCTCCATTTACTCCACGGCGGATATCACGGTCTCCAACGCCACGCTGACTTCCAATCTTTCCGAGGGCGTGTGCATCGAGGGACTCAACTCCATCACGCTTGCGGACTGCGATCTGACCGCGAACAACACCAAGTGCAACGGCAACGCCACCTTCCTGGACACCATCATGATCTACCAGTCCATGTCCGGCGACGCGGCCAGCGGCACCTCTAGCTTTACCATGACGGGCGGTAGCCTCACCAGCAAAAACGGCCACGTCTTCCACGTGACCAACACCAGCGCGGTCATTACGCTGGAGGGTGTGGAGATCGTCAACGATGACGAGGAAAACATCCTGCTCTCCGTCTGCGCGGACGGCTGGAGCGGCGGCAGCAACATCGCGACGCTCAAGGCCATTGCTCAGAAGCTCGCCGGCGCGATCAAGGTCGGCAGCGATTCCAGCCTGACCCTTGAACTGACGGACGGCTCCGCCTTTGAGGGCAGCATCGACGGCAGCATCGTAAACGCCAAGGGCGAGACCGTTTCCACCGAGGTCGGCACCGTTTCCGTCACCTTGGACGCCACCAGCACCTGGACGCTCACCGGCGACAGCTATGTGACCGAGTTCAACGGCGACGCCTCCAATGTCATCTCCAACGGCTACACGCTGTATGTGGGCGGCGTGGCGCTCACAGGGACAAAGTAAAGAAGGAGTCTTGATCTATGCTTGAAGTGGGGATCCCTGCGCCGGATTTCGCCCTTCCCGATCAGAACGGCACCGAGCATCCTTTTCGACCTGTCCGGACAGCTTTTCAATAAACGTGCTGTTCCTCGTCTGTACAAAGAACAGCCGCATCACTTGAAGATTGTCTTTCACAAAGCGCAGGAAGCGCTCAACTTTCTCGATGGCGTTGTCCGGATTCATGCCGGAGAAAAAGTTGGAAAGCCTGAATCATGAGGTGAAATCAATGAAGTTAAGTATGCAAGGCTGTAGAACAAAGCCTCCTACCGGAAATGGTCGGAGGCTTTGTCGATTGGAATGATGATTTCAATTGACGCTTTATTTCTTCAGGAACTCCGCGCCGATATTCCACGCCTGCCCGAGCTTTTCGCCCATGGCATAGTAGCCGTTGCGCATCTGGTCGAAGGCGAAGGCGTTCAGCTTTGCCGCGTCGACCTTGCCCTTTTCATCCAGCACTTCCTCGTCCGCAAGCACATTCACGATCCTGCCGAGCACCCGCAGGCCGTAGGGCTGCTGCTGCATCTCAACGACCTCGCACTCGAGCGTCAGCGGATACTCCGCGATCACAGGGGCGTCCACGCGGCTGCTTTTCTCCGCGTGGAGACCGGTGCGCGCAAACTTGTCCGGGAACTTTTTCGCGCTCGCGGTGCCGAGATAGTCTGACTCTTTGATCGTATCCGTGCCGGGAACGGCGAGGGTAAAGGCCTTGCGCGCCTGAAGATTGACAACGGTCTTGTGATCCTCCTCCAGATTCAGGGCAACCATGTCTTCCGCGCAGATGCCGCCCCACGCCATCATCATGACGTCCACGGTATCATCCTCGTTGTAAGTGCCGATCATGTAAGTCGGCATGGGATACAGCCAGGGCTTCACGCCAAGTTCTTTCTTCATGACAAATAACTCCTTTATTGTATTGAATTTCCGGGATGACAGGCCTGTGCCAGCTCGGGCTTGCCGTCGATGTCGCCGGGCTGCGTCACCTGAAAACACGCCTCCGTTTTTGCGACAAGCATTGACCTTTCCTCATCGTTTCACTATAATTATAGCGAGTGCAATTCTTGAAAGCAAGTACGCACATGGAAGATACATACTTTCTCGGAGGATAGCTTTATGGGGACAAAATGCATTTCCAATTTCAGCTTGGAGGATACCGGCTTCAACTACACGATGTCACTGATTCAAGGCAAGTATAAGATGTTCATCCTGTATACCCTGATGGAGTTTGGAGTCGTCCGATTCAATGAGATGCAGAAGTATATCGGGACCATCACCTTCAAAACCCTGAGCTCGACACTCAAGCAGCTGGAGGCGGACGGATTGATTATCCGAACGGAATATCCTCAAATTCCGCCGAAGGTAGAATACAGCCTGTCTGAACGGGGGAAATCCCTGATGCCGATCCTCGACCAGATGTGCGACTGGGGAGATCAGAATCGAAAGTAAGGGGCAGCAAGCATCGGATGACGAAAGTCTCTTTCGCCCGATGCCTGCTGTTTTTTTCCATTCTGATCTCCCCGGCTGCACATCCGCTGGAGGAGCGGCATCAGGGCTTTGCAGCACCCCTCAGCGCTCCTTGAACTGCTTGCGGTACTGCGCCGGGGAATAGCCGGTCGTGTCGCGGAAGCACTGGATGAAATAATTGGGCGTGTTGAAGGCCAGACGCTCGGCGATCTCGCGCACCGAGAGCTCCGAGGACTCGAGCAGCACCTTCGCACGCTCGACTTTTGCATATCGAATGTACAGAAACAGGGGAATCCCTGTTTCTTTTTTGAATTTTTCGCTCAGATAATAGTCGGTATAGCCGGTCAGAGCGGCGAGATCGGCGATCAAGATCCTCCGGTCGAGGCTCAGCGCGATATAGTCGCAGCATTTCTGCACGGCGGGGGAGTAGGCGGGATTGGCGTGGAGGCGGTGGACGCGGTAGATGAAATCGTGGTACATCGTCAGCGCCAGGGCGTTGAGCTCGCCGGTGTCATTGCTGTTGACGACGGCCTCGATGTAGGAGTCGCCGAGGGGATAGGCCAGCTCCGGACTCAGCCCGCCCTCGATCGCGGCGCGGCAGACGAGCGAGGTGAACACGATGATGCTGATGCGCGTCTGCTGCAGCGGGTCGCGCCCCTGCACCGGCACGCCCGGGCTCATGCTGCTGCTGAGGTTCAGCGCGCTCTGGTAGTTGATGTCGCCGTTGCGCACCATCTGCAGCATGGCCCGTTCGGCCAGATAGACCTTGCTGCGGTCGCGCTTTTCCGGGGCGGCGGGGATGCCGGCCGCCGCCCCGCTGTCGAACGCGAGCAGCACCGACACGTCCAGCTGCTGCCCGGTCAGCGTGTTGTGCACCATCATCGCGTAGCGTGTGAAGATCGCATAGGGCATCACCGGCAGCTCCGGCAGCAGGCGGATCAGCTCGGCTGCCCAGCGCGCGTCCTCCACGCTGTCGGTATAGGGCCGCAGCGCCGCGCGCAGCTGCCGCTCTACCGGAACCGAGTAAAAGACCGGCCCGGCGGCGAAGATCAGGCTTTGCTTTCGCTCGGTCTCAAAGGTGACGGCCCACTGCAGGCCGATCGGCGAGCCGATCAGCAGCGGATGCTCGGCGGAGAGGGCCGCGTGCGCCTGCGCCTTCTCCACGCCGCCGAAGAGACGAAAGGCCCGCTCCAGCGGCGCGCGCAGCGCCTCCGGGCAGGAACTGTCGATATACTGCCCGTCCGGGCCGAAGCACCAGACATAAAAGCGCTCCCCGGCCGGGATCGCGGCCTCCAGAAGCAGCAGGTTCTGCTCGCCGCGCGTTATCTGTCCGTCCATACGCCGTCCTCCCCGGAAGATTCTGCATTGAGTATAACACAGTACCGAAAAAACGCAAGAAGTTTCCGGAATCAGTGTAACTTTTCCCCAACCATTGGCTTTACGCGCGAGGGCCTTTCTTAGTAAAATAAACGTGAAAATAACAAAAGGGGCGACAGGCATGAGAGCAATCGAGTGTAAAACCGAGTATCTGACCGATCCGCTGGGCATCGACGTCCGGCGGCCCCGCCTGAGCTGGCTGTGCAGGGACGGTCTGCGCCAGACGGCCTATGAAGTGCGCGCCGTGCGCGGCGGCGAGACGGTCTGGGAGAGCGGCAGAGTCGTGAGCGGAGAGATGCACGCCTTTTATGAGGCGCCGCTTGCCAGCCGCGAGCGGATCGAGTGGCGCGTGCGCCTCTGGGATGAGACGGGCGAGGCCGGACCCTGGAGCGAGCCTGCGGTTTTCGAGATGGGTCTGCTGGATCAGGAGGACTTCCTCGCGTGCTGGATCGACCCCGAACCGGAGCGCGACCCCGAAGCGCATAAGCCCGCGAGTTATTTGCGCCGGAGATTCACTATGCCGGAGCGCTTCTCCTCCGCGCGGCTGTACATCACCTGCCACGGCCTGTACGAGGCGCGGCTCAACGGCGAACGCGTGGGTGACTTTGTGCTGGCGCCCGGCTCATCAAACTACGATCAGCGCCTGTTTGTGCAGAGCTATGACGTGACGGCGCTGCTGCGCCCCGGCGACAATCTCGCCGAGGTGACGCTCGGCGACGGCTGGTACCGCAGCTGCTCCGGCGTGGACGGCGACCGCAATCTCTACGGCGAGGACGTGGCGCTCTGGTTCCAGCTCGAAGCCGACGGCAAGCCCGTCTGCCTCTCCGACGAAAGCTGGGAGGCCACGCAGGAGGGTCCGATCCGCGCAAACGACATGCAGCAGGGCGAGATCGTGGACGCCCGCCGCGAGGTGCTCACCGGCTGGCACGGCGTGAAGGTCGAAAACTACGGCACCGCCGGCTTCTGCGCCTCTGACTGCGTGCCGGTCACCGAGCACGAGCGCTTTGACGCCCGCCTCATTAAAACGCCGAACGGCGAGACGGTGCTGGACTTCGGGCAGAACCTCGCGGGCTATGTGGAGTTTACGGTGTTTGCCCACGCGGGCGACACGATCACGCTGACCCACGGCGAGACGCTGGACGAAAACGGCAACTTCACCCAGGAAAACTTCCAGGACCGCAAGCGCCACAAGGAGGGCGGCACCCGCCAGCAGGTCGTATACACCTGCAAAGAGGGCAGAAACGAATACAAGACCAAATTCTCCATCTGGGGCTTCCGCTATGCGAAGGTGGAGACTTCAATCGACCTGACGGGCGCACGCTTCACCGCGATCGCCGTCTATTCCGACATGGAGCGGCTGGGCTGGTTTCGCTGCGGGAGCGAGCTTGTCAACCGTTTGGTGGAGAACACGCTCTGGAGCATGAAGTCCAATTTCTGCGACGTGCCCACCGACTGCCCCACGCGTGAGCGGGCGGCCTGGACGGGGGACATGGGTGTGTTCATCGAGACGGGCCTGTATCTGATGGACTGCGCGCCGGTGGTGCGCAAGTGGCTGGGCGAGTGCCGCCTCAGCCAGTACCCGGACGGGAAAATCGCAAACATCGCGCCGAGAAACAACCGCCCGAGCTTCACCACCGAGCTGCTGGCCGGCTCCGTCGGTTGGGGCGACGCCGCGATCCTCGTCCCCTGGGCGCTCTATGAGCGCAGCGGCGATCAGCGCCTGCTGGAGGAAAACGCCGACATGATGCGCCGCTGGTACGCCTACCTCGAAAGCCGCGCCGCGCAGAAGCAGGCGGCGCCCTCCATGGACGCGATCCCCGAGCAGTACCGGGCGATGCTGAAGAATCTGCCGCCCGAGGCGCTGCGGGAGATGATGAAGAAATTCGCCCCGCCGAAGAAGGGCGGGGAAAACCCCTATGAGGCCTATGCCATCGAGACCGGCACGGACTACGGCGAGTGGTGTGAGCCGGATGTGGACTCCATCGGCCAGATGGGCAAGCCCCAGAGCAAGGTGGCGACCGCCTATTACGCCCTCTCCGGGCGGCGTCTCGCGGCGATCAGCGCGCTGCTGGGCGACCGGGCCTGCGCGGAACGGTACGCCGCCATCGCCGAGGGCGCGACGCTGGCCTTCCGTTATCTCGCCGCGCCGGACGGCGCTCTGCATTCCGAGCGCCAGGCCGAGTATGTGCGCGCGATCGGCTTTGAGCTGCTTGATGAGCAGCAGACAAAGCAGGCGGCCGCCGAGCTCAACGAGCTGGTCATACGCTGCGGCTGTCATCTGAACACGGGCTTCCTCTCCACGCCCTCCCTCTGCCCGGTGCTGGCGGACAACGGCTATCTCGACACGGCCGTCAGGCTGCTGCTGCAGGAGGAGAGACCCGGCTGGCTGTATGAGATCAAAAAGGGCGCCACCACGATCTGGGAGGAATGGGACGGCGTCAATGAAAAGGGAGAGGTCAAGGCCTCGCTGAACCACTATTCCAAGGGCGCGGTCTGCGGCTGGCTCTTTTCCGGCCTCTGCGGCATCCGCGTCGAGGGCGGCACGATCCGCCTCGCACCCCAGCCGCATCCGCTGCTCGGCCACGCCGAGGCGCGCTACCGCTCCCCGCTCGGGGAGATCGAGAGCGCCTGGCGCTATGACGAAAGCGGCACGCTGTCCTATCGCTTCCGCATCCCGGCCAACGCCGAGGCGGAGCTGATTCTCCCCGACGGGCGGCGCATGAGCCTCGGGGCCGGGGAACACCTTCTGTGAGCAAATCTTTGATATAAAAAGCTATTGAAAAGGAGAAATCATCATGGCAAAAGAAAAACTCACCGCAAGCCAGATCGACGGCGTTCAGTACCGCCGCGCCAAGCTCTGGCAGATCATCCTCGTGGCCTGCAACGCCCTCAACGGCATGGCCATCTACTCCCTGATCGGTCAGGCCTCCTATGCCGCGAGCATCGGCTTCGGCATCTCCACGCTGATCGTCGGCGGTCTGCTGACCTTCACCCGCATCTTCGACGCCATCACCGACCCCCTGCTGGCCTTCCTCTATGACCGCGTCAACACTCCCTGGGGCAAGATCCGCCCCCTGATGCTGCTCGGCTGGCTGATCCAGTCTCTCGGCATTATGGCCATGTTCTCCTGGACGGCGAGCAAGGGCTTCGGCATTCCGATGTTCCTCATCACCTACATGGTCTATGTCATCGGCTACACCATCGTGAACATGACCGCGCAGACCCTGCCTGCGCTGCTGACCAACGACCCGAAGCAGCGTCCCACCGTCGGCGTGTGGCAGACCGTGTTCAACTATCTCGTCCCCATGGCCTTCACCATCATCCTCAACACCGTTCTGCTGCCCAAGTACGGCGAGATCACCATGACCGAGGCCGGCGGCTACGCCGTCAATTACAGCCAGGCCTATCTGACCGCCGCGGCGACCTTCACCGTCATCGTCTCCCTGGTCGGCGTCATCCTTGTGTGCATCGGCATCAGCGCCTATGACAAGCCCGAAAACTTCGAGGGCACCAACAAGAGCGGCGAGCGCCTCAAATGGAAGGATATGTGGGCGGTGCTGAGCAAGAACAAGCCCCTGCAGGCCTACATCATCGCCGCCTCCTCCGACAAGATCGCCCAGCAGGCCGGCTCTGCCGCCATCGTCGGCACCATGCTCTCCGGCATCCTTATCGGCAACATGACCATCGCCACCTATCTCTCCGTCGGCGGCATGCTGCCCTCCATCATCTTTGCCATCGTCGGCGCAAAGTACTGCGGCAAACACGGCAACAAGGAATCCATCGTCAACTGGGCCAAATACTGCATCTACGCCAATCTCGCGATCATCGCCTTCTTCACCGTCACCTGGTACACGGTCGGCACCGGCACCATCGCGCACCTCGGCGTGACCATGGTCCTCTATATCCTGCTCACGCTCGTCTGCAACGGCTTTATGATGGCCGGCACCACCGCCAACACGGCCTTCATGGCGGACATCATCGACTACGAGCTGACCGCAGCGGCAAGTACATCCCCGCCGTCGTCTCCGGCACCTACAGCCTGATCGACAAGATCGTCTCCTCCTTCTCGGCCCTGATTGCTACCGGCTGCGTGGCCCTGATCGGCTACACCAGCACCATGCCCCAGCCCGGCGACAGTCCATCCACCCCCATTTTCTGGGTCACCATGTTCCTGCGCTACGGTCTGGCTATTCTGGGCTGGCTGTGCACGCTGTGGGCCATGCGCAAGTGCAATCTGGGCAAGGCCGAGATGGTCGAGGTGCAGAAGCGCATCGCCGACAAAAAAGCCGAAGCCAAAGGAGAACTGGAGCATGCGTAAGATCACAACACTCCGCGAGGGATGGCGATTTTTAAAAGCCGCTGTCCCCGCGGACACCGCCGTCAACTGGGCGGAGCGCGGCGAGACCGTCACGCTGCCCCACACCTGGAACGCTGTCGACGGACAGGACGGCGGCAACGACTATCACCGCGGAACGTGCTGGTATGTGCGCGAGCTTTCTGCGGAAGAGACCGCGGGGGAGCGCCTTTTCCTGGAAATCAACGGCGCTGCCATGACCGCGGAGGTGTATCTCAACGGAGAAAAGCTTGCCCGCCACGAGGGCGGCTACTCCTGCTTCCGCGTCGAGCTGAGCGGGCATCTGGCGGAGAAAAACGTCCTTGCCGTCTCCGTCAGCAACGAGGACAATACGACAGTGTACCCCCAGAAGGCGGACTTCACCTTCTACGGCGGCCTCTACCGCGCGGTGAATCTGATCGCCGTGCCGGCCGAGCACTTCGAGCTTCTCAAGGACGGCACGCCCGGCATCAAGGTCACGCCCGTCGTTGATCTCGAGAAGAAAACGGCGACCGTCACGGTCGAAACCTGGCACAACGCGAAATCGGTTGATATCACGGTCAACGGCGAGACCAAAACCGTCGAACGCCGCGCGGACTTCATCATCGAAAACGTGCACCTCTGGGACGGCCTGGACGATCCGTATCTCTACACCGCGACGGCGAAGCTGCCCTCCGGCGACGAGGTCTCGGCCCGTTTCGGCTGCCGCGTCTTCCGCTGCGATCCGGAGAAGGGCTTCTTCCTCAACGGGCGCAGCTACCCCCTCCGGGGCGTAAGCCGCCACCAGGATCTCAAGGGCAAGGGCAACGCCCTGTCCTATGAAGACCATAAGGCCGACATGGCCATCATCCGCGAGCTGGGCGCGAACACGCTGCGTCTGGCCCACTACCAGCACGCGCAGGAGTTCTACGACCTCTGCGACGAAAACGGCATTGTCGTCTGGGCCGAGATCCCCTATATCACGATGCACATGCAAAACGGGCGGCAGAACACGCTCGACCAGATGCGCGAGCTGATTACCCAGTGCTATAACCACCCCTGCGTCGCCGTCTGGGGGCTGAGTAACGAGATCACCGCCGCGAGCGCCGTCAATGAGGAGCTGCTGGAAAACCACCGCGCCCTCAACGAGCTCTGCCACCGCATGGACCCGACGAGGCTCACCACAATGGCGGACGTCTTCATGCTCGAGATCGACAGCCCCATTCTGGAGATCCCGGACATCAACAGCTATAACCTCTATTTCGGCTGGTATCTGGGGGAGCTGGAGCAGACCGACGAATTCTTCGACGAGTACCACGCCAAATACCCCGGGCGCGTCATCGGCTTTTCCGAGTACGGCGCGGACGCCAACCCCGCCTTCCACAGCAGCCGCCCGGAAAAGGGCGACTACACCGAGGAGTACCAGGCGCTCTACCATGAGCACATGCTGCGCATGATCGACGAGCGGCCATACCTCTGGGCAACGCATGTCTGGAACCTCTTCGACTTCGCCGCCGACGGCCGCGACGAGGGCGGCAAGCACGGCGAGAACCAGAAGGGCCTCGTCACCTTCGACCGCAGCCTCCGCAAGGACGCCTTTTATCTCTACAAGGCCGCCTGGAACAAGACCGAGCCCTTCGTCCATCTCTGCTCGAAGCGCTATGTCAACCGCTGTGAGGACGAAACCGAGATCAAGGTCTATTCCAACCAGCCGGAGGTCAGCCTCTATGTGGACGGCAGCCTCGTCGGCACGCAGCGCGCTCGCCGGGTCTTCCGCTTCCGCGTCCCGCTGATGGGAGAGTACCTGATCCGCGCCGAGGCGGAGGGCTGCAGCGACAGCATGTGCATCCGCCGCGTCTCCGAGCCGGACGAGAGCTATCTCTTCAACAAGGCCGCCGCCTCCGTCACCAACTGGTTCGACGCGGACGAGCTTGACCCGGGCTGTTTCTCGATCAATGACACGCTCGGCGAGATCCGCTCCCATCCGCAGGCCGGGCCGATCGTCGAGGCCATGATGGCCAAGGGCGCCTCCGAGCGCGGCGACGTGGCTGACGCGGTGAAGGACAATCCCGCGCTGCAGCGCATGATGGGCCGCATGACCATGCTGAGCCTTCTCAAGCAGGGCGGCGCGGACGAGCAGAGCATCAAGCAGCTCAACCGTATTCTGCAAGGGATCAAAAAATAAGAAGAAATAAGAGGAAACAGGACATGAAAAAGAAGAAAAAGGCCATGTGGATCATCGGAATCATCGTAGTTCTGCTCCTGATGGAAAATCTCTTC
>ODAJ012047708.1_pt1 | contig 11674 bp, 4 predicted proteins | sample 1539241 | NCBI WGS metagenome assembly ODAJ01 (sample SAMN02144231, study PRJEB22623) | gut metagenome | biome: sheep rumen | host: Ovis aries | place: New Zealand | reverse complement strand
GAATGCGAGCCTGAATATCTGGTACGCGCTCAATGCAGCGCATTATTCCCACCAGGCGGCGGTCAAACAATCCTATATCCAGAAGAAAAGCGCGGGTTCGCTTCTGCTGCATTTAGCGTACCAATCAAGCCAAGTAGATCTGCAGGACACGGTGAAGATACCCGGCGACGAAAGGCCACTGATTCCTACGCTGATGTCGAATATCACCGCCGTCCGCACAAGGCAGATAGCGATAGGTATCGGTTACGGCATCAACTATACGCCGAACAAAGGCAAAGTGGTTCTGCATGCCTCTGCGGCGGCGATGCTTGTGACGTATTCGGTCAATCTGATTTCCTATTATTTCCCGGATACGATAGCGAACGAGCTGCCAAGTAACCCGATGTTCAACTTAGAGCCGTCTTTCCCGGTACACGTGACGGGTAACATGCGCGCGGCGGTGAGTTGGGAGATTAACAAATGGGTACACCTGAGCGCCTGGGCGACAGGTGAGCACATCCGTTTCCGCTCCAAACCGACGGTTCAGGAGAACGTGATGAGTCTGAAGAACTGGAACTGGAAAGTGCAAGCGAGCGTGGGCGTGCGTTTCGGCGCCGGCAAGGATCGGTTGCAGAGGGCGTTGGAAGCCCCCCAACCCCCTGAAGGGGGAGAGGTTAGAGGGTTAGAGGTTAGAGGGTTAGAGGTTAGAGGATTAGGGGAGAAAGAGGTGAAAAAGAGCCGGGTACCCAAATGGATAACCGGCTATTTCTGGAGTCCGAAGTATTAATTACCTTACGACTATATGATGTGCGGAGCGGTTGTCCTGCTTTTGCAGGATGAGCAGGTAGCTTCCTGCCGCAGCCGGCGCATGGATATCGGAGTTATTGAAAGCTTCGGTATGATGGGTTCGTCCTAACATATCCACCCATTGCGCCACACCCTGTCCCTGTACAGGAATAGGCTGCGCCATCGGCACGAGCGACGGCATATCCGTCACCTCCGCCGGAACGGGAGCCGGAACAAAGGCGCAAGTGAACAGTTTGACACCATCCTCACGGGTCAGCAGCGCCTGGTACTCCTCGCCGAAGCGGAGCTGTTTGCCCTCTCCGACATAGTAGTTGAACTCGGTAGCGCCCTCGATAGGAGCACCGGAAACGAACCACTGGACGGAATCGAAGCGGTAACCGCCGTTGAAATCCGCATTCCGGATCGCCAGGACGTCATTCCAGCGCTGGGCAATAACCGTAGAGGCATACTGGAGGGTGAGGACGAACGGCAAGCGTACGTTACACTGCGGGAGGGAGTCCTCCAAGAGTACAAAGCCATTATAGACATCGGGGATGACGGACTCGTCGAGCGGAATAGCGATCGCATAATCGCCCTTCTTCTGCATATCCGAAACGGGCGCGAGAGACGGCATACCCTCCTCGTCGAAACCGTACGAATAACGCAAGCTGCGTCCGCGGGAGATAGTATATACCAGCCGCAGCGAGTCTTCGCCTTCGCAGAGGACATATACCTCCGGCATGGTAGCCTGGAGGGGCTCATATACCTCAAGGTTGAGGACATAAGTAGAGTCGCAATTCGTCGGCGAAGGTACAGTATCAATCATCGAGAGTGTACCTTCGGGATAAACGCGGCCGTGATACGTAAAGGGCAGCGAAGTCTGCATAACCATCGTATCCTCGAAGATACGCACCGGCTCAATGAGCCGGAGATAGATGATCGAGTCGCACGAGGTGATCTCATTGAAGAGGACAATCGAATCCAGCCCGTACTCATGATAGAGCGTGTCGGGTTTCTCGGGCCAGAGATATCCGCTGATGCGGGCGTCGTCACAGAGGACGTCCACGATGGTATCCCGGGTCTCGGAGAGCGGATCCATGAAGAGATGATAGGTCAGGACATCCTCGCAGGTACCGCACTGGGTACGGAGGTTGACTACGAAATGACCTCCCTCAATCGGGAAATTGAAGGTCGGTTTGACTTCGTCGGACCAGTTGGAATAACCAGCCGGCAGCCCCTCGATACTCCACTCGTAATGCTCGATATGGTAGTTCTCGGAAACGAGTGTATCTTCGGTGACGTGGTCTATCTCCTGTACCCAAGAGGGCGAAGCGTCGAACTCGACCTTATAGATATTATCGCGGCAAGAGCGGATGATCTTCGGTTCGTTCATGACCGAGATCGGATTGGTAGCCAGAGTCGATGCATAGAGGGAGAAGAAGCAGGAACTATCCTGGACGAACATACAATCCACTACATAGAGACTATCGTCCTGCATACCGGCATGGAATTTCTGGCTGTGTCCCAGGACATACTGCTCGGGCAGCGAACCATCCGGACGACGGTAGCGCTCATTATAGGCGTACGCCCAGCGGTACACAAATCCATCCGGCGCCATGAAATCCGGGTTGATCTGACCGCACTTCATATCCTTGAACTTACCATCGGAGCAAGACAAAGCGAAATAGGCATAACCGAAGTGTCCTCCCAATGTACAGTCATGGGTAGTCAGACGCGCCGTGATCGTAGCACCCTGCGTAGCGTATTTCTTGAGGTTGACACCTACGGTAGTCCATTCCTTCCACACGATCGGCTCGGCGTAGGAGACATCCTGCGGGGTATATACATGCCATCCCTGCTCAGCAGCTCCGGGCTTGAGTTGGCTTCCCGTCCATACATCGAGACAGGTGAAGTCCGCCTGGCCGCAAGAACCGATAGTTTGATTATTCACCAATAGATCCAGTTTGAAGCGCGGATCCTCGGTAGGCCCATGTCCCGGAGCCTCCAGGACAGGAAGATACTTGAGCAGGAGCACCGGGTGCTTGATGGTATCGACCTGGAAGGAGAACTCGATACGCTCCGCCTCGTTGCCGCTCTCCCAGTTACCGAGACGCACAGACGCGAACTCGCCCTCCGGAACGGTTTTTGCCAGACCGCCGGTACGAGGATCGGTCTCCTGACGGTTAAAATGCACTACGTGGCGGCTCTCAGAACTCGACGAACCTTTATCCACCGGCTTATCCACTTCGCGGAAATCATTAAACGTCTGCGCATCAGACGGCGAGGAGTTATTGACATAGCAAACCGCATTCGTGAGCGTCAGATAATCCACACACATCTCATCGGGATAATAGATGAGTTTGGACTCAATCGCCTTGAGGCTATAGTGGTACTCATCGCACTTCGCGCGAACGATGATATCCGTCTGGCCGGAAGCGAGATTAGAGAAAGTAGTACTATTCCCCTGTACGATCTTCGGTCCTGCCCATGAACCCGCATCATAGGAATAGGCGCTGACCTCATACTCGTCCGCCGTACCGGTCCAGGATATATTGACCGTCTTGTCGTTCTGGTTAATGACGATATTGGTAGGAGCGGGACAAGGCTTATTATCGGAGATATTGATATTATCGACCACTCCGCCGGGTTGCTTGGGAACCAAGGAACCGTTGGTCCAGACAAAGGCGAGATAGTGGGGCGTACCGTCGCAATCGGATCCTTTGATCGTAGCCGCGCATTGACGCCAAGAATCCACTCCGTTCAGGTTATCGATATTCGCACCCGGCTGGAGACGGATGATATATTCGTCAAAGCCGGAAGGAATACTACCTCCGTTAGGGCTGGAGAGCACCTTGATCGGCGTCACACCGTCCTCCTTATACATCGGAATCCAGAGCAGATAGAGGCCATCAAATCCCTCGTTCGCCATCGCCATGTAGTCAAAATAGACGGTATAATTGCCCGTGATAGGATCCAGCGAGACGGTATCATAGGCGTACACCCAACAACCGGCAGTGTTGGTATAATGCGCAGATTGACCATTATCGTCCGAAATGAACAAACCATTCTGGCCCGTACGGCTGTTATTACCCGGAGCTCCGATATACCACTTATTCTTGATCTGAGCAGCGATAGACGGATTCGACGTAGGGTTAAGCACCCATCTATCACGATCCGCCTGCGTCTCGAAATCGCAAGAATAGTTTGTAACAGCATGAGCCGCCAAAGAAAGGGCAGCTACCATCAGAACACTAACTAATCGATTCATATTCATAGGTATGTGAGTTTCTATATTATTATTCAACAATCATCACTTGGGCTTTTGTCTCGCCTTGGTTATCCACGGATTTGAGGATATAGACACCGGGTTGCGAGGGTACCTCGAGGGTGTTATATCCCTCCATGAGGGAGGTAGTGGAATAGAGCTGACCGGAGACGGTATAATACCATATATCCGCCGGTTTGGCCATGTACATCGGTACGCGCTGGCCTACCTTCACGATCGAGGGATACTCCGACTGCTGCTCCCTATAGACAGGCTGGATAGGACAGGTAGCGATAGAGACGCCGTCCTTGCGGGTAGCTACTACGTAGTACTCCGACTCGTAATCCAGCGGCTGGTAGAGATAGGAGTGGGTCTCCCCCTCCAACGGCATGTTATTCTTAAACCACTGGAACGCGGTGAACTCATATCCGCCGTTATATTTCGGCGAGAGCATGGTCAGGACGTCATTCCACTTCTGCTCGACGATCGAGCTGCTATAACGAACCTCTATCACTCTCTCCTCCTTGCGTACGCCGCAGCAGAACTGGTAGAAATAGAGGGAAGCCGTATATTGACCCGGGGTAATGGTCTCCGGATAAGGGATAGCGACGGAGCTGACGGATGGGTCATAGATCGTCGTATCGCGCAGCTGAGGCGTAGAGAATCGGATCTGGAGACTATCGTACACGCCCGCATGTATATCATAGGAGATATAGAACTGGCCGTCATCGGCGCACGCGTAGGGCGGCGGCAGGATGGTAGCATCCAGACGGGTATTGACCGTCAGGGTCAGATATACAGCGCTATCGCAACCGCTCACCGTCTTGAGCATGATGAGGTAGTCGTCGAGAGGCTGATTATAGCGAACACCATTGATGATCACCGCCTGGTCGGAGCAGATGGAGTCATGGATATAGACATCCTGCGGCTTATCCGTCACGGTGAGATGGAGGGTAACGGTAGAGTCGCATCCCGCGAAATTGGGGAAGGTACGGACTATCGTCGTATCCTTGTCTAACCACTCATCACCGAACTTATACGGCGCTTCCGGACAGGTGGTATAATTATACTCCACATTCGTCGGAATAATATTCGGCACGATAATCGTATCCACGCGGGTACTATCGCACGTATTATCCGCGCCGATATAGGTAGTCATGGTCACCTCAATCGTATCTCCCTCCTGTCGGCAGACATAGTATGGCGCCCAGGTAGTCATCTCTCTCTCCGCACCCGTCACCAGACTCCGGAAGAACCAGCGGGATTCGTTCGCCGGCTCGGATGTATGCTGCTGGACGCTATCCACAACCACCATCACATGGGAGGTATTGGTGAACTTCAACGCGCTTGAGCACTCGCCGTAAACACGCTCGAAGGTATATTCCGGCACGGGGAAACGCGGTGCGGAAACCGTGCTGATATCGAAGTAGCAATCGGGTTGCTCAATGAAGCTGACGCGGCAGGTATATTCCTGTTTGCTGGGCTCGGTGATGAGCTCGCGCTCGTTCGAGACGGGTTGGTTACCCGGATCATCGGGATTCCCTTTATACCACGCGTAGGCGAAGCCTTCCGGCGCGATACAAGTCACGGACGCGTCATTACCGCAGTTCTCGGTTTCGATATGCGCGTTCGCACAATCGACGGTGAAGTAAGCGTATGCGTAGTGGCCGGACCAACCGCAGTCCATGGTAGTGAACCGCACTTTGATCGTCTGCCCGTGGTAAGGCATGAGGTTAACACCGATGGTGGTCCAATCTTTCCACGCCGCTTTCTCGTCGCGCGTCGTGTGCCAACCGGAAGCCACACCGGACTCGTAGGTAAACTCGGCGTGTCCGCATGTCTGGTCGATGAGTTGACCGTTCTGGTCCAGCACCTCCAGATTGAAGCGCGGCTGACCATCCTCGTCGTGTCCGGGAGGATTCTCAAAGACAATCGCATATTTCACGATCAAGATACCCTGATAGACCGAATCTACCAGAATATCATAGGTGATGGACTCCGCCTCACCTCCCCAGTTCCAGTTACCGAGTCGAACCGACGCGAGGGCTCCATCGGGTACCGTCTTCAAGAGACTATCCGTACGCGGATCGTACTCCGTAGGATCGACATGCAGCGTATGGCGGCTCTCGATAGCATCGGGTCCGAAGTCCACTACGCCGATATTCGCATAGGGCGAGGAGGAAGCTTGCGCATTCGGGTTCATACCATAGGTACAGACCACATTCGGGCCATAGAGGTCCACATAGTTGACACAGTGGTTCTCCGGGCAATAGACGAGGATATTCGGCGCGTACACATATCCGGTACGCATCTCTCCGTAAACGGGGTCATTATATCTGGACAATATGCGGACGTCATAACTACCCTCCAATATCCTCTTAAAGGAATAGGAGTGTACATTACTACCCGGCGCAGGAGGCGTATATCCCTCCGTACCGTTCATAATACCGCTCATACCACGTACCCACTCCAGTTCACCGACCTTCCGGTACTGGATATCAAACTCATTGGCTGCGCCTTCGCACTGCCACGTAACGATCAGCGTAGAGTCCTCGCAATGGGGGTAAACCACCACATTGGAAGGCTTCTGGATCTCTCTGGAGTGGATCTGGAAATTATCAATCGCGACAGAAGAGAGTCCTAAGGAATCGGTAGTATTATCATTGACCCAGATGAAGACGAAGACCCAGTTTTGCTGCGAGTAGTCAGCGCTGATATTAACCGGCCGGGTCAGCACGGAGACATTCTGCCAGCTACCACTACCGCAGAGGAATTTCTCTCCGGCGGGGGTCATCTGGGCACACGCAGTTCTTACTATATTAGGCGAAAGCACGCCGGCCGTAGAAGAAACGATCTTATTGATATCGAAGTAGTTATTCGTCGCCGTATTATTGATGAAATCCGACTCGGGACAATACATGAAGTAGAGTTTGGAAGTCGTAGAATCACCCATACCCTTCCAATCGAAGCTGACGTCGTAGTGGCGGGTAATCGTATCGGTAGGGAACTTATATCGCAGATAGCTGACTACGATATTAGGGCTGCCACCGAAATCCGGGTTCGTACCATACGCCGAAACGTACATAGAGCGTTTGCCGGCGCTATGCGTTGCCGTACCATACATCCATTTATCCTTCGCAGAAGCGGTACGAGCGTTAAGCGTCCATGCCGAGAGGTCATCGGACTCCTCAAAGCCACACTCGTACGGAACTCCGGTCGCAACGCTCTGCGCCCAGGAGAGGGTGCAGAACAGCAGGATTATATGTAAGAAGAACAGTCTCTTCATAATTAGAATACTTGTTGTATATCTTCATCTCCGGTACCGGTGATGGTGAACTCTACACGACGGTTGAGTTGACGTCCCTCTTCGGTATCGTTGTCGGCTACGTGTTCACGCTCACCCTTACCTTCGGCGGTCATACGCTCAGCGGCTACGCCACGCTTGATCAAGTCAGCGCGTACGGCGTTAGCACGACCCTCGGAGAGGATCTGGTTCGCTTCATCCGAGCCGACAGCGTCGGTATGTCCGGTGATATGAATGGTGACAGAGGGGTTCTGGATGAGGAAGGCAGCCAAGTCGGACATCGCTTGCTCGGAAGTAGGCAGGATGACTGTCTTGTTGGTCGCGAAGAAGAGGTTCTCGATCTTGACCTTGATACCCTCCTTGATATGACGGAGGTAGATATCCGCAGTATCGCGAACGAAACGGATCGTATCGTCCTTCGGCATATATCCGGTAGCGGTAAGGTGGGCAATATAATCGCCTTCGGTAAGCGGAGTCTCGATGAATCCGTCATCGGAAGCCTGGGCGGCATAGAGCACGACGGTATCGGTGAGGGCGGTGAGACGCGCTGCAGCCTCTACCGGCTCATGCGACTCCTCGTCATAGATATTCATACAGAGGGTGTAGATGATCGGCGCAGGGATGCGACGCAGCGGCAGCCGGAGGGTATCGAAGGTAAACTCCTCCACAGCCTGCAGAACGGTATCCGAAGGATAGTAGCCGTTCTTGGTAGCAGAGATACGATACTCACCCGGCGCAAAACGGCCTTGGAGGAGACCCTGGCGGTTGGTATTCTTCTGCATCTGCTTGCCGGACTCGGTATTGGTGATCTCCACAGCGACACCACCGAGGGCGAGGGCAGAGTTCTCATCATACATATAGACGCCCATACGGGGAGTCGGTTTCTTCGGATAATCGCGGGTATATTTCTTCGGGCGAGGCAGATCGAACCAAACGGCGATCTTTGCTCCCACAAGGAAAGGATTGACTTTGGCGGACTCAGCCGAAGTAGTAGCCAGCGCCGAGTTCGTCGGGAAATCCAAAGGATTAGCCGTCGTCAGGAACTGCGCGGGCAGATCCTGTGCTCCGGGAGCCGGCTTATACGAGAGGGCATTGAGGAAGCCGTAATCCGCAAAGAGGGACACCCGCAGACGCGGAGAAGCGTTGATCCACTGATCGAGGTTCACACCAATCTCCGCCGAAGCCGCCACGTTGAGTCCCCACTTGAAGGAAGTAGAGGGGCGCGCGAAGTCCTCGTCGGTTACCAAAGCATGGTTATACATATCCGTGAGACCGGAGATGAGCTCCAAATCCCGGATGGATGTAGTCAGCGTACCGGAGATGGTCGAGGAGCTCCAGATACCCATACCTACTTTCAAACCCGCCTGCCAGAAGAGCGGCAGTTTCTTGAGCTCCATACCGAAGAGGAGGGGCACCTGTACAAATCCGCCGATAAGTTTATCCTGCATCTTTGCGAAAGAATAAGTATAGGTCATCGTAGTAGCGTACGGCTGCATGCCGAACGTACGGATGAGCGAACCGTCAGGCTGGTTAGAGATCGCCATGATCGAGTTATAGGTATTGAACTCCGCGCCGACGGTCATGAGGAACTGCTTGTACCGGAGCTGGTATCCCAGACCGAGACCGCCTCCTACGAATCCTTTGTCCTTATTTTGGAAACCGGTAAGCGCCTGATCGTCAAAAGCGATGGAGGAGGTAAAGAGATTGGAATAACCAACCTGCCCCCAGAAGCCCAGGCGATGCGCGATGTCGCGGTTATTATAGGCTTCGGCTTTCGCATTCGCCTTATCGATCTCGGCTACCTGCGCCATGTATTGGGCTTTCTCCTCCGCAGCCGAGAGAGAATTATCTACCTTCGGCGCAGCGGGCTTGGAAGCATACTGCCTGGAGGAAGCAGAGGAGGATTTCGCCTGCTTTGCTTTCGCCTTCTCGCGTGCTTTCTGCTTCTGGGCAGCCACTTTGGCTTGCTGTTTCTTCTTCTTATCGCGTTCCTTAGCGGCTTTCGCTTTCGCTTTCTCGCGCTCCTTCTGCAGCTTAGCTTTCTCTTTCTCGCGTTGCGCTTTCGCTTTCGCACGAGGATCCGCAGCGTACAGAGCCGCTATATTGTTGTCCACCAAGGAAGCCATAGGAGCTACAGCTGCCAAACCCATTGCCAACAGGATAATATAGATAATACGTTTCATCGATTAATGAATATTTTGGTTTCCTCCGCGCTTACGGTAGTTACGCTCTACGCGGTGATAATCGTAAATATAAGATTTCTGACGTTTTTTACCTTCAAAAGCTATCGTATATTTGATACCGATATTGAGATTACGGAAGATTACTCCGTCCGCCAGGTTGCTGAGCAGCAGGGGTTGGGAGTAGAACTGGACTCCGTGGTCGGTCTCCTGATATCCGAAGACGGGCTCTCCTCCCTTACCGGTATGGAGATTGAGCACGCCGAAATCCACATACGCCGCCAGATACATACGCACCTTATCGGGGTTAAGGCGGAACTGCTTATGCTTGAACATGTGTCCTATACGTCCGCCGATCTCCGCATGCGCCAAGATATTGAAGTTCCACTTCATAGGCAGGAGCTTGCTCGTCACGGGCAGTCCGGTCACAAACTGGTGGTTCGGCATGTCATAGAAATCATCGTAGTAGCGCTCGTACTCACCGTAGGTAGTCACCATCGAAGAAGAGGAGGTAGCTCCATATACGTTGATTGAGAATTTCGGACCGATGAGGAAATAGAACCTTCCCCACTCGCCTCCCATGAGCAGGGGGATATTGATATTGACCATGTGGGAGATGTCTTTGGACTTATCCACATGGAGGTGCATATTAAAGAAATCGCCCTCTGTATCGATCATCGGAATCGCCTCGTCGTGATCCTCCATACGATTAGCGTTCAGCTCATACATCCCCTCCGCACCGATGGATAAAAGGAAGTTATTATGATAGAGCCGGTAGTCTATACCGAGGTTGGTATTCATACCTGCAGACGGGGCATGTCCGGCAATCGAATGCAGTAGCGCAGAGTATCCCGCGTCGGCATGAAGAGCCACGAAATGGTAGGTCTCCGGCGTGAGCGGGGTATGCGCCTTCGCCCACACGCTCAAGAGCGCCAAAAACACTATGAATACTACCTTTTTCACTACTACTTACTGCAAATAAACAGATTCGGACGGCAAAATTACAAAAAAATTCCCACTTACACAAGTTTTTTGTTACTTTTTTGCCATTTTTTCTTCTTTTTGCTATATTTTCTTTACAAAAAATAGAAAAATAACAAAAACAAAGAGAGCTACCCGAGGGCAGCTCTCTTAGCGAGATACGATATTTCGAGTTATCGAGATATCGAGATATCAGTTATTTTACGACTTCGACCTTGCGTCCGGTAGCATCGTAGATGACGCCGTTAACAAGGATGAAGACCTTATTGTCGCGGAGGAACTTGAACGCCTCGCCGTTATTGAAGATACCGGCGTTGCCGTTGATCAGTCCCGTTTCCTGACCCTTCTCCTGGATGCTGATGTTATCGATAGCAGCCGGGGAATCCTCACCGAGCTGTTCATCGTTGAACCAAGCGAATACCAGTTTGTACAGGCCTGCTGCGATCTGAGCGTCAGAGCTATGGTGTTGCCATTCGGTAGCGCCATAGAGTCCGCCGTTATCGAGCGCGATATAGCCCTCGGGCAGAGCCGGGGTACCAGCTACGAGCGTAGCGGAAGCAGGAACGAGTACTACACGCAGGTAGTCGTAGAGGTCACCCTCATCGGGATCATAGTCACCATTAGCCTTCCAATCGTAAGCGAAGGTATATTCGCCTTCCTGGTCGAAGTTCAACAGGATGGTAGCGAAGGAAGCGGATGCAGCATCCTTGGTGTAAGAGTTGGAAACACCACCATCGTTGGAGATGTAGAGTGCTTTCTCTCCGCCGTTATTAGCCGCATTACCGATTACCCATGCGTTCGGCTCAGTACCGTTGACGAACTTCCAAGCACCGTCCGCCTCGAAGTTCTCAACGAACGGAACAACGTCCACATGTACATCCGTGGTGAAGGCAACAGAGATGGCATCGCTATAGCCGTCCACGCCACAAGCTCTACGGAGGTAGAAGGTGTAGTCAGTAGATTCAGCCAGGTTGCTGAGCACGAGCGGATTCTCAGCCGCAGCTAAGAACTCGGTCGGTTCTACAGCGCCCTCAACGAGTGCATACTCATAATCAGCACCTTCCACAGCCGTCCACGAGAAGGTAGCCTCGCTATCGGTGATACCCGATACAGCCAGGTTCTTCGGAGCCGGACAAGCCGGAGCCACACCCGGAACGTAGTTGATCAACATCTTCGGCA
>ODAJ012177550.1_pt1 | contig 11681 bp, 6 predicted proteins | sample 1539241 | NCBI WGS metagenome assembly ODAJ01 (sample SAMN02144231, study PRJEB22623) | gut metagenome | biome: sheep rumen | host: Ovis aries | place: New Zealand | reverse complement strand
TGCCGACAAATGCTTGTGGGGTGAAAAGCCTGTCTGGTTTTCGGTGAAGAACACGGGACGCTCCATCTTCCCAATGTCGTGGTAGAGGGCGCCCGTGCGCACTAATTGTGCTTTTGCCCCAATTTTGTTGGCCACCTCCGCGCTCAGGTTGGCCACTTGCATGGAATGCTGGAATGTGCCTGGAGCCGTTTCGGACATGCGCTGCAGAAGGGTGTTGTGCACGTTGCTCAGCTCCACGAGGGTGACGTCGCTGACGAACCCGAACGCTTTTTCCAGCATCCACAGGAGCGGATAGGTGAAGAGGAGCAGCACGCAGTTGACCGAGAAGCAGATGTACATCCAGAAGTCCATCTTGGCGTCGTTCTCGTGGTGAAGGGAATAGCCTGTGTAGAAAATGACATAGACGAGGAAGATGATGAAGGCGGTGCGCACAATCTGGGAGCGCTGGGAAAGCTCGCGAAGGGTCTGTATGGCCACCATGCCTGCCACGAGCTGCATGATGACGAACTCGTAGCTGCCTGTCAGCATGAGGGAGATGATGAGCACCATGGCACAGTGGAACATGAAGGCGGTGCGGGAGTCCATGAACACGCGGATGACGATGGGCACCAGGCAGCAGGGGAGCATGAAGACATTGAGCACCTTGTGCGACACCATGAGCGAAGCGACTATGCACATGAATACGGGCAAAGCAAAAAGGAGGGTGACGCTTCGGGGATTCTCGAAATAGTCGGCACGGAAGAGGGAGAGGTAGGTGATGAGCAAGACGAAAATGACCAGCACGAAGACAACATCCCCTATCACCTTGTAGGGGATGTTGGCTTCGCTGATGTTGTGCCGCTCGTAGTCTTTCTCGTAGGAACGCAGCACATCATAAACCTCGTCGGTGACGGTCTCGCCACGGTCAACAATCTTCTGGCCGGCCTGCACAAAGCCGTTGTAGCTGGATATGCCTTGAAGCCGGCTTTCCAGTTCTTCCTCCGACTTCAGGTGGTCGTAGAAAAGGTTTTGCTGAATCAGTTCGTTGACATTGAACTGCTGCAGCACCAAGCGGGAGTACTTAGCGGTGTCTTGCGTCATGATGTACCGATAGGCTGAACGCAAGGAGAAGACTTGGCTCAGGGGCACTGATGTGGCCACGTTGTTGTTGACCACCCGGATGCTCCTGTGGTGCTCTTCGTCCGTCATGCGTGTGTAGTCATCGACCGAAATGACTCCACGCCGATAGATGGTGTCTAACAGCACGGCTATGTGGTGGACATACATGGCTGAGTTCTGTCCTTGCCATTCGGTGGCAGCTTGGTGATAGAGGCGGCTCAGCATGCTGTCTTTCACCGATGCATCCACATTGTAGTAGGGCTGGAAATTGCGCTTGAGGCTTTCTTGCTCCTTGCGCAGGGTGGAGTCGTTCTTCTGGATGGGGAACTTGGTGTTGGCTATGAGCAGGCCATAGTTCCAGGGGCGGTTCAGTTCGTACTTGTAGCCAAACTCATCCCCTCGCGGCATGAAGTACACTACCAATGCCGTGGAGACAATGACCAGGACTATCTTCATCAGCAGCCGGGTCATGCGGGTTCGCTTTTGCTGTTTACTGGGTTTCATGGGTTGTCCTTTCTTTGGGGATGGATGGGTTTGTACGGTGTGAACGGTGGGGATGAGCGGTGTTACTGAGCCATGAGGAATTGCTTAAAGGCTGCAAAGTCCTTGCTCATGGGCACTCGCTGCTTGGTGCCTTGCATGAAGGCTTGGAGTTTGGCTGGGATGGCTATGCTTTCTCCCAGAATGCCATCGACCGTGTCTTTGAACTTGGCAGGATGAGCTGTCTCGAGGAACACACCTACCTCGCCCGGGCGCAAACCTTCTTGCAGTGCCCGATAGCCGCACGCTCCGTGGGGGTCGCACACATAGCCTGTGGCAGCTTTCACCTGCCGGATGGTGTCTGCTATCTGCTCGTTGGTGTAGGTGGCCCCGCTGATGTCGGCGCAGATGGCTGCATGGTTCTTGCCATAGAGTTCGTAAATGCGGGCAAAATTGCTGGGGTCGCCCACATCCATGGCATTGGCGATGGTCTGCACGGAGGGTTGGGGATTGTACTTGCCTGTCTGCAGATACTTGTAGAAGACGTCATTGGCATTGTTGGCGGCGATGAAACGCTTGATGGGCAGTCCCATCTTTTTGCCAAAGAGAGCCGAACAAATGTTGCCGAAGTTGCCCGAAGGCACGCAAACCACCAGCTCGTCGGCCAGATGTTTGGCCTTCATCTGAGCGTAGGCATAGAAGTAGTAGAAGGCCTGAGGCAGGAAGCGTGCCACATTGATGGAGTTGGCAGAGGTCAGCTTCATGTGGGCATTCAGGTCGGCATCCATAAAGGCATTCTTCACCAATGCTTGACAATCGTCGAACACGCCATCCACTTCCACTGCCGTAATGTTCTTGCCCAACGTGGTGAACTGGCACTCCTGGATGGGGCTGACCTTACCCTTGGGGTAGAGGACATAGACGTGGATGCCTTCCACACCGAGGAATCCATTGGCTACGGCCGAGCCGGTGTCGCCCGATGTGGCCACGAGCACATTCACAGTGCCTTTACCTTCTTTCTTCAGTGCCCACTGCAGCAATCGCGCCATAAAGCGGGCACCCACATCCTTGAAGGCCAAGGTGGGGCCATGAAAGAGTTCGAGGGAATAGATGTTGTCGGTCACTTTCACACAGGGGCAATCGAATGCTAATGTATCGTAAACAATGGCTTTCAAGTCCTTGGCTGGTACATCCTCGCCAAAGAAGGCATCGGCCACCGTGTAGGCAATGTCTTGGAAAGAGAGGTTTGCTATGTTGTCAAAAAACTCCAGAGGAAGTGGCTTGATGCGCTCTGGCATGTAGAGTCCCTTGTCTTCAGCCAATCCTTTCACCACCGCTTTTTCCAATGTGGCGAGGGGAGCTTTTCCGTTTGTACTGTAGAATTTCATGCTGAAACTAAATGATTAATAAATTAAAAAAGATTGGGTATCTGCTAATTGATGCTCATAAAGGTGCGTATGAAGCCGTCTTTTTCTAACTGTCCGTAGCATCCTTCTTTGCAAGCCACCTCGTCGAAGGTTTCCACCCCGTCAGGTTCTATGCCTGGGGCATAAATGAGAAAAGGGATGGGTTCGTTGGTGTGCGTGCGGTGTGCCACGGGAGTTGGGTGGTCGGGGAGCACAGCAATGGCAACAGGCTCCATGTCGGCAGTTTCCGTACCGGGCACGCCCCAGTTCTTCACCTCTTCATAGATGGGCTTGATGGCCCTGCGGTCCAGATTCTCGATGGTGAGGAGCTTCAAGTCTAAGTCGCCATCATGTCCTGCCTCGTCCGAAGCTTCCACATGGAGATAAACAAAATCGTCAGTCTTCAATGCGTCGATAGCAGCTTGTGCCTTTCCTTCATAATTGGTGTCGTAGAGTCCTGTGGCTCCCTGCACATCTATCACCCTCAACCCTGCCAGCGAGCCAATGCCACGAATGAGATCGACTGCTGTAATAACGGCTCCTCGCCGAATCTGAGGAAAAGTCTCTGTCAGAGGCACCATGTGGGGACGATAGCCTCCAGCCCATGGCCAGATGGAATTGGCGGGATCTTTCCCTTCTGCCTTGCGCCGTGCATTGAGCGGGTGCTTGGCAAGGAGTTCCTGCGACTTCACAATCAGCTCATTCAACAGTTCTGCTGTTTCTGTAGCATTCAGCCGAGTGGTTTTTCCCGACTTTCTCTCTGCCTCAAGGTCGGGCTTGACCAAGAGTGGTCGCCAAGGCTGCAGAGGCACGTCGTGAGGTGGTGTGCACAGGAGGTGTTTGCTTCCACCTTTAATCACCAACAGATGCCGATATTGCACGCCAGTGTAGAAATGGACAATGTGTCCGTACTTTGCCACAATATCAGGGGCATCGGCCAGTTCCTGCTGCAAGTATTGGATGAGGACATCGCCCTCTTCTGTCTCCAACCGCCCACAGGAATGATTTTTGATGTGGTCTCCCTCAATGCAGATGATGTTGCAACGAATGGCCATGTCATCGGCATTTAAATCCACCCCGATGCTGGCAGCTTCCAAAGGGCCGCGCCCTTCATACACCTCGTTCTGGTCATAGCCAAGAATGCTCGAGTTGGCCACTTCGCTCCCTGGATGGAAACCATCTTGCACGGTTTTCAGCATACCTGTCCGCCCCTTTTTGGCGAGCAAGTCCATATAGGGTGTCTTTGCATATTGGAGCAATGTCTTTCCACCCAATTTTTCGACAGGCCAGTCGGCCATGCCGTCTCCAAGAATGACAATGTGCTTCATCAGATATTGGCTATTGACATGATATCAGCAAAAACCCCTGCTGCTGTCACCGAAGCACCAGCACCGTAGCCTTGAATCAGCATGGGGTATTGATTATATCGCTCTGTCGTAATCAAGATGATGTTGTTTGAACCCTCTAAGTCGTAGAAAGGATGGTGCTCATCTACACGCTGCAACGACACGGAGCCTTTCCCTTCCTCCAGTTTGGCCACAAATTTCCAATGCTGGTGGGCAGCCTCCACTTTCTGGCGTTCTTTCTCAAAGTCGGCATCAAGGCTTGGCAGGTTCTTCCAAAAGTCTTCCAACGAGCCTTCGAAGTAAGACTGAGGGATGAAGAGATTCTTCTCCACGTCTTCCTGATTGAGCTGATAACCTGCTTCGCGAGAGAGGATGACCAGTTTCCTCACCACATCTTTCCCACTCAAGTCAATGCGCGGGTCGGGTTCCGAATAGCCTTCTTCCTTGGCCAGACGCACTGTCTCGCTGAAAGGTACATCGGCACTAATCTTATTGAATATAAAGTTCAGCGTACCGCTCAACACGGCTTCCAATTTCAGGATCTTGTCTCCTGAATTAATCAGGTCGTTGATGGTGTTGATGATGGGCAAACCGGCACCCACATTGGTCTCAAACAAGTATTTCACGCCACGCTTTCTTGCCGTTGCTTTCAACTTAGCATAATTTGCATAGTCGCTTGAAGCCGCCACCTTGTTGGCTGCCACCACGGAGATGTTATTGCTCAAGAAGTCCTCGTACAGACCTGCCACTTCAGCACTGGCCGTACAATCGACAAACACGCTGTTGAAAATGTTCATGTTAATCACCTCGTTCTTCAATCGGTGAATATTGCTTGCCTCAGCCTCTTTCAGCCCATGACGGAGGCAGGCGATGGAGAACGAACCCTTTTCCTCATACTGGGCAAGGTCAATCCCATCTCTGCTGAAGATGGCATTATGTCCGCTGGCAATGCCCACAATGTTGATTTTCAGGTTGCGCTCGCGCATCAGCTTCTTTTGCTGACCTGCTATCTGCTCCAGCAGACTGCCACCCACGGTACCCACACCGCAAAGGAACACATTCAAGACTTGGAATTCGGACAAGAAGAAACTGTCGTGAATAACATTGAGCGACTTGCGCAACGACTTCCGTTCTACTACAAAAGAGATGTTTGTCTCACTGGCTCCCTGTGCACAGGCAATTACACTGATGCCGTTGCGTCCCAATGTGCCAAACAGCTTGCCTGCTATGCCCGGAGTGTGCTTCATGTTCTCACCCACAATGGCCACTGTTGCCAGGTCACGTTCCAGCTTCATCTTGTACATGGCACCCATCTCTATCTCCTTGGCAAATTCAGCATTGAGCACTTCGCACGCACGGTCGGCATCCTCATCACGCACACCAATCGAAGTACTGTTCTCAGAACTTGCCTGACTCACCATGAACACACTCACCCCATTGGCTGCCAGCACGGTGAAGATGCGTTGATTCACACCAATCACACCCACCATCGACAGACCGCTCACGGTGATAAGACTCGTGTTGTTGATTGAAGAGATGCCCTTGATGGCACGTCCATTTTCATCCACCCCACTGTCATTGGTGATGATGGTGCCCTTGTCCTCAGGCCGGAACGTGTTTTTCACCAAAATGGGGATATTCTTCACGCACACCGGATAGATGGTGGGAGGATAGACCACCTTTGCGCCAAAGTTGCACAATTCAGTTGCCTCCACGTAGGAGAGTTTGTCGATAGGATAAGCCGTGTTAATAACTCGCGGGTCGGCCGTCATAAAGCCCGACACGTCAGTCCAAATCTCCAGCACCTTGGCATCAAGAGCCGCTGCAAGGATAGCCGCTGTATAGTCGCTTCCCCCTCGCCCTAAATTGGTGATTTCACCTGTTTGGCAATCCGTTGAGATAAATCCAGGAGCCAAACATACTTTATGGTTAGCTTTGCCTTCTTTGAAATCCTTAAAAGCCTCCAGAATGAGTGGCATGCTAATTGAGTTGCTGAACAAATTGCGCCCCAGCTTCTTTTTCGTCTTAATAAATTCAAGCGAGTTATACCATTGGGCATCCTCAATCAGTGTGGCTACAATATGGCTCGACAGACGCTCTCCATACGAAACAATGGCGTTGCTTGTTTTCTCACTCAAGTCGCCAATCAAATACACGCCTTGGAAAATGCTTTTCAACTGCCCGAGCAAATCGTCCACAATCGTCAAAAGAGGTGTTTTTTTTGCTGTGTCTGTAATGATGGCGTCAATCATTTGGTGGTGACGCTCCACCATCTCTTCGTATGATGTCAGGTATGTGGAATCGCCTGCAACGGCCAGTTTTGAAGTGGCAATCAACTTGTCGGTGATGCCACCAAGAGCTGAAACAACAACTATGACAGGTTCATCCTGTGCCTCAACAATCTTTTTCAGGTTGAGAATACTCTCCACGGAACCTACGGATGTTCCGCCAAACTTTAATACCTTCACGATGAAAACTATAAGTTAAAATGAATAATTAAAACAGCATGCGGCACCTTAGCACATAGGCAGACATACAACATCTGCGTGACATGTTATGCACTTAGCCATCACGCACACTTTGCAAAATTGCTGCAAAATTACAACATTTTCATGGATTGACAAAAAGAAAAGGCTTCAAAGTCCATTGACTCTGAGCCTTTTCGATAGGATATAACAGATTTTGTCGTTTCCCAACATCCTTTTTGCACCATTAGTGCCGCTGCCTGCGGACAGATACACGAGGTGCCCCACTGCTTCCCCTCGAACTGCCACTTGACTTTTCTTTGCCTGACGAGGCTGAAGAACTACGACGACTCGTACGTGCTGCAGAAGAGGAATTGCTGCTTTTGTTCTTTTTGCCTTTAGCTGATGCGGCTGCAATGGAGTCGCGCCTTGCCAATTCGACAGAATCAACAGGTGTGCTCCAAATGTGCGCTTCAAAATCAGACATTTCCTTTTCTATACGTCCTTGCTCTTTTTTTAGCAGAGAGTCAGTGGCACAGTATTGCTGGAGAGAGCGGTTCTGCATGTTTGTGGTCATATAAATCTCTCCCTTGTAGTGGTTGGTGGAGAAGAAGTCGTCCATCGACATCTTGGCAGCATTGTTGAGGTTGCTGGTCATAAGTTCCTGCCCACTGAGGTAGGTCTTGATGTCATCGTATTTCACCCAAAAGAGAGGGAACTTCTGTATATTCAGGCTGCTTTGATCATCATCGTCCTCGCTCACCGTCTCCCGAACGTAATACTCGTCGGCAGCCTTATGGAGCACAGGGCAAAGTGCCACGATACGGCTGTGGTAAGTTGCCGTGTTCTGGTCGTAGTAACTGCTTTCCTTCACATAATAACTAAGTACATCGGCTGAAGGAATATCAGCCTGTTCCACTTTAATGCTGTTACCATCCACCTCATAACCGATTTTCTGACGGTCAAGCAAATCCTTGAAGTGCATGCGATTGCTCTGCTGGAAGTTCTCAATACCATCAAGTTGATACTCGTAGGCTGGAATCTTGCCAGTATTGAGCAACTTGAAGAGGAGGGTGAAGAGATTCATCTGTCCCCCCTGTGGCTCCACTGGGTAGTAGAGTGCTGCATTCTCGTCCTTAGTGAGGTCGATGGAACGGTAGATGTCACGTCGCCAACTGGGGTCTTCAGGCACATCGACAGCGGTGGGGAACATGAGACTTGCACGGTCTGTCCCTACGGCTGCGGCGTTTCTGGCAGCAGTGGTGCGGTTGTTCTGCACTCGGCTCTTCTGCGGCTGGGCGAAACAGTTGACAGTTGCCAATTGACAATTGACAACGATGAGTAGGACTATGAGGTTTATTCTTTTCATTTTTATAATGTATATATTATCGAACTTTCCACGGGGCTAAGCGAAAAATCACCCAGCACGTGGACTGGCTAATTAATCCATACTTCCACGGGAGTCTTCAAGGTTCGTTCGATGCCATCAGGACCAATCACGCGGATGCCGCTGATGTTGAAAAACTTGCCACGACTGAGGGAACGGATGCGGGTCAACTGATTAGCGGTGAAGGTTGGAGAGTTGCTGACTTCAACCACCGTGTTGCCCATGTTGTCGGAGAAAAGGGTCTGGAAACCCAACACACGGAAAGAGATATTCAGCAGTCCGTCGTCAATAGCGGCTCCGATGCCTCCTGCCGCCACAATGGCTTGTTTGGAGATGCGTCCGCCTTTGAAACGATTGGTATTGCCTTTGCCATCGGGAACATCAAGATAACCCGTCGGGTCGGGAAGTTTACGCACATTGAATGTGAACTTTCCCATTTCCTGCTGGCGACCCTCGTTCTGTGCCATGACGGTAAAGGTAACGGCATTCTCGCCTATTTGTGAGGGCACAGCCACATAGTTGCCACCATCTTTATGGGTGAGCGTTCCATTGTTCATGGAGAGGCTGATGCGGTTGTTGGGAATGCCTGGCACACTGACGCTGATGGGGTTCTGATAACCCGCATAGAGCACATTCATCATCGTGGCGCTCACGGTTGCCGAGGGTTCCACCACTGTATAGGGCTGAGCAAAATCGCGCCGGATGGTTTCTCCATTACCATTTTTCATCACCAAGTATCCTTTCAGAGTGAAGTCGCCTGTAGAATTGCAAATGGTCTCGTACCGTCCGTTTTCCGATTTCAAGAGGGTGTTGCCCACATAAATCTCTGGACGTTGAGTGGAATCGACCGCAGCCATGATGATTTGTGCAGAGAACTTACCTCCTCTCACTACCGTCTGTGCATTGGGAATCACGTATGCGTTAATCTGATTCACACGCACATCTTTCACATCAATGTTAGCCACCAGTTGGTGCAGCATTTCACCTTCCGCATGGCGCACATCCGTTTGCAGTTTGGTGAGAAGAGTAACGGCAGCTGCCACAGGAGTATTTTCAAACATATACTCTTGCCAGTTCTTGCCTTGAAGTTTAGCTTTCTGAGGAACGTCTGTCGTGAGATTCGAACGGATAATGCTCTTCTGCTTCTCATCGTTAATCATCGCAGTGATGCCTTCACGATAGGCTTCGATGGCTTCTTTTAGCCGACGGCCCTTGCCCACACCCGGAGCGAGCATCACGTGGGTTGCAGCTTCAAGATTGTCGCGTCCCTCTATGTTGTTCAAGTCGGCATCGTTCCCATCAGCCTCGCGCACAATCTCCCATTTCAGATTCTCTGCCAGTGTGTAGAGAGAATCTGACATCTTGCGCACTTTCTGAGCCTTCTCATACCACTGACGGGTCTTCTCCGGATTCTGCTTCATTGCAGCCTCCATCTCTTTATAGATGGCTTCATTTTGAGTGGTCGAATTGACCTTGGTGCGATTCAAGCCTTCATCCACGAGCGAAAAGCCTTCGAGCACATCAGACGACACGTTGAGTGCCAACATAGCCATCAGCACAACGTACATCAGATTGATCATCTTTTGCCGCGGAGAGAGTTTCTTTCGTATCATGATATCTTCATTTTCAATGCTTCAACCATCTTGGCATAAACTTCGTTGAGTTCTTGCAACTGGACAGCAAGTTTCTTGGTCTGGTCATTCACTTCGTCAATGGTAGCCGACTGCGTGCCCACACTCTTCAACTGCATTTCGTAGAAGCGGTTGATGCCTGTGAGCGTGCGGTTCATGTTCTCCATCTCTTCTGAGTCGCGAGTGAGGCGGGCACTCTGTTCTGCCACTTTCTTCAGTGTGTCGGTTAGTTCTGCCAGTTGCTCCACGTATGCCTTCGTTGCCTCCTGCATCTCAGGTGCCATACCTTGGAATTGCGCTGAATTGAATACTGGAGCTGAAGAAATATTTTCAGCTAATGCTGCTGCATCCACAGGTTCTCCCGTGCCTACAGAGCCAGCCCCTCCACCATTGATGACAATCGTACCACCACTCGGCACTCCTCCCCCTACAACAACGGTGCCGCTACTTGCAGGGACGTGTGCTGCCACATTAGCGGCATTGGCCAAGGCGGCTGCCGTTTCTTCCGAAAGTGACGCATTTACTTGTGCCGCTATGGTTGCATTTTCTACAGCTTCTTCAGCCAATTCACGAGCATCCATACTCTCCTGAGGTTCAAAACCTGCCAGGAAGAACACGATGACCTCTGTTCCCATACCCAAGAAAAGCATGATGTCAGCCCCTGCAATGTGGGTGAGTTTGAAGAGCGCACCTGCAATCACGACGGATGCGCCCCAACTGTATGCATAGTTCAAGAATGTTTGGCCCCTCTTTGTTCTGAGCCACTTCTGAATGCCTGTATATTGTGTTGCCATAAAGCTTCCTCCCCGCCTCCCCGATGGGAGGAGTAGAATGTTTGTGGGGAAAAATCTACTTATTGTTTCTTGACTTTTTTTATTGTTTTAAATACCCCCATTCTCGTAAGGAGGATGAAGGGAATGTCAACTACTTTTTCACTTTCGTTGCCGTGCCCACTTGCGACCTCACACAACGGAAGCCGATAAAGGAACGTCCTACATTCTGATACTCATAGGAACGCCAAGCACTTTTGATGAAACTCTCCGGGTCTTTCCATGACCCTCCCCTCACACTTTTCTTTTTCAGTGCGTAAGGATCTTCTTTTGCTGCATTGTAGGTGAGTGTTGGGTTCATGTCACTCATGGACAGCACACCAGCCTCTGTATAGACAGTGCTTGTCCACTCAGCTACATTACCTGCCATGTCGTACAACCCATTGGAATTGGCACTGTAAATGCCCGTTCGGGAAGTGATGAGATTCCCATCCTTCGTATAGTTGCCTCGGTCGGGCTTGAAGTTGGCGTAGTAGCAACCTTTGTCGCTTGCCACCCCTTCTTGCAACCAAGGCAGTTCGTTGCCATCCTTACCACGAGCTGCAAATTCCCATTCGGCTTCGGTGGGCAGACGATAACGCTGCACAAACTTAGCTTGAGGGCCTAACCCCTTCAGAAGGAAGTCTGTGCGCCAGTTACAGAAAGCATTGGCCTGTTCCCAATTCACACCCACTACAGGGTATTCGTTGAAATTGCTATGGGTAAAATACAGACGCATATACACCTCGTTCTCTGCATTCTGGAAATCATTTATCCAGCAGGTGGTATCGGGATACACGTTCACGATGTAAGTGTTGACAAAATCCCACATGCTGCTCAGAGGACGTGTGAGCGTTTCGCGGTGAATAACGCCATCATCATCTACGTATGCAGTATCTTTCGAAATCATCACTTCTTCGTTGGGGTCGTTCTCAAAGTCTGTGTTCAAATTGCGCTCGTCCAAAGGCGAAGCACCAAAACCGCGATCACCACCATTCTTCAGACGATACTTTCGTTTGGCAGCCATCACGTAGTCAAATACCTCGTAACGATAGTTCA
>ODAJ012170132.1_pt1 | contig 11685 bp, 7 predicted proteins | sample 1539241 | NCBI WGS metagenome assembly ODAJ01 (sample SAMN02144231, study PRJEB22623) | gut metagenome | biome: sheep rumen | host: Ovis aries | place: New Zealand | reverse complement strand
CTCGCCGAAGTCGAGGCGGAAGAATACGTTTTTTCTTCCTCCGCCGCCTTTCGGGGCTTCATTCACACGGATGTCTGACTTCCTGAATCTGCTGAGAAAACCTTCTTTATCCAACATGAGTATTTACGATTTGACGATTTACGATTTACTATTTTATGATTGGGCTGCGACTGCTCGGTCATTGAAGGCCTGTCGGCTCTTTACGGATAAAAATCTTCTACCTGTAAGATTGGCGGAGCTCGGTCGGATTTGCAATCCGTCCGAGCGTTCGTCCGAGCGGTCGAAGGCAACCTTACAGGTGAAAGATTCTTGGAGATTCTTGTCCAAAAGAAAACATGACGGAGTTGCTGCATTTGGCTCTTTTCACTTCTTTCTCCTGAGGATAAACTCTACCATTTCGCTGAAGAGCGGGCGATAGGATGGTTGGATGAAGTCGATGGCCTGGAGCTTCTCCATAGCCTGGGCGGCATAGCGCCCAGCCTCATTCTCCGCATAGGTGATGCTGCCATAGTGGTCCATCAGCTGACGGATGTACTGCACCTCATCGGCTTGCTTCTCCTCGCGCGGCTTGCTGAGTATGGCCTCTATGCGCTGGCGTTCTGCCTCGGTGGAGTGGTGCAGCAGGTGGAGGAGGATGAGGGTGCGCTTGCCCTCGTAGATGTCGTTGAGGGGCTGCTTCTTCTGGCCTTCAAAGTCGCCTGTAAGGTCGAGCACGTCGTCGCGGATTTGGAAGCAGAGGCCCAGGGGATAGCTGAAGTCATAGATGCGGCGCAGCTGCTCATCGGTGGCCCCTGCAAGGATGGCTCCGAGGCGCAGCGGGCCTGCAATGGTGTAGTAGACCGTTTTGCCGCTGACGGTGAAGAGCACATCGCCCTCCGTCATGTCGCTGTTGTTTTCCTGGGTCCACTTGATTTCGGCGAACTGTCCGAAGAAGGTGCGCGAGAGCATCAGGAAGAATTCCTGCCCTACCCTGTAGGCCAGTGCCGGGTCGAGCAGCCGGAAGTTCTCTGTGAGCACTCTGTGCATGCACTCGTGGAGCGTGTCGCCTGCATTGACGGCTATCTCGCTGCTCACGAGGCGATGGAGTGCAGGCTTGCCACGCCGTTCGAGAGAACCGTCTTCCCAGTCATCGTGTATCAGGATCCAGTCTTCGCTCATCTGCATGGCTGCTGCGGTGTGGATAGCCGTTTCGGGTGCGGCTCCCATTGCCTCTGCCATTAGCAGTACGAGTGTGGGGCGGAGATACTTGCCCCGACGGTGAGGATAGTCGTCAACGATGGCCCAGTGCTCATCGAGAAGGGGGGTATAGGCTTCCTGCCCCATCATGCAGAGTGTCTGCAGGTCGTCTTTCCGGTATAGTCTGAGACTGTCGTCAACGACCTGTCCTATGCGTTGTTTCTGTCTGTTCAGATAAGTTTTGAAATCGTTCATGTTTGCGCTTCGCTAAATGATAAATGATAAATGGCGCTTCGTTGAATGATAAATGATAAATACTTCAGGCGCTTGAGGAAGCCGCAGAGTATTCTCTCACCTCTCACCTCTTACCACTCCCCTCTAAAACACCTCTACCCACCCCCCAATCTCACTCCGAGGCCCAGCATCAGGTTGTTGGGATAGTGGAACTTATAGAGACTGTAGCCCACGTGCAGGTAGAACTTTCGGCTCAAGGCGACTTTCAGTGCCAGTATCTCGTAGAGTCCCTTGAAGTCCTGCGACTTGGCATTGAGTAGATTGTGGCCTATACCGAAATTGATGGTGAAGTAGGGCATTACAAATTCTGCCCGTGCGGAGAGTCCAAGGGAAACCTGCTTGTGCCAGGCCGGTATGTGGATGTTTTCCTCACTCCCATTCCAAAAAGTCTCCCTCAGAGCCTCGTCATCGATGGTGATGTTTGAGCCGTGGTCGTACTGGGCATCTATGGAGGCGCCTAGGTTGAGCCAGTGGTTGACCTCATACATGGGGTTGATATTGATGCCTATCACGCCGAAGGTGCCGGGGATGGCGTAGGCCCCTTCCGAGGTGTCTACGCCTTTCCGCTTCCAAGCCCCGTAGAGTGTCAGGTCTGTGTGCCAGCCTCTGACGAATGGCGGTAGTGGCTTGGCGGTGTCTCGCCGGTCCGGATGTCTGTTCAGGTAATAGGCTGCTGAGAGCTTGGCGCCCACGATGTTTAGTCCGGCATTGGGCATGGCGGTGTTGCCATTGCTGAAGTGGGTGAAGGTGGCACCAAGGTTCAGGTCCCAATGGGAGGAGAGCATCCAGCGCAGGTAGATGTCGGCATCGATATAGGCAGTCATCTTGGAGCCAATGACGCGGTTGAAGGGGTTCTTTTTGGCATCGTATGACTTCCATCCCATTGTCACGCCGAAGTCCCACTCGTAGTTGAGGGTCAGCCTCGGCAGGATGGTCTTGATGGTGGCTCCCTGGAAGATGAAGGCAGAGAGCGGACGGCCCAATTGGGGGTTGATGTCGTGAAAGGCCAGTCCGACGCCTTGATAGACACCTTTGTAGATGTAGGCCCGCTCGGAGGTGGCCGGGGGGAGGAAGGCATACTTCAGCCGGGCGGTGAAGGCATGGTTCATCGTGCGCACCTCGCTGTTGTGGCCTTTCAGGTATCTGTTGGTGTGGAGAATCTGACCAGGCACTATTTCGGCTTCGATGCGATGGCTGAGCGTACTGTCGCCGGCGGTAGCGGATGATTTAAGGGGGAAGAGGAGAAAGACCCACCCCCAGCCCCTCCCTGTGAGGGAGGGGAGAAGATACTCCAGCGGTTGATATATTCTCTCCAAGGTAATTGTATGCATATCTGTTTTGCCCCTCCATTGGATGATTGCCTATAGTGTATCTTCACCCCTCTGTTCTGCCTTCAAGGTAATTCCTCCCCTCCCTCACAGGGAGGGGTTGTGGGTGGGTCTACTGGGGTGGGTCTATTTCTCACTCTTGGGTGCCTTGCCAATAAGGTCCATAAACTCATCGAGCTTGGGCGTGATGATAATCTGTGTGCGGCGGTTGCGCTGTTTGCCCGCCTCGGTGTCGTTGCTGGCGATAGGGTTGTATTCACCGCGTCCTCCGGCAGTCAGACGCTTGGGGTCTACACCGTAGTCGTTCTGAAGGGCTTGTACAACAGAGGAGGCACGGAGCGTGGAGAGGTCCCAGTTGTTGCGGATGTTCTCACGCTTGATGGGCACATCGTCGGTGTTGCCCTCGATGAGTACATCGTAGTCCTTGTAGTCCTTGATGATTTTGGCAATCTTCGAGAGAGTCTCGGCGGCGCGGCTGCTAATCTCGTAGGAGCCACTCTTGTAGAGCATGTTGTCGGCCAGAGAGATATATACCACACCCTTGAGCACTTGCACGTCTACTTCCTTCATCTCCTCCTTGGAGAGCGAACGGGTAAGATTGTTGGTGAGCACCATGTTCAGGGAGTCACTCTTCGACTTCACCTCAACCAAGTGGCGGATGTACTGGTTGGACTCGTTAATCTGGTCGACGAGTTTGTCGATGGACACGTTGTTCTGGCTGGCATTCGACAGACTCTTGTCGAGCGACAGCTGCAAGGCGATGTAGGCCTTCCTCTGGGTTTCCAGTTGTTCCTCGAGACTGGCTACTCGGGCATTCTTGGCGGCAAGGTCTTCCTTGGCGCTCTGTAGGCTCTCGGTAAGGGCTTTGTTCTCTGTCTGGCAGTTGACCAGATCCTTCTTTGACGCGCAGCCCGACAGTATCAATCCTCCTGCCAAAACTGCAATACATACGTTCTTTTTCATCCTTTTTATACTTTTGGGTTTACGTTTCGACTGCAAATTTACGCATTGGAAGCAAAAAACAATAAAAAGCTTTGCCGAATTAGAATTATTTTAATTAAATTTGCATCCAAAAACCAAATATGAGATGAAAAATATCAAATTGCTACTGTCTGTGGTGCTCTGCATGATGGTAATGAGCGTATGCTCGCAACCTCTTGAAAAGGGGGTTGCCAAGGAATTGGCCGAGCAACGGAAATCAAATATCAGCCACGTCACTTACGACCTATCCTTCGATATCCCCGCCAACCCACAAATGAAGGTGACGGGTAAGGCAACCATCAGCTTTATCCTGAAGGAAAGGGACGACGTGGTGCTCGACTTTCAAGGGAAGCTTCACGGCAGCGTGCTGGTAGGTAAGAAAAAACGAGCCGTGACTTACGAGGATGAGCATATAGTGGTGCCAAAGAAGTTTCTCAAAAGCGGGCTTGTCACGCTGACCATGGAGTTTGAGTCGGCTGACGATGCGCTCAACCGCCATGATGACTATATGTATTCGCTCTTCGTGCCCGACAAGGCCCGCACGGCATTCCCCTGCTTCGACCAGCCGGACTTGCGGGCGCGGTTTAATACCCGGCTTCATGTGCCTCAGGGATGGAAGACGATGGTGAGCGATGGCTCGAATCCCATACCTACCTATCTATATAGCTTTGTGGCCGGTAACTTCCAGGAGAAGACAGCCAAGAAAAACGGGCGGCTGATGCGGGCCCTCTATCGGGAGACGGATTCCCAGAAGGTGGGGCAGATAGACAGGATATTCGCCGAGGCAGCCCATGCGCTGGGGTGGATGGAGAGCTATACGGGCATTGCCTGCCCCTTTGGGGAGTATGGCGTGGTGATACTGCCTGGCTATCAGTTTGGCGGGATGGAGCATCCGGGTGCTATCCAGCTGAGCGATCGAAGGGTGCTGCTGGGCAGGAATCCCTCGAAGGAGGACGAGCTGCGACGCTCGGAGCTGATAGCCCATGAGACAGCTCACTTGTGGTTTGGCGACATGGTGTCGCTGAAGTGGTTTGAGGATGTGTGGACTAAAGAGGTGTTTGCCAACTTCATGGCCTCGAAAATCACGCGTAGCCAGTATGCCAAGACAGACCACGAACTGAATTTCATCAAGACCTATCAGACGCGGGCCATCGCCATCGACCGTACTGAGGGCACCCATCCCATCGCCATGCGTCTGGACAACCTTCATCATGCCTCGATGCTCTACGACAATATCATCTACGACAAGGCACCGGTGATGATGCGCATGCTGGAGGAAATGATGGGGCCTACCAAGATGCAGAATGGGCTGAGGAGGTATCTGAGCGAACATTTCTTTGACAACGCTTCGTGGGATGAGCTGATAGAGACGCTCGACAGGGAAGACCCGATGGCTGGCGTGAGGCAGTTCAGTGAGGTGTGGGTGAAGCAGAAGGGCATGCCCACCATTCACACAAGCTACAAGGATGGCAGGTTGGTGATTTCGCAGAAGGATCCATACGGCCGCGGACTCTGCTGGGGGCAGAAGTTCCAGATACTGGTGATTGAAGACCTTGGCAACAGCAGGACGCTGAGTGTGGATATGCAGCAGCCTACGGTGGCTATCAGGCTGAAGAAGAAGCCGGCGTTTGTCATCCCCAACTATGACGGCAGGGGCTATGGGCGGTTCACCGTGGATGAGGAATACACGAAGAAATTGCCACTGAGGCTGATGACGACAAGGAACGACCTGAACCGCTACGGACTGTTGCTCACCTTACACGACAACTACCTGATGGGGAGGGTGAATCCTGCCTATTTTGGCGAACTGTATCGCATGATGGTGAAGGAGAAGAATCCACTGATCATGGCGACAGCCATCGACCACATGATGAAGATAGCCTTCGACATGACGCCGGAACAGCGCAGGACACTGGAACTCTGCTTGACGGATCTCCTGGGGGAAAACAAGAGCAAAGAGTGCAGACGGCTGATCGTGAACAAACTGGCGGCTAACATGACTGCGCCGGAGGTGATGGGCCTGATCGGGAATATCTGGGAGAGCCATAGTGAGGACATATTTGATGAGCACGACTATATGCAGATGGCCTACCGATTGGCAATGCTTCAGCCTGACAGGTGGCAGGAGATACTCAGGACGGAGCGCAGCAGGCTACAGACGGACGCCGAGAGGATGGAGTTCGACTATGTAAGCAGGGCTTGCAATCCCGACGAGCGCAAGCGCACGGAGCTTTTCAACAGCCTGCTGAAGCCTCAGAACCGGCAGGAGGAGCCTTGGGCCATCCACGTGCTCGACCTGCTCTGTAGCGATGTGTATGAGCCGGGCAATATCGGGTATATCAAGCCGGGACTCTCAACGCTGAAATTTATTCAGGAGACGAGCGACATCTTCTTTCCGGGAGAATGGGCGAAGACGCTGCTGGCTCATCATAAAGGAAAGCAAGCAAGAAAGGCTGTGGAGGACTTCCTAAGGGAGAACCCCGACTGCCCGGAGAATCTGAGGAACAAAATCCTGGAGGCTGCGTGGATGCTTTAAGAAATTAGAAATTATGATTACTTCATGCGCTCCAGATGATAGAGGTGACAGTGGGTCATGGGGGGTATGGTAAATAGCTAAATCATAAAATCGTAAATAAATCGTAAATAGTAAATCGTCAAATCGTAAATAAATAGTAAATAGGTATGGTATGTTTTTTTAAGACGTCACAGGGGACGGTGATTGCAACTGAGGTCGATCACAACATGAGTGAACAGGAGATGGATGAGCTGAAGTGGCTCTACGGCGAGGCTACGCTGGTGGAGGCTGAAGGCATGGACGGCTATTTCGTAGGCCCTCGACGGGAGATGGTGACCCCGTGGTCGACCAATGCCGTGGAAATCACCCAGAATATGGGGCTGCAGGGCATCAGTCGTATCGAGGAATTTTTTCCTGCGGACAGTAAGGATGCCGACTACGATCCCATGCTGCAGCGTATGTATGAAGGACTCCATCAGGATATCTTCACAATCGACATAAAGCCGGAGCCTATCAAGTATGTGGAGAATCTGGAGGCCTATAATGAGCAGGAGGGACTGGCACTCTCGCCGGAGGAGATAGACTATCTGCATGGTCTGGAGGCTCAGAACGGGCGGCGGCTCACGGACTCCGAGATTTTCGGCTTCGCCCAGATTAACTCCGAGCATTGTCGGCACAAGATATTTGGCGGGACTTTCATCATCGATGGCAAGGAGATGGAGTCGAGCCTTTTTGCCATGATTAAAAGGACGACACAGGAGAATCCTAACAGAATCCTCTCGGCCTATAAGGACAATGTGGCCTTTGCCCAAGGCCCTGTGGTGGAACAGTTTGCACCCAAGGACCAGTCTACCTCAGACTATTTCCAGGTGAAGGATATCGAGAGCGTGATTTCGCTGAAGGCCGAGACCCATAATTTCCCCACGACGGTGGAGCCTTTCAATGGTGCTGCCACCGGAACTGGCGGAGAAATACGCGACCGCATGGGTGGCGGCACGGGTAGCTGGCCAATCGCCGGAACAGCTGTCTATATGACGGCGTATCCGAGGCTGGAGGAAATGAGAAATGAGAAATTAGGAATTAGAAATTATGATTACTCTGCGGCTTCCTCAAGCGCAGAGACAAGCGCAGACTCTGCCTATAGAAGTAATCATAATTCCTCATTTCTCATTCCTCATTCCTCATTTATGAATCCCCGTCCCTGGCTCTATCAGTCGCCGAGGCAGATTCTGACCAAGGCCTCGAATGGTGCCTCTGACTTTGGCAACAAGTTCGGGCAGCCGCTGATCTGTGGCTCTGTATTGACTTTCGAGCATCAGGAGGGACAGGAGAAATATGCCTACGACAAGGTGATTATGCTGGCAGGTGGTGTGGGCTATGGCACCAAGCGCGACTGCCTGAAGAAAGCGCCGCAGAAGGGCAACAAAGTGGTTGTGGTAGGTGGTGACAACTATCGCATCGGTCTGGGCGGAGGGTCGGTGTCATCGGTTGACACGGGCAGGTATAGCAATGGCATAGAGCTGAACGCCGTGCAGCGTGCCAATCCAGAGATGCAGAAGAGGGCCTATAACCTGGTGAGGGCGCTGTGTGAGGAGGATGTCAATCCCGTGGTCTCCATCCATGACCATGGCTCTGCGGGCCACCTGAACTGTCTGTCGGAGCTTGTCGAGGAGTGCGGTGGCGAGATTGACATGACTAAGCTGCCCATTGGCGACAAGACGCTCTCCTCGAAGGAAATCATCGCCAATGAGAGTCAGGAGCGCATGGGGCTGCTGATAGATGAGAAGCATATCGATCATGTGAGGAAGATAGCTGAGCGCGAACGCGCACCGCTCTATGTAGTTGGTGAGACCACCGGCGATGGTCACTTCTCGTTCAGGCAGGGTGATGGGGTGAAGCCATTCGACCTGGATGTAGCCCAGATGTTTGGCCATTCGCCAAAGACGGTGATGCGCGACAACACCGTGGAGCGTCACTATGAGAACGTGGATTATCCGGGGAAATCCAGTAAACCCGGAAATCCCGGCGTCCCCGCCATCACCCGCCAGCAGCTCACTGAATATCTTGAGCGCGTGCTGCAGATGGAGGCCGTGGCCTGTAAAGACTGGCTGACCAACAAGGTGGACCGCTCGGTGACGGGCAAGATAGCCCGTCAGCAGTGCCAGGGGGAGATACAGCTGCCGCTCTCGGACTGCGGCGTGGTGGCTCTCGACTATCGCGGCGTGAAGGGCATCGCCACTGCCATCGGGCATGCGCCTCAGGCTGGACTGGCCGATGCGGCGGCAGGAAGCGTGCTCTCCGTGGCTGAGGCACTGACGAATATCGTCTGGGCACCATTGGCCGATGGCCTTGACTCGGTGTCGCTCTCTGCCAACTGGATGTGGCCTTGCCGTTCTCAGGAGGGGGAGGATGCCCGACTGTATGCAGGCGTGAAGGCTCTGTCGGACTTCTGCTGCGACCTCCATATCAATGTGCCCACGGGGAAGGACTCGCTCTCGATGAGTCAGCAGTATCCTAGTGGAGAGAAGATTATCTCTCCGGGCACGGTGATTGTCTCAGCAGGAGGAGAGGTGAGCGACGTCAGGAAGGTGGTGTCGCCCGTGCTTGTCAACGACAGGCGGGCTTCGCTCTATCATATCGATTTCTCGTTCGATGAACAGCGGCTTGGTGGCTCGGCTTTCGCCCAGAGTTTAGGCAAGGTGGGCGACGATGTGCCCACGGTGAAGAATCCGGAGTATTTTGCCGATGCCTTCAATGCGGTGCAGGAGCTGGTGAAGCGGGGCTGGGTGATGGCAGGCCACGACATTTCGGCGGGCGGTCTGATCACCACGCTTCTGGAGATGTGTTTTGCCAATAGGAAAGGCGGCCTGCATGTCAACCTGCATGACATCTGTAGGGACGGCGATGTAGTGAAGACACTCTTCGCCGAGAATCCAGGCGTGGTCATCGAGGTGAGCGATGACCATAGAGACCAGTTCAGGGAGTTGATGGAGGAGGCTGGCATCGGCTATGCCAAGATAGGCTATCCTGTGGAGGACAGCCGAGACATAGTGATTGGACAATTGGACAATTCGACAATTTTACAATTGGACATCGACCGCCTGCGTGATGTGTGGTATCGGAAGTCGTATCTGCTGGACTGCTACCAGTCGCATAACGGCAAGGCCCTGGAGCGCTATGAGAACTATAAGCAGCAGCCACTGGAGATGAGTTTCCCCAAGGGTTTCACGGGCAAGCTGGCTCAGTATGGGTTGGTCTGGAGGAAAGAGGAAGGTGGAGAGAGGAAAGAGCATACTCCGAAGGCGGCGATTATACGCGAGAAGGGCACCAACGGGGAGCGCGAAATGGCCTACTGCCTCTATCTGGCCGGTTTCGATGTGAAGGATGTCATGATGACCGATCTTATTAGCGGTCGTGAGACGCTGGATGAGGTCAACATGATTGTGTTCTGTGGCGGTTTCTCCAATAGCGATGTGCTCGGATCAGCCAAAGGATGGGCCGGTGCCTTCCTGTTCAATCCTAAGGCCAAGGATTCACTCGACAGGTTCTATGCCCGTGAGGATACCCTCTCACTGGGCATCTGCAACGGCTGTCAGCTGATGGTGGAACTGGGGCTTATAAGTGAAAAGGGAAAAGTGAATAGTGAAGAATTTGCTACCGCCCGTCGGGTGCGCATGATGCATAATGACTCGAGGAAGTTTGAGTCGGAATTCATCTCCCTTCAGATACCGCAGAACGAGAGCGTGATGTTCGGCTCGCTGAGCGGCTCGAAGCTCGGACTTTGGGTGGCTCATGGCGAGGGAAAGTTCTCGCTGCCTGAGCCGGAGAGCCACTACAACGTGATAGCCAAGTATAACTATCATGGCTATCCTGCCAATCCCAATGGCTCCGACTATGACGTGGCGGGCCTCTGCTCGGCCGATGGTCGCCATCTCTGCATGATGCCCCACTTGGAGCGTGCCGTCTTCCCGTGGCAGAATGCGTGGTATCCTGCCGACCGCCGCCAGGATGAGGTGACGCCCTGGATAGAAGCCTTCGTCAATGCGAGGGAATGGGTGGAGCGGAAAATAAAGAATGAAGAATGAAGAATGAAGAATTTGCTGCCGCCGAAGTTGGCTATTATGAATTGGTAAGGACTTTCTTCCATATTGGCATATTCACCCTCGGGGGTGGATATGCCATGATACCATTGATAGAAGAAGAGGTGGTGGGCAGGCACAAATGGATTGAGAAGGAGGAGATGCTCGACCTGATAGCCATTGCACAGAGCTGTCCTGGAGTGTTTGCCATCAATATTGCCATCTTCATAGGCTATAAGCTGCGCAAGGTGCGGGGGGCGATTGCCACTGCCTTTGGAACGGCACTGCCCTCTTTTCTGATTATCCTGGCTATTGCCATCTTCTTCAAACAGTTTGAGCACAATCCCATCGTGGCGGCAGCCTTCCGTGGCATCCGTCCGGCTGTGGTGGCGCTGATTGCCGTGCCCACTTTCCGCCTTGGACAGAGGGCGCAGCTCAACCGCTATACTTTCTGGATTCCCATCGTATCGGCACTCGCTATCTGGGCACTGGGCGTCTCGCCTATCTACATTATCATCCTTGCGGGCATCGGAGGAGCGGCTTGCGCTTCGCTAAATGAGAAATGAGGAATGAGAGATTTTTAGAGGTGAGTGGTAAGAGGTGAGAGGTAAGAGAATACTCTGCGGCTTCGGCAAGCGCAGCAGGGGACACAGTAAATAGCTAAATCATAAGATCGTAAATAAATAGTAAATAGTAAATCGTTAAATAGTAAATAAAATAGGTGTTATATTTAGAACTGTTTATAACGTTTTTCAAGATCGGTCTCTTCGGCTTTGGGGGAGGCTATGGTATGCTTTCGCTGATTCAGCACGAGACAGTGGAGAACTACCATTGGCTCTCTACTGCTGAATTTACCGACATCGTGGCCATCTCACAGATGACCCCCGGCCCCATTGGCATCAACAGTGCTACCTACTGTGGCTATACAGCCGTGCATAATGCAGGCTTTGGCAACTTGATGGCCATACTTGGCTCTGCCACGGCTACGTTTGCCTTGGTGCTCCCCTCACTGATCTTGATGATTCTGATCAGCAAGATGTTCATGAAGTATATGAACACGCGATTGGTGCAGTCGGTGTTCCACGGCCTGCGGCCTGCTGTTGTTGGCCTTTTGGCTGCTGCAACGCTCCTGCTATGCAATGAGGAGAATTTCTCAACTCCTATGGACCATCCCTGGCAATTCTTTATCAGTTGTGGCCTCTTTGCAGCCACGGCCTTTGGCACGGGCTATCTCAAGATCAATCCTATCCGCATGATCTGCTATGCCGCCTTCGCGGGAGGAATTTTGCTTTAGAAATGAGGAATGAGAAAT
>ODAJ012107512.1_pt1 | contig 11686 bp, 11 predicted proteins | sample 1539241 | NCBI WGS metagenome assembly ODAJ01 (sample SAMN02144231, study PRJEB22623) | gut metagenome | biome: sheep rumen | host: Ovis aries | place: New Zealand | reverse complement strand
GGTGATCCCTCAGACGGGCCAGCTCTGGTGGCCGGTTCTGGTGCTCGGCGCCGCAGGCGTGCTGGCAATCTGCGCGGGAATGATCAGAAGGAATAGAAGTAAATAAGTCAGTATGAGTATAGATAATGCCGCGGATCTGTTCCGCGGCATTTCTGGATACAGCGGCGTTCACGGAAACAAAATACTATTTCCCAGGAAGTAAAATTGGATTATGATGGACATGGCACGATAACGTCAACCATCACAAATGAGTAAGAGATGAAACAACGAACCACAAAGGCAGCTCCTGCCAAACGGCTCACAGACCGCGTGATCACGGTCATTCTGGTCATCGTTCTGCTGGTCGGACTCGGTATTTTGGCGTATCCGTCCTTCTCGGACTACTGGAATTCCTTCCACCAGTCAAGAGCGGTCATGACTTACGCCGAGAACGTGGCCAACATGAATACGGAGGAGTACAAAAAGCTCCTTGAGAGAGCAGGAGAATACAACGCGCAGCTGGCAGAAAGGGGAATATCCTGGAATCTGTCGGATGAGGACAAAGAGGCCTACCAGGAGCAGCTCAACATCGGCGGAAACGGTGTCATGGGCTATATCAAAATACAGAAGATCGACGTGATGCTCCCCATCTATCACGGCACAGAGGAGAGCGTTCTGCAGACGTCCATCGGACATCTGGAGGCGTCGTCGCTGCCGGTCGGCGGAGAGAGCACCCACTGCATGCTGTCCGGCCACCGCGGACTCCCTTCAGCGAAGCTGTTCACAGACCTGGACAAGCTGGAGGAGGGGGATACGTTCACATTGAATGTGCTGAACGAGACGCTCACCTACGAGGTGGACCACATATGGATCGTGGAGCCCTCGGACCTGAACAATCTCAACATCGAGAGCGGAAAGGACTACTGCACGCTGATCACCTGCACACCTTACGGGATCAACACGCACCGGCTCCTCGTCAGGGGACACCGGATCAGCAACCAGAGTGGAGATGCGATGGTCGTCGCGGACGCCATTCAGATCAGGCCTATATATATTGCGCCGTTTATAGCGATTCCGCTGCTGCTTCTCATCCTTATTTATGTGCTGATCGCAACAAGTGACAGAAACAGGAAAAAGCGGGATCTGAAAGAGGAGTATCTCGATGAAAACGGTCTGCAGGATGCGCAGTTTTCGGACAGTGATCGATAACGCACTTGCATTTTGTCCTTTCAAAGGTATACTAAAATAGAAAAACGATTTCGAGAGGCAGAATGAGATTCTGCCAAATGGAGAAGTAACGTACACCTTGTGAAAATATCGATATATGGATATAAAAAGTGACAATTTAAGGCAAACGGATTCTTTGCCGGATACAGAGCAGGCAGATGGGCTGCCGGACACCAGGACCCTGGAGGAGGCGGTGAACAAGACCCTCTATCTGCGGCGGTTTGGAGAGATGGTGCGCAGCACTTTTTTGACCATGGTCGTCGTGGCAGCGGCCGCCGTCCTGATCGCGGTCCTGCTCCTGCCCATTCTGCGGATCTACGGCAAATCCATGAGCGGCACGCTGGACAGCGGCGACATCGTCGTGTCCCTCAAGAGTTCGGATATGAAGACCGGCGATATCGTCGCCTTCTATTACAACAACAATATTCTGGTAAAGCGGGTGATCGCGGCGCCGGGAGAATGGGTGGACATCGACGAGGAAGGCAATGTCTATGTCGGCGGCGTCCGGCTGGAGGAGCCCTATCTGGAAGAGAAAGCCTACGGGGAGACCAACATCGACCTTCCCTACCAGGTGCCGGAGGGCCGGATCTTCGTGATGGGCGACAACCGGTCCGTATCCATTGACTCGAGAAATACGGCGATCGGGTGCATCGCGGAGGAACAGCTCGTCGGCAAAATAGTGTTCCGCGTATGGCCCTTTTCCCGGTTTGGAACTGTTCACTGAGGCATTAAGAAAGGAAGAAACAATGAAACTTTTCAGAAAGACAATGGCTTTGGTGCTGGCACTCGTGCTCAGCATGGCAATGGGAACGGCGGCATTCGCGACCGATACCCAGCCGGACTATTCCATCACTGTGAAAAACGCCAAGGAGGGCGAGACATACACGGCTTATAAGATGTTCGACCTGAGCGTCAACGACCCCAAAGATCCGACAGCCTACAGCTACACGGTCAATTCCGCATGGGCAGCGTTTGCGGAGACAGATGAGTTCAAGGCGGTCTACACGGTCGACCCGCAGGGATATGTCACTTCCACTACTTCCAGTGAGAGCCAGTGGGTCGCGACCAGCGCGCTTTCCATTCTGGGCGAAAAGGCGGCGGCATACGCCAAAGAGCACAACATCACAGCAGCCGGCAGCGTCAAAATTGCGGCAGGCGCGACCACCGGCAAGATCAACCTGTCAGGCCCCGGCTACTACGTCGTCGCCTCCACACTGGGCACCCGCGCGATGATCGATACGACCCCCGCGAAGACTGCCGTAGAGATCAACGAAAAGAACTCCGAGGACACGATCGAAAAGCAGGTCCAGGAGGACGGCTCAAACGGCTGGGCAGACAGCAATGACGCGCAGATCGGCGATACCGTGTATTTCAAATCCAGCCTCAAGGTGGTTCCCCGCTCTGTCAAGGTAGTCGTCCACGATAAGATGACTTCGGGCCTCACCTTCAGCGGAAACAGCAGCATCAAGCTCTACACGGACGAAGCCTGCACAACGCCGCTCGATGCGGGCATGTACACGATCAAGAGCACACCGGACACAGGTGATACCTTCACGATCACGATCTCCGATGCCTTCGCAGCGGAAACAACAGCGGACGCGTACATTTACATCACGTACTCGGCTGTCCTCAACAAGGATGCGATCACTTCTACGCCTGCCATTGCAGCCCAGGAGAACGAAACGCATGTGAGCTTCGGTGACGACACAGACAGCACTTCCGACAAGACAACCACAACGACGCACAAATTCGCGGTCAACAAGCACGCCCATGACAGCACCGATGATCTGGCGGACGCCATCTTCACGCTCAAGTATAACGGCACAGTGATCAATCTGATCAAGATCGACGACACCAACTATCGTGTGGCCGACAAAACGGAGACAGGCACCCCGCAGTCTCACGTAGACGGCGGCAATGTCAAGGTCATCCCGGCCGGCACACTGGTCAGCGATTTCGTGACCGTATCCACCGGAGACATCGTGATCTGGGGCGTTGACTCCGGCTCCGGCTATACCATCACCGAGCTGCAGGCTCCCAAGGGATATAACCTTCTTGCCAGCCCTGAAAGCGTAGAAGTCAAGGCAGACGATACCACTTTGGTCGACGTGACCAACGAGACCGGCGCAGAGCTTCCTTCCACCGGCGGCATGGGCACAACGATCTTCTACATCGTCGGCGGAGCCCTCGTGGTCGGCGCAGCCGTCCTCCTTGTGGCGCGCAGAAGAATGAAATGATGAGATGAAACGACTGCCATGGCGGCAGTAGTGGAAGCAGCCCGCTTTGCGGGGCTTTCATGGGGCAGCCCGCGCTGCGGGGCTGAATGAAGCGGCCCGCTTTGCGGGGCCTGAATGAATCATGTGAAGAAACCGCCCGATCGGCGAGGTTGCAGGATGCTGTAATCTTGGCGGCCGGGCGGTTTTGCTGTGGGAAATATGAACCCATATAAAACGGGAGCCTGACCAACAGGTCAGGCTCCCGGGGTTACAACTGATTACACGATAACATAACGTTGAACGGAACCGCTCGTAGTGAGCCGAGCAGACTCGCAATTTGCTGCAAATCGCTCAATGTCGCGGCGTTCGCCGTATACAGCTGCTTCGTCTCATCGCCGGTTATGAGCAAGCTCCCACCAGCGCCGGTCCGAACCGCCTGTGCCCTGCTCATTGCTTCGCGCACTTTGTTCCGACAACAGAAAAGAGCTTAAATAATAACTGAGACTCTTAACGAAGAAGAGAGATTATCGCTCATAATGGGTCCAAAGACTCACAATCTTGATCGTTTTCTCTTCTTCAAGAACCTGATATACCAGGCGGTGCTGAATGTTGATCCTGCGAGAAAAAAGTCCTTGTAGATCGCCAACCAGTTTTTCATAAGATGGTGGCGTTTGATATGGGGTTTCTCGAATGACATCGATGAGGGCTTTAGCCTTCACATCCAGATGGGCAGCTTTTAGTTTAGGAATATCCTTAGTTGCGGTTTTAGTGTAGACGATTTTATACACTTACCAGACCACCTCCTCCTCGGAAACAGTTTCCGACAAAGGAGTGTTGAGTCCTTCGACGAGCTTCTCTTTCATTCCCGGAACAGAAGTAAGATATAAGGTCTCTATTAAACCGAGATATTCTTCCTCGCTGATCATCACTGCATTGCCATCTTTGGTAGTAATGCTAACAGGCTCATTAAAGCGGACAGTGTTTTCAACCATGGAGTAAACATTCTTTCTGAAATTGGTAATGGTAGTGGTAGTCATTGTAGATACCTCCTCTCTGTGCGTACATTATAACGTACATAATGCGGGCGGTCAATACCTACCCTTGCAAAAGTAAAGAGGAATGCTTCCAGGCACCTTGGGAGCTGCGCGAGGGCGACACGTTCACGCTGACGATCCTGAATGAGACCCTTACCTATGAGGTGGATCATATCTGGATCGTGGAGCCGACGGACCTCACGCATCTGCAGATCGAGGACGGCAAGGAGCTGTGTACGCTGATCACCTGTACGCCTTACGGCATCAACACCCACAGGCTGCTGGTGCAGGCGCACCGCATCGAGAACCTGAACAGTAGGTCGCGACACGGCCATAGGGGATCTTCTTGACGGCCTCGTAGATGCGCTTCGCGGGGCTGTCTGCGATCAGGTCATAAATTCAGCGAATGTCCGACGTATTGTCTTGCTATTTTCGCAAGCGGAACATAACTGCAGACACTGAGACAATACCCGGCAGGGGCCTCGCACTCTGTCAGATAAACCTGCCGTTCTGACCCGGGCACAACAATTCTTCCATGTTCTAAATCCGGATCATAACTGCCAAATGGCTCTGCCAATCCGCGTCCGGTCAGCTTAATGTAGCTCTCTCTGGCAGTCCAATAGCGGCAGAAGAGAAGAAGTGCGGTTGAAACATCGCCTCGGTCCACAAGTGAATGCAGAGACTCTTTCTCCCTGTCAGAGAAGAAATGATCCGCGATTCTCAGCGCTTTTCCGGAATCCGATGGAATTTCCTGCAGATCAATGCCGACCGGCTGCGGCTCAGTGCCGCCGCAGATCATACCGCAGACTGCATATCTGCCGGAATGGGAGATATTATAGTGAAAATCGGGATAGTTCGGGAAATAGGGCTTTCCCTCCGGCGTGCGCTTAAGGCCGGCGAGCACTTCCGGAGAAGGCTTGCTGCCGAGATAGAACTCGAGAGCTTTGGCGGTTAACGTAAGTGACGCTTCCGATTCACACTTTCTGCGAGCGGATGCCGCACCTGCGTGCCCGGGCGCTCCTGCCTGCTCAGGTGCCCCTTTCTGCCGGCTGCCTGTTCTGCCGTATGTCTCGGGCTGAACTTCTGCAAAAAACAGTCTCAGATAATAGATTGAATCCTCGAATCTGTAGTCAGTACTCATAAATGTACTCCTGTAAATTTTGAACTAAAACTTTTATATATGATATTCCAAACTTAGTCAAATATGTTATGAAATTTAATAATATTTATCAAAAAATGATAAAATTTAACACGTTGAAGTTTGACCAATGCGGCGCGTAAATGTATAATAGAGTCGTGTTCAAAATCTTTTAACTTAAGGAGGAAGTTATGAAAAAGAGAATCATGAGCATCATACTTGGCGCAGTTATGGCTTTCTCGCTGGCAGCTTGCGGCGGAAGCGGCGGCGCTACGATTGAGACCACCGATGCGAAGGAAGAGACGGAGGCTCCCGCAGAAAACGCTGAGGCTCCTGCAGAAGGCGCTGAAGCAGAAGCGGCCGGCGAAGACTTCCACATCGGTATCGTTACCGGTTCTGTCTCCCAGTCTGAGGACGACAGACGCGGCGCGGAAGCTTTCCAGGCGAAGTACGGCGAAGAGAATGTCACCCTGGCAATCTATCCCGACAACTTCACTGAGGAGCAGGAGACCACGATTCAGACGATCGTGAACCTGTCCGATGATCCCAAGATGAAGGCGATCATTGTCAACCAGGCAGTTCCCGGAACTACTGAGGCGTTCCGCCGCATCAAGGAGAAGAGACCTGACATCATCTGCATCGCAGGTGAGTCCCACGAGGATCTTCCCGAGATCGGTTCCGCAGCAGACCTCGTCGTCAACAACGACTTCGTGGCTCGCGGCTATCTGATGATCCGCACAGCACACGAGCTGGGCTGCGATACATTCGTACACATCTCCTTCCCTCGTCACATGTCCTATGAGACCATGAGCCGCCGTGTCGCGATCATGAAAGAGGCATGCAAAGAGTTCGGCATGAAGTTCGAGATGGAGACCGCTCCCGACCCGACAACCGATGTCGGCGTTCCCGGCGCGCAGGCTTACATTCTTGAGCATGTTCCGGAGTGGATCGAGAAGTACGGCACGAACTCCGCTTACTTCTGCACAAACGACGCTCACACAGAGCCTCTGCTGAAGATGCTCCTCGAGCACGGCGGATACTTCATCGAAGCTGACCTTCCGTCTCCTCTTATGGGCTATCCCGGAGCTCTCGGCATCGATCTGACTGCTGAGGCGGGCGATTTCCAGAAAATCCTTGCAAAGGTTGAGGCAGCGGTTGTCGAGAAGGGCGGCGCCGGCAGATTCGGTACATGGGCATATTCCTATGGCTACACTGTTTCCGCAGGTCTTGCTGAGCATGCAAGAAATGTCATCCTTGGTACTAGCGAGCTCAATGATATCGATGCGATCTCCGCAGCTTACGGCGTATTCTCACCCGGCGCTGAGTGGAACGGCTCCAACTACACCAATGTTGACACAGGCGTTAAGTCTGACAATACTTTCCTTATCTATCAGGATACTTACATCATGGGTGATCCCGGTCACTACATGGGGTCCACAAAGGTTGAGGTTCCCGAGAAGTATTTCACCGTGAAATAATTTGAATTTTCGGGCGGCCTTCATTGCCGGCAGAAGGGAGTCCCCTATCAGCCGTCAACGGAATGAATCGGTGAGATGAGGAGGAGCCCGGCTTCTCCTCATCTTTATGCTTATGTCCGGGGAAAAAGATACCCGCCGGAGCAGCGGGTGTGAAGTGTAACTGTAATAGCGCAAATTAGGAAGGCATTGGCAATGAACAACGAAAGAGTCCCGCTTCTGGAGATGCGGAATATCAAAAAAGACTTTTTTGGCAACCAGGTGCTGACAGACATCAATCTCAAGCTGAATGAAGGCGATGTGCTGGGTCTGTGCGGGGAAAACGGAGCAGGAAAGTCAACGCTTATGAAGATCCTCTTCGGTGCCTCGGATATATCGTCGACCGGCGGCTATGGCGGCGATATTTTGATCGATGGCAAGAAGGTGTCGTTTTCGTCGCCCTTTGAAGCGATCGCGGCAGGCATCGGCATGGTCCATCAGGAGTTCTCCCTGATCCCGGGCTTTGACGCGACGGAGAACATTCTGCTCAACCGCGAGCCGAAAAAGGGGAATCTGGTCTCGGAAGTATTCGGGGACAGGCTGGATACGCTGGACCGAAAGGAAATGGACGAGAGGGCCAGAAAAGCCATTGAGATCATGGGCGTCTCGATCGATCAGCATATGATGATCAACAGCATGCCCGTAGGTCACAAGCAGTTCACGGAGATCGCGAGAGAATTGTCCAAGGATCAGCTCAGAATCCTGATCCTGGATGAACCCACGGCAGTCCTTACCGAGAAAGAAGCGGAAGCGCTCCTGGATTCGATCCGCGGCATGTCGGAGAGGGGCATCACGGTCATCTTCATCACGCACAGACTGCATGAGATCCTGTCGGTGTGCAATAAGGTCGCAGTTATGCGCGACGGCGTGCTCGTGAAGGAAGTTCCCGCGAAGGAGGCGTCGGTCGAGGACATCACGCACTGGATGGTCGGCCGCGATGTAAAGGGCGGCGGTACAGCCGTCAAGTCCCGCGACTTCTCAAATGCCAGGACGATTCTCAATATCGAAAAGCTCTGGGTGGATATGCCCGGCGAGACAGTCCGCAATGTAAATCTGGAAGTCAAAGAGGGCGAGATCCTCGGAATCGGCGGTCTGGCCGGACAGGGCAAGCTCGGAATCCCGAACGGAGTCATGGGCCTTTATGAAGCCGGCGGCAAGGTGACGTTTGACGGGAAAGAGATCCCGCTCAACAATCCCAGAAAGTGCCTGGATTCTTCCTTTGCCTTTGTCTCGGAGGACAGAAGAGGCGTGGGCCTTCTTCTGGACGAGTCTCTGGAATGGAATGTTGCTTTCCCCGCGATGCAGATCCAGAATAAGTTCCTGACGAAGTATCTGGGCGGTCTCATCAAGTGGAGAGATGAGAAGGCGATCCGAGAGGTCACCGAGAAATATATCGACGAGCTCAAGATCAAGTGCACGAGCTCGAAACAGAACGCGAGAGAGCTGTCGGGCGGCAATCAGCAGAAGGTCTGCCTTGCCAAGGCGTTCGCCCTGGAGCCCAGGATGCTCTTCGTATCGGAACCGACCCGCGGTATTGATGTAGGCGCCAAGGCACTGGTCCTGGACGCGCTCAAGAAATTCAACCGCGAGAACGGAGTAACTGTAGTCATGATCTCCTCCGAGCTGGAGGAGCTTCGTCAGACCTGCGACCGCATCGCGATCGTGTCCGGCGGCAAGATTTCGGGTATCCTGCCCGCGTCTTCGTCCGTTGAGGATCTCGGAACGCTGATGCTGAGCAATGTCATTTAAGGAGGGAGGAAGAGATGACAAGTGAGAAAATCAAGGCCGCACTCAAGAATTTCGGCCTTCCGCGTCTGATCATCGCGGGATTCCTGCTCCTTCTGCTGATCATGGCGCCTTTCGTAGGCGCGGATCTGCCGACGCAGATCTCCAATATTATCAACCGTTTCAGCTGGAACGGCATTCTGGTCCTTGCCATGGTGCCTATGGTGCACTCGGGCTGCGGCCTGAACTTCGGCCTTCCGCTGGGTATCATTTCGGGCCTCCTGGGAGCGACGCTCTCCATCGAGTTCGGCTTCACCGGACCGCTTTCTTTCCTGGCGGCGATCCTGATCGCAACTCCTTTCGCGCTGATCCTCGGCGCGCTGTACGGATGGCTCCTCAATAAGATCAAGGGCGGCGAGATGATGATCGCGACTTATGTCGGATTCTCCTCCGTGTCCTTCATGTGCATGATGTGGCTGATCCTGCCTTACCACAGCCCGAACATGGTCTGGGGTCTGTCCGGAAAAGGCCTTCGTACCACAATCTCCCTGGAGGGATATTACATCGGCGCTCTGGCCAATTTCCTGCAGATCAACATCGGTTCGATCTCGATTCCGACCGGAACGCTGCTGTTCTTCGCGCTTCTGGCTTTTGGCATCTGGGCATTCCTTCATACCAAAACAGGAACGGCCATGACGGCTGTCGGCTCCAACCCGGAATTCGCCAAGGCGGCAGGCATCAACGTGGACAACATCCGTATGCTCTCGGTCATCATGTCCACATGGCTGGCTGCGATCGGAATTCTGGTCTATGAGCAGGGATTCGGCTTCATCCAGCTGTACATGGCGCCGTTCTATATGGCGCTGCCCGCGGTATCCGCGATCCTGATCGGCGGAGCTTCGGTCAATAAGGCAACGATCATGAACGTCATTGTCGGAACAATCCTCTTCCAGGGCATCGTCACGATGACACCTACCGTCATGAACAACATGATCCACATGGATATGTCGGAAGTCATCCGAATCATCGCTTCCATGGGCATGATCCTGTTCGCTCTGACAAGAAAGACGGAGGCGTCCAAATGAAAAAAGACAATAAGACTAAATCTTCTCCGGATATGCGTTTTCTTATTCAGAAGTTCTCGGTGCCGCTCATGTTCATCATCATCTGCGCGATCTGCATTCCGCTCTCGGGGCTGTCCGCAAATATGCTGATCAATGAAATTGTCACCCGTATGGGAAGAAACGCCTTCCTGATCCTGAGTCTTCTGATTCCGATCATGGCAGGCATGGGCCTGAACTTCGGCATGACGCTCGGCGCCATGGCGGCGGAGATCGCGCTGATCTTCGTGGCCGACTGGCAGATCGTAGGAATTCCCGGCATGGTGCTGGCTGCGATCGTCTCTGTACCGATCTCGGTGCTGCTGGGCATCTTCTGCGGCAAGATCCTCAATGAGGCAAAGGGCCGCGAGATGATCACGAGTTATATCATGAGTTTCTTCGTCAACGGTATTTATCAGCTGGTCGTCCTGTATCTGATGGGAAGCATCATCCCGATCAAGCACGGCGCCATCAAGCTTCCCAGGGGATACGGCATCCGCAACACGGTCTCTCTTTTGAGCATGCGCCAGAAGCTGGACAACCTGCTCGCGATCAATATCGGAGGCGTCAAGATCCCGGTACTGACCTTTATCATTATCGCACTTCTGTGCCTGTTCATCGTCTGGTTCAGCAAGACCAAGCTCGGCCAGGACATGAGGGCAGTGGGGCAGGATATGGACGTCGCGCGGGACGCAGGTATCAATGTAGAGCGCACGAGGATCATCTCGATCGTCATGTCGACGGTCCTTGCGGGATTCGGCATGATCATCTACCTGCAGAATATGGGAAATATCGCCACATACAGCGCGCACAGCCAGATCGGTATGTTCTGTATCGCGGCACTGCTGGTCGGCGGCGCGTCGGTTGACCGCGCCACGATCGGAAATGTGTTCCTGGGCGTCATTCTGTTCCACACGATGTTCATTGTGGCTCCCAAGGCAGGCGCGGCGATCACGGGCGACTCGATGATCGGTGAGTATTTCCGTGTCTTCGTTTCCTACGCGGTCATTACAGTGGCGCTGATCATGTACGAGACTAATAAGCGCAGGGCCAAGAAGACAGCCGGCCAGCAGCTCGCAGAGGCACAGAAAGCGGAAGAGGCCGGCGCAGCTGCCGGTACAACGCAGGCCGATAACGCCGGAAAGGAGAAAGCATGAAAGACAAACGCAGGCTTTTATTCCGGATCGCGGCGATCGTGATCATCCTTGCCGTGGCAGCAGTGATGTTTGTGATCGGCCGCGGGCACACGATCTATTTTGACAACAAAGAGACCTCTTACAACGGACAGACCGTGGAACCGTTCCACAAGGTCGTAGTCACGGTGGGAGACCAGAAGCCTTCCAAACTCGCCAAAGGTGACAGAGGAATGGGCGAGGTCATGGGACAGAAGCTCACCATGACGGTTGAGATCACGGACGAGGAAGGGGGCACCCCGCATGCGCACAAGGTGAGCATGAACATTCCCTACAGCATGGACGGCATCACGATCAACATTCCCGCGCTGATGGCGGGACTTCCCCAAGAGGCTTATCTGAGTGAGTTCGTCATCGAAGTGCCGGATGAAGGCGCCACCGATGAGGAGATCATCACGGACGAGTTCGATATGGGCGGGGATATGTAATAAACAGAAGCAATTCCGCAGGCGTGTGAAAGCAGGATTTCACACGCCTGCGGCGTTTTTATGGTTATTTTGAGCCTGTAGGGATAATTATCATTTTACATTAATGTCTCCAAGTGCTATAATTTCAAAGGT
>ODAJ011904054.1_pt1 | contig 11689 bp, 12 predicted proteins | sample 1539241 | NCBI WGS metagenome assembly ODAJ01 (sample SAMN02144231, study PRJEB22623) | gut metagenome | biome: sheep rumen | host: Ovis aries | place: New Zealand | reverse complement strand
TGTATATGTTTTAATTCTTTTATATCCTCGTCTGCAAAGTTCATTAACAACAGCATCTTTACCAGAGCCGCTTTTTCCTGCAATAATAATTAGTGCCATATATTAATTCCCCTTTAAACCAGATTTTAAATAATTAGCCCAGTCTTCGTCAGACATTGCTATTACAGCTTCTTTAAATTTGGGCTGCTTAGAAATTGATGTATCAATTGATGTATCTGGATTTTCACAAACATCAGACTCAGATAAAATAGTTGCTTCATCTAAAGCTTTTATAAAATTAACAATACCACAAATTCTCATAGCAGATTCTGCTTTGTTATTTTCAGATTCACCATATAACAAATCCGTTTCTTCTTTGATTAAAGACAATCCAATTTCAACAATGTCTTCATAATTAATCATTTTTCGTTTCTTCATTTTCATTCTCCTCTTTATTATTTATAATATTATCATCTTTTTTCTTCATATAAAGATGATAATTATTTTCTTCAGTACATGAATATTTATATAATGTAGTATGAGGCTCTGACTCAGCGTTCAGATACCTCATGCAAGTTTCTTTATTTGGACAATTATTATTTTCTTGTGTGCAACAATAATAAAATATCATATCAAATCTCTTCCTCATATGCTTTTTGAGCTTCTTCATATGTACCAAATAGATACTTTTTTGCTTCTTCTAATGTAATAAAAGGGTAATTATAAAAACATATCACAGGAGAAAGCTCATTATTAATATCTCGCACTACCTGTAATTGCATAACCAATAATCGAACAACCCCATATGAAGTTACTAAATAAACTGTGTCATTTGGACTACAAGGAAATTCAAATTTACATGATGTCATACCTTTTACTCCTCGTTATTAAATTCTTTTTTTATACTTTCTTCTTTTATAAACTGCAAAAGTTCTATATAATGTTCTGTACATGCTGTGCAAATTTCAATTGCATCATACAATTCATCATCCACACAAGTCATATAAGGAGAATTTCTTCGTCCTAAAATGAAATGCATAATCTCTAATGCTTCGCCTAAATTCATTTCAGTATTCTTCATATTTATTTTCCTACTTTTCCTATTTCGTTAACAAAGTCCATTTCATCCAAAATGGAAGGTCTGATGTAAGGATTTTAAAAGCTCCTATTATACTCCAAATTATTATCAATACTATTAATATTACAAAAACAATATACATAAAAATCATAATATCATTCTGGTTTGGTTTTTTTATTTTCATCTTTCAATACCCATAATTTCTTTTACATAAGGGAGTTCTTTAAGGATATTTGTAAACTCAATCCATTCAAACATTTTATGATTTGACCTTTGACGAATAATATTAAATACATTCTCATAGTTCATGGTCACAGTAGCCTTGAGATTGTATCCCATTGGTAGAAGCTCCAACATAGCTCTCCAATATTTCTTCTCATGTGTCTCATTGAATAGGACTCTAAGTTTTTCAAGCACTTCTAATGTTTTCTGAAAATGCTCTTCTGCAAAACCACCAACTTCGGAAATTCCTTCATGGGAAAAGTCATCTGGAACAAATCCTTTAACATGGATTTTATGCATCTTTGAGCAACTGTTTCTGGTCACACCAATCTTATATGTATCAAACTCAGCCCATACAATGTGATTAGTTGTAATATCCATGCCGACATAAATTTGTCTTGAATACTTCCTATGTTCTGTACCACCTTTATATAATCTGCGCATAAGGTCTAAGTCATTTTCACCAAGCACAAAACCATCTGGCTGTGAACAATTTCTTGTTTCTGGATTTTGTTTACAAGACCCACAATGCTCAGTATCACAGTAATAACTATCACTTTTATCCCAACTATTTTTAGGATTTCTCATACCCCTAATTGCAGTTTCAAATCCATATACATCAATATGCTCTACTTTAATCATAAATTTATCACTCCTTATTATATTATATACTTGTTAAAAAATCAACTTTGGGTGTGCTACTTCATATAGACAACCTTGAAGATGAGTCTGTTTTATAGAAACAGCCTGTTGTGCAGTTGCATATCTCAATGCTCCTGTTTGACAAATTAAATAACATTTTTTCTGCGCTCTGGTAATTCCTGTATAAACTAACTCTCTAGTGAGAAGAGCATATGACGAAAAATCCAAGCCAAAAATCACATATTTACTTTGACTGCCTTGGTATTTATGAACAGTAATAGCATATCCTAATTCAATCCCATTCCATGCGTCTTCGGGAACATCAACATTCCCAATTCCTATAAAATCAATTGTAATAATTCTTGAATCTAATTCTTCATTATAGCTGATTGATTTAATTGTTCCTATATTACCATTATAAATAGGAGTTCTTAATCTATAATTATTAATTGTATTAATAACTTTATCACCTTCTCTAAGAATAAAAGGATTGTTGTTTGATAATCTTGTTATTTCTTTTTTATTCTTTGAAGCAGGATTATATAATTCTTGAATTGTATTATTTATTTTATAAGTACAAGCATCCCCTTTAGTTTTAATAGGAACAATAATCTGGCAGTCCATAATATCAAAATCTTTTTGAGCCATCAGTTTAGAAAAAATTTCCATTACTTCATAAAATGTATTACTACTATCAGAATAACAATGAATCTCCAAATCCTTGAGTTCTCCTCTTGTTTCATTGCCAACCCAATCTTTTCCTACAATTTGTTTACTGTTTCTAACTGCAATACTCTGTGTAATAATAGCTGATTTAGCAGCTTGTCTGTGAATCTTAGTTAATTCAATCGTAGGGATTTCTGGAGAATGAATCATATCATAAGCTACATTGCCACATCCTATTGCTTCAAGCTGTCCCGAATCCCCAAGGCAAATTAATTTAGCACCATCGGGAATTGCTCTCAATAAATAATAAAATATTCTAGAATCAACCATTGAAATTTCATCAAGAATATATATATTATAAGGTAATTTATTATCTTGATTAAATTCAAAAAATTGATATTCAGAATCACCTTTAGGATAACCAAGTAATCTATGGATTGTATATCCTGTTTTACCAGTAATCTCGCTCATTCTTGAAGCGGCTCTTCCAGACAATGCACACATTACACTTGAATAATTATTAAGAGCCTCAAGAACGCCTGAAACTACTGAAGTTTTTCCAGTTCCTGCCAAACCATGAATAACGGTAACATTATTATTTAAAACAGTTTCAATACCATTCATCTGTTCTTCGGTAAAATCCCAACCTTGATTTCTTTCAAGATGTTCAATACGTTCTTTCCAATTATCACAATGAATATCGGATTCAGCATTTCTGATTCTAATCAACTCTTCAGCAACTCTGTGTTCAATTTTATAATATTTAGATAAACCAATTTTATCTTTATTCTCATTCCACCATAATTTATTACCAAGTTCTCTAATAGCCATAGTAATATTTTCATCGGGAATTTCTTCTCCAAGATTATCAAGGATAGCACCTAATAATTCGTCAGGTGTAATCCATGAATTACCATTTTCACCACACATATCAAGATAATAAATTATATAAGCACCAATTCTCATTGGACTATCAGGTTTAATATTACCAGCAAGTGCAATTTCATCTGCTCTTTTCCAACCAATACCATCAACTTCATTAACAAGAACATATGGATTTGTTTTAACTTTTTCTATAATTAAATCTGGTGAATTATATCTGTCCATTAAACGCTTAATCATATTATTAGTTAAACCATAATCTTCAAGCTCAACAAAAATTCTTGCAATATTAATGTTCTTTTTAAATTTACGAATCCACAAATCTGCTGTTTTAATACCACAGCCTTTAATTTGTACAAGCTTTTCTACATCTTCTGCATCTAATATAGAAAATGGATCATCATATACCTCATACATAGCTTGTACTTGACTAGGAGTAAAAAGATTGAGCAGAAATTTTTGTCTACCACTTTTATCATTTTTATCAAATGACACATCGCTATAAATTGATTTAATATTATATTGCCTACCCCATTTAGGGTCTTCCACATAATCAGCTATAATAATATAGGTAGCACCAAGCACTGGCTCAGGCATATTACCTTTAAAAACCATAGCATTTAAATCACCTATAAATTCGCCTTTTAATACTTTATCAATGGAGCATACAATGATGCCCCATTGATCTTTAAAAAATCTAATTCCTTCTATTTCAGCTTTAACTTTTACACTCATTTTATACCTTTGCTCTTTCAGCTTTTAATTCTAATGTTCCGTCTTCATTAATATGTTCAATTAAATTAATTCTATGTCTGTAAATCGTATCATTATATATCCAAGGAATAAACTGTTCTCCTCTTCTATATCCACTTACTAATAATTTATTACCACGTTTTAACCAGCTACTTTCAATTGTCTTCTTCTTACCATCTTCACCAATTTCTGAAATTGTCTTGTTATAAAAAGCATAATGCCCTTTACTAAATTTAATATTTACAAGTCCATGTGTGGTTAATAATGCAACAGAATGATGATTATTATCAGCTTGAACAACCGTTCCTGCAATACGAGAAATAGTATATTTAGGTACTGCTTTCGGTTTACCATCTACATATCTTGTATAAAATTCATATGCAACTGGTTCTTCTGGAAGTTCAAAGAAATTAACAATACCATATACTCCTTCAGGAGTATTCTTTAACTCATGGTCTTTATCATAATATGTTAAGGCTTCCATAGACCAAGCATCAGTTGTACCATTTGCATATTTATTCCAAACTTCATCAAACATAGCTTTATTGTATATATCAATAGCATCGCCCACATCAAGCCAGATTCTGAAAGATTCAATCTTCTTATCAATTTCTTTAATAAATTTCTTTTCAGACAGTACATAAAATCCACCAACTACATCTACAATACTATCTTCAGTGAAATACTTTTTAAAGAATTCTTGGGAAGGTTCATCCAAAATATAATGTCCATCATGATAACCCCTTTTAGGGATTTTAGGTTTAGTCGGGTCAATCCATTTTTCGTATAACCCTTCATCATCAAGAACATATTTTTTAAAATTAATCATTTTAACAGCCAAATCAAATTCATTTGGAATAATATTATATTCAACCATTCTATTAAATTGAGATAGCGTCAAACTGGTAACAGGATTAATGCAATACTTAGACAAATACCACTTCATGGTTTCTATTTTATCTTCAGAATCAATCTCAGTAAAGCATCCACCTTTTATCAGTTTAATCATTTGTGAGTTTTTAATAATCTTTGTATCAATCATTTTTGTAGCAAAATCTTCCATAGATTTAAAAGGACGATTTTGAATAATTGATTGAGCTATATCTGTATTAACACCATTAATACCTTTTAAACCAAACATAATTTGATTATTTTTAATGTCTGGTGTGAATTCAAATTGGGCTTTATTAATTAATGGATGTTCTACTTTAACTCCGTCCATTTGAATTGTCGCAATAGCAACTCCAATCTTATCATAATTAGTAGATTCATTTGAATCTTCATCATATGAACCAGAATTGACAATTAGATTAGCAGTTTGCCAATAAATTGGATTATATTTATAATTTAAATATGCTTCTTGTACACCTATACAACTATAGGCGAGAGTGTGTGCTTTATTACCTACCACACTTGGTTTCCCAAGCCCTATAAAGGTTGTGGTCTGGACTATACCATTAATCAACATCATTCCAAATAAAGTTTTGTTGATTATTCTTATTATAGTCTCTGAACATCTTTCTTAAAGTATTATATTTTCTTGACATACCATAAGGTCTGTCATAAACGATTGCCATTAATTTGAATATATTTGTTTGTAAGCTACTTCCAACAATCCATATTCCAGATTTTTGCTGAGAAATATTAATATCTGCCATAAACATTTTATTTTCTAATGTATCTTTTATCCATTTTGCAAATTCATAAGACATAGTGCAAATATAAAATCCCACTGTATTTTTTGTAGTCTTATAAATACATCCGTCTCCATCAATTATTCCTCTTATAATATAAGGAATATATTGATTTTCTTCAGGCAATAATTTTAAATAAGGAATAATGTGCGATTTCCTTTCTGTGATTCCAAATCGTTCTAACTGTTTTGCCAATAATGAATCACTAAATACTATTCTATATATTATTTTTTTGTTATCATCATAATGATATTGATGATAATCATTATTTGTTGCTTCGGCAATAAATTTTATACAATCTTCATCACATAAACTTATACCGACTTTATTATTTACTATATATCCATCTGTTATCATTAATCCAATAAAATAACCTATAAAATTAGAATTGATTATTTCAACGTTTAATGAATATTTTTTTCTATTTCTTCTTCCTGTTTGAATTATTTCTTTATAAGAAGAAGGATAATGCTTTTTTATTTTATCATATATAGATTTCTTAGAAGCAAAACCATATTTTTTCATAATAGCTTCAATAGGACAACCATCTATATATTCTTGTACTAATTGCTTTTCAATATTATCATCTAATTTTTTACACCCCATATTTATTTTTTCGCACATTATTTTTTTACTTTAAGAAATTTTGCTGCGTTTGATTATCCAATCCTTAATGATTTTACCATACCGATTCCGTTACTAATCGCCACATATATATCACTATATATGCTTGGTTATTAAGGCTCTAAGGAATTTCCCGCAATTTAAAGAATTTTACTGGGTCTAATATTATTTATTGGTCTAACCCATAGCCTCTCTGTGTATATATCAAAACATACCAGACATATTTACATAGATTCTCTGAGAGATTTTTATCTTTCATATTTTGAAAAAATTCTTTTTCCAATTTATCAAAATCTTTAGGTGATTTTTTTGCCACTGCTTTCCTAAGTTGGTCAGCCCATTTCAAGCTAAAACCACCAATTTTAGGATGCATTGTTAACAAAATAAGATATTCCTGTGCTTCACAAATACCACAAGATATTCCCAAAATATCTTTTAATATATTTTGTTCTTCATCTGTTAATCCATATTCAGTCATTTCATCATACCAAAGCTGAATATTATCATGGAATCTAGCATATTTTTCAAGAGGTGTTTCAGCACCTTTTTCTTGAGCCATAAGACGAATAACTGAATTAATAGTAGCTAAATCATCAACTGAATGTGGCTTGACCAAAGCCAGCGCTTGCCGACCTGATTGTGCTTCCATCTGAAAAAGATTGATTACTTTATGGTCAGCAATCATATCCCACATCTTAGGAGCAGTTCTATCAATATTATAAATACCTAAATATTTATCATAAGTTTTTTTAAGACTACCTTGCCATTCAATTTCATTATCTTTTAATAAAAGATTTAATGTAGCATGAATAAAGTTAAGAGCATCAGTTGCAAGCAAATCTATTTTAATTAATCCTGCATCTTCACAATCATGAAGATTAAATTGTGTAATAATATCACCAGAATTTGTTCTCATTAATGCAGTTGATTCTGTTAATGGTTTGTCATCAATAATAACACCACCTGCATGAGAACCAATGCCACTTATTAATCCTTCAATCTTTTGAGACACTTCCCACAATTCTGGTCTTGCATCCATTTCTCGAACAAATTCAAAAACTGGAGCATAATCTTCATTACCATAATACATGGTATGTAAATCTCTGGGTTGACCTCTATCAAATACTACTAATGAAGCTATATAAGAAGCTGTATCATTATCAATATCTAATGCTCTAGCTGCTGTTAAAATTGCACTTCTGCTTTTTTCTGTTTGAAGAGTACATACTTTTGATACTTTATCATATCCATAAGTCTCTTTAATCTTACGAATAATTGACTCACGTTTAGCGGCTTCAACATCTGTATCAATATCAAGTACGCTAACACGTTCTGGATTAAGGAAACGCCAAGGATACATTTTAGTATTTTCTCGAAGAGGGTCAAGTTGAATAATATCTAATAAATAAAGTAAACAAAATCCTCCACCAGAACCTCTTGATGGTGCAACAATACTATCAGATTCCCATGCAATATTAACATAATCTCTGACTTGCATTAGATAAGCAGACCATCTAACTTTATTAGCTTCTGATGAAATCTTAATTGAAGATAAACATTCTTGAATTACATCATACCCTCTTTGACATTGATAATGAGCATTCTTTTCTAATGATTTAAGAAGCTCTCTCGTCATATGTCTATCAGATGGATACTCAGAATGATAAAAATAATCTAATAGCTCTATTTTATCTTTATATTTATTAAATAAACCTTCATCAGGTTCAGATAAATCAAATGGTAAATATGGAATCTGTAATTCCTTTTTTAATGAATAATACTGCATTTTATCATATATAAGCATTGTATTATCCATACCTTGTTGCACTACATTTGAACCAAGGTAATCGTCCATATATTCATGAACTTCTTCTTCGGTCATTATATAAGTACTAGCATAGAATTCATCAACTTCTCTATCACCATCTGACGCTTTCAAATAAGCCCTATGAATATCTCTATCTTCTTTTTTAAGATAATGTTCATCAAACGTAATTATAAAAGGAACATTTGTTTCTTGAGATAATTTATATAAACATTTATTAACATATATCTGATCTTCATGAGAATTTGGTTGCATCTCTAAAAAGAAATATCCTTCACCAAATATTTCAACCATATATTCAATCCATTCTTTAATCTGTCTCCAAAGTGTTTCAGCTTGGATTACATCTATGTTTTCAATAGAACGATATTCAAGTAGTTTTCTAGGAATGCTTCCTCCAAGACAAGCCGAAGAGCCAACTAAATGACCTTTATATTTATCAAGTATTTCTTCAAGGTCGGAATAATATGTAGGAACTCTATACATCATTGAATAAAAAGAATTTTTAGTCCAAGCAATAGTACTTAATTCTCGCAATGCTTTATGACCTAACGCATCAAGTGCAATTAAAATGAAATGAGGATATATATTATGTCCAACATTTTCTGCTGTTACATAATCTGGACATAAATAAATCTCATTTCCAAATCCTACTTTAAATCCTTCATATTCTGGTGTATCTTTTAATTTTTCAAAGAATTTTTCAGCTTCAAGATGGCTGCCCAAACTTTCGTGCTCGGTTAAGACACAACCAGAAAATCCTAATTCTTTATGTCTTGTAATAAAATCAGGGACTCTGATAATTGAATCCCTGAGTCGATAATTGCTATGACATGTATGCCCGTGACAACTAAACATCTATTACCTCGCTTTAAAAAATTAATTTCCTCTGTTTCTTTTCTTTGCTATTATCTTCTATATTATTTACTTGTTTGCTATTTGTCAAGTCAAGTACATTGAAATGCTTGTTAACATCCCAGCGTTTTTCTGTCGGTGTCCAAAGACTATAATACTCACATTCACCTTTATATTGAATAGCTTTTGGATTTGTAGATGAATAATTGCACCATGCACAAAGAGGTGTGGGGCTAGGTATATAAACTCCACTCTCACCATTCTTATCAATATTATCTAATACAGTATTTAATTTCTTGACAATCCTCTTACCAAATCCAGAGGTTAATGCGTTTTGTTCTTGGTTTAACAAAATAAATTTATAATCACATTGAACAGGCAATTTGCCAAAATCATTTAACATACCCATACAATAAATACTAAACTGCTGACTGGTTGGAATTTTATTTTTATCGAAAACCCGCTTTGAAGTTTTATAATCTAAACACCTTAAATCACCTTCGGAATTGATTAAAATAGCATCAATAAATCCATGAATAATAGCTCTATTATTGAATACAAATTCAAAATCATATTCCTCTTTAAAAGGAATCCAATTATTATAACTAAAACTATCCATATATCCATGCAGTCCTTTATCAAACTGTCCCATTTTCCAACTATAAGTATGTCCTTCTGAATCTGGTTCGTACCATTCTTCAAAATATTTTTTACTTAAATCTTTAATACCAGAAATCTTCTCATTTGTATCACCATATTCAAGAAGAAATTTTAAATCTTCATAATTAACTATTCCTTCTTTCCACATTTGACTGGCGTTTTCGTACACCTTATGTGCTAGAGTGCCAAGTTCCAAAGCCAATGTAGTTTCATTTGACCTCTTCCCCTGTTCATATTGCAATGAATATCTATAAGGGCAGTTCTCATACACCTCTAATTTTGAATGTGAATAAGTCGGTAATTTCTTTTTATCTTCTTCTGTAACAGGTCGAACATAATCCTTTAGATATTCACCTTCTGTTATATAATCATACATATCTAATCATGTTCCCTCCAATCTCTTTAAATTATTTATAATAATAGGATATTTATCCCCTTGACGATAAGAAGCATTATAACTAATAAAATCAGCGGCTTCTTCTTGTGTCATATTATCTTCTTTCATTAATGATTCAATCATTAAATCATAATCATATACCGCTTGATTGTCCCATGTAACTCCAATCAAAGCTCCTTCATAAGATGGATTATCAAATATAATTACATCATCATATCCATAATCCAATAATAAATCTCTATCTGTTACATCATTCATACCTTTCCTAAAGCCTCATTTACATCTTCCATAGTTATTAATATTTTTTCTTTCATTAATTCTATTAATGTGTCCTTCCCTTTATCTGTAGGAGAATCTTTATATCCAAGTCTATCTTTTTTATCTAATACAAGATAAACCCTACAGTAAGGCACTAAAGGAGCTACCTTTTTAATTATCTTTTGATAATAAGCAGTAGCTTCAAATGAATCTGCTTCTTCATAATCTCTGTCAAATCCAACTATTACTTCTTCGACTTTTAATTCCTTAAGCATAATCTTAATCTGAGTAAAAGTAATATTGAAACCACATAATCCAACTACAAAACTATCATCTCTAAAATAAGAATAAGCCTGTAACACAGATTTTTCTGCTTCTACAAGCATAATTTTTTTACATTGTTTTATTTTATCTTTAACTACATGCAAACCATATAGATTACTTCCCAACTGATGACTTAAAAATTCTCCATTTATATATAAAGGAACATATTTACCAAAAACTTGTGCATCATAATCACTTAAATATCTTCCTCTGATTCCAATTAATCTTCCATTCATATCTCTATGAGGAATGGTAATCTGATTTGTTAATCCATAATATCCAATTTCAAATCTTGATAAAGCTTCTCGACTTATATGTTCATCTAACCATCCTTGATAAGGAACATACCAGAATATCTCTAATATATTCTCATTAATCTCTGTCAGATTAGGAACATTCTTGGTATTCTTTTTAATTGAATTTAATCTATTAATCCATTCAAAATCTGTAATAGTTTTTGTAGGCTCTTCTGGAGTACCTTCGTATGATTTACCAGTTATCTGCGCTATTTTAGCAAGAGCTTTAAACCATGTAAGGTTCTGTCCTTTTAATCTTGATGCTCGAATAACCAATTCAATTATTCCGTAACTATCTGAACAGGTATAGCAATGGAACAGGTGAGAATTAGTATAATAAATTAGTTTATGAGGACTATCACCACCATGACAAATTGCTGTCGAAAAAAGTAAATTCCCCTGAGAATCCTCTTTATATTCAGGACTTCCCATCTCAGTACAAATTTTAATTATATCTTCTTTAGTAAGTGAATTAAGAATTGCATCCTTATCTAAATATGGCATTACAATCCCTCCTTACCAATCAAATGCTGC